>OCPU01001344.1_pt1 | contig 19578 bp, 14 predicted proteins | sample 1538661 | NCBI WGS metagenome assembly OCPU01 (sample SAMN04571716, study PRJEB22368) | human gut metagenome | biome: human gut; material: stool | host: Homo sapiens | place: Luxembourg | collected 2012-10-19
TGATCAAGCACAAAAGAATCACTACGACTGTTGCAAAGGCTAAAGCTTTGAAGAAGTTTGTTGAGCCTTTGATTACAAAGTCAAAGGATGACACGACTAACTCTCGTCGTGTTGTATTCAGCAATCTGCAAGACAAGCAAGTTGTAACGGAACTGTTCAAGGAAATCTCTGTGAAGATTGCTGACCGTCCGGGTGGTTATACTCGTATCATCAAGACAGGGCACCGTCTAGGTGACAACGCTGAAATGTGCTTTATTGAACTCGTTGATTACAACGAAAACATGGCTAAGGAAAAGGTTGCTAAGAAAGCTACTCGTACCCGCCGTTCTAAGAAAGCTACTACTGAAGCTGCTGCTCCGGCAGAAGCTCCGGTTGCTGAAGCACCGGCAGTTGAAGAGGCAAAAGCGGAAGAAGCTAAAGCTGAATAAATCGACTATTCTTTTCAATATAAAAGCCGTCTCTTGTGAAAGGGGCGGCTTTTTTACTTTGCATTCGGATATTTTGGGAGGAAAGAAGATATATCTTTCCTAAACATTCATTAAAAGGTTCTACTATTAAACAATTAAATGAAACAAACTGTTATCTTTGCAGATAGATATGGCAAAGTTTCTGAAGGTGATATTATTCCTGGTCCTTGCTACTGCCTTTTGTGGAAGTGTGAGTGATGCATTTACCGTACAGACGGTAGATGAAATGGTTATTGCCGCTCAAGTTAGTTTAGGAGAAGAGGGGGATACACAGAGAAATGATGTTCGGCAAGGAAGTTATATTCCGGCTCCGAAATTGCCATATTTGTCAGATGCAGAACTTGCAGGTTCCGCTGGAACTACTCAGTTGCTTACCTTTTCACGTGCGCAACGTTCGTATACAACAGAATATATCCTTTCGTTAAAAGACATGATAGAGCGGCTGGCTCATCGTGACGATGTACTGTCATTGCATCGCTCGAAGTTATTTGATACCAGCACCTCTTATCGCTGCCACCCTGCGTGTGAATATTATGTATTTACGCTCAGGCGAATTATCATTTAGACGTTTGAATGAATTCAGATTTATTTGCCTTATGTGGTCATAGACTGTACGAGGTGATTATTGGTATGTTTTATCAGTTAAACTTTTATTCATTTTAAACGATTTAAATTATGGCAACTCAAGCAATTGACGCAACTATTTTTGCGTCTACACACCCCGATATCGCAAAACGCACAAGTGTCTCCGGACTAATTTTTTCAGTGGCAATGCTGCTGTTAGGTATCCTTATATTCGCATCAACTTTTGAAGTAACTGACCGCTCATCTACGCTTAGTATGTTGTTGATGGTGTTAGGTACGGCATTTTTCCTCTTAGGAATATTCCGTTTGTTCTGGAAATCTAAAGAAGTGGTATATATTCCGACAGGAAGTATTACTAAGGAACGCAGTGTGTTCTTCGATTTGAAACACATGGGTAAGTTGAAAGAGATGATTGAAAAAGGCCAGCTTTCTATTGAAGAAGGTGTAAAGAGTGAAGGAAGCGGTAATGTACGTTTGGATGTTATACTTTCTCAAGATAATAAATTTGCAGCCGTTCAGCTGTTCCAGTTTGTGCCTTATACATACACTCCGGTAACCTCTGTACATTATTATACAGGGAATGATGCAGCAACCATATCGGCTTTCTTGGCGAAGTGTAAAGTGAACTAACCCTCAGGGTTTCTGGACTTAACTTTGAAGTTATGGGGATCAGTCGGTAACGGCTATCCCCATTTTTTTCATTAGGAAACAGGCATTCATATTCTGAGCTACTCCTTCGCGCAGACGATAAGAAAAGGTCAGTTCATTACCTGTGATGTCGGCTTCGAATCGGTAATTATGGATGTCATCAGGATAAATGTCGGCAAGCGTGCCGAGCATCAGGTCGTGAGTAGCGATGATACCATTTGCCTGTAAAGTCATGAATTGTTTGATAAGGGCGAGCGAGCCTTTCTGCTTATCCATGGAGTTGGTTCCTTTTAGAATCTCATCAAGGATGATGAAAAACTCTTCACCGGCTTGCAGTTTGTCGATGATAAGTTTCAGACGTTTCAGTTCTGCAAAGAAATAGGATTCGTTATCATTCAGGGAGTCGCTGGTGCGCAGGCTGGTAATGAGTTGAGCAGGATACAGTTCCATACTCCGGGCGCAAACGGGGGTGCCGATGCAAGCCAGCAAATAGTTGATGCCTACCGTACGAAGATACGTACTTTTACCTGCCATATTTGCTCCGGTGATAATAATGAAGAAAGGACGTTTTTCTATATCAATGTCATTGCGTACACATTTGTCGCGGTTCATCAGTGGATGTCCCATAGATGCGGCGCGGAGACTGAAAGACCGGGGGTTAATAATAGGGTAGGAGTAATCCGGATGATTATAGGCGAATGTGGCCAATGAACACAGAGCATCCATGTGAGCGATAGCTGTCAGCCAGCGTGGCAGTTCAGAAGCATATTGCTCTTTCCATCCTTCAATCTGTATGATTTTGCGGATTTCCCAGAAGAATAATCCGTTGAGGGTGGCATATATGTAGGCGTTGTTTCGCTGATCGAGTTCGTTCATAAGCTTACTTAGACGCTGGATGGAGTGAGAAGCCGTTTGTTTTTCATCACCGATCCACTCTCTCACTTCCTTCAATATCGGACTTTTCATGGGTTGGTTCTCAATAAGTCGGAGCAGATTGGCATACGTTGCTAATATCTGTAACTTCTTTCCGTAGACAGCTTGCATTTTAGTGATTTTACTAGTGAAACAAAAGCTGGCAAACACAAAGCATAACCATAGAATACCGAAAACAGTGAGCGGAATAATGCCTGCAATAGCCAATGCTATACATAAGATATTTATTCCACCCGCCAATAGCGGTAGCATGCGAAAGAAAACATTTTTCCGGAAGGCACTGGGACTCTTAGCCCATGCCTTTAGTTCATCTTCATCAGCAGCTTTTCCTTTATAGAGCAGTCCCAGAATACGGAATTCTTGTCGAAAGTTCAATTCCGATGTCAGTTCGCGAATGGCTTCCTGTCGGGATTCTATCTCTTTCTTATTTACCAGATGCGTGCCCAGCCAATTGGCTAACAAGCTTTTTCCAAGTTGCGTACAGGTACGGTTTATATACTGAAAAAGAGAATGTGGACCAAACACATCCAGGTCATAACTGTACAGGTGTGCCGGATTGATAAATTCTGCTCCGTCTTCAAAAGAGGATGTGTCATAGTTCAGCGCCGAAAGTTCTTGCTCATTGATTGCTATCTTTTTTTCCAGATAATCTTTCCGGTGAAACAGCCGGTTGTGATACTTTATCAATAGGATAAAAGGCAGAAGTGTAACGGCAATGATCCCCGTTAATACTATCCAGCCTGATGACCAGAAATATATAATTCCCGCAATTCCTGCAACAAATAACAATAATCGCAGTGAGCCTATGCGGTAAATCTTGTTTTGTACTTTATTTAAATCCGAACGTCCTTCTTCAGCGATGCGCTGATAAGTGGCGGTTATTTCATTGATTGTGTTCATTCTATTGTTTCTTTGCCGCAAAGGTAAAATAAGCCTGCTTTATAACCAAATGCTTCATCTGCTTTCTCTTGCTCTAATGAAGAACTTAGCATCCATATTTATGTTTCCTTTAAGAGAAGCGTTTGTTTCTCAGTGTGAAACTGTCTGTTTCTCGGTGTGAAACTGCTTGTTTCAAGGCATGAAACTTGCAGTTCCAAGTGATGAAACTATTCTTATCCATCAAGGTAGTAAGTTTTCGCCTTAGATATCCCTTTGATGAGTATTGCTTATTTTTCCAGTTACTCGCAGCTTTGAAGCGTATTATGCAGTATAGAGATAAGCCCAAGTATAAATATGCATGAACATAAATCTGCCGAAATTGCATTTTTCTTTTCAATAATTTGCTCTTCTTGGATAAATAATGTAACTTTCGCTCAGATAAAACTGTTTTAGAAAGAAAAGCTTGGGGTATGAAAAGGTGGTGGTTATTAGGCATATTCGGATTATTGGTTGCTTTGCATGGGAGCGCCCAGCAAGTGATATATGCCAATTTGAAGGAATTGGTGGAAGATCGTGGCGACACACTCTCCACATTGAAGATAGAGAAGCGCTCCAAGAATCAGATTTTACTGATGGGAGGTGCTGACTATCGCGTCTCGGTAGATGACAATCCCGGTCTCTGCCGATATTTGAAATCCCGTTGTTATGCGGTGAGGGCTGACTCGGCGTTATACGTTAACTGTAAGAAAGTGCGTTATAAACGTTTCCGTTTCGGCGGTTGGTATGCCCCTGCCACTTGGATACAGGGGAAAATTTATTTCTACGCACAGCCTGTAGGTTCTGTGGCGGCAAGTACCACACAGCCTGCCGACGCTACAAAGCTGGGGGGAGATGTCGGTACGGCCATTGCTGCTTCGGGGCTGGTCAATGCGCGGGTTTATTATGAACTGAATCCGGAAACGGGTAAAGTAGAGTTCGTAGGAAAAGACAAAATGCTACAGCTACTAAAAAATGAGCCGGAACTTCTGAACGCCTTCTTACAGGAAAGCAGTGAAAGTGCGGAAGTTACAGGTAAATACTTACTACGCTTAAAATGACTAAATGGTAAATAAATCCCGGTATCACTTGTTGATATCGGGATTTATTTCTATATTGCGGCAGCTTACAGAAGTAAACTGATGACATTTTGTAACCTTTCATCCTGCATGTTATGGAAATAACCTTAAGTAACACATTGCCCCCTTATCCCACTTTTGTAGAGGGTATCCGGAGGGCTCCTGACCGTGGCTTCACACTTTCGCCCGCACAAACTGCCACGGCGTTAAAGAACGCATTGCGTTATATCCCCAAAGAATTACACGAGACCCTCGCACCGGAGTTTATGGAAGAACTTCGTACCCGCGGGCGTATCTATGGCTACCGATATCGTCCGCAGGGCGACCTCAAAGCGAAACCTATCGATGCTTACAAAGGAAATTGCATTGAAGGCAAGGCTTTCCAGGTGATGATTGACAATAATCTCTGCTTCGACATTGCCCTCTATCCTTATGAACTAGTCACTTATGGCGAAACGGGACAGGTTTGTCAAAATTGGATGCAGTATCGTCTCATTAAACAGTATCTTGAAGTACTGACTCAAGATCAGACACTCGTTATTGAAAGTGGACATCCGCTGGGATTATTCCGTTCTAAGCCCGATGCACCACGCGTGATTATTACGAATGCCATGATGGTAGGTCTTTACGATAATCAGAAGGATTGGCACGTGGCCATGCAAATGGGAGTTGCCAACTACGGTCAGATGACTGCCGGAGGCTGGATGTATATTGGTCCTCAAGGTATTGTGCATGGTACCTTTAATACTCTGCTGAATGCCGGACGTATGAAGCTCGGTATTCCTCAGAACGGTGATTTGCGCGGACACCTGTTTATATCTTCCGGTTTGGGCGGCATGAGCGGTGCCCAGCCTAAGGCCGCCGAGATGTCGGGTGCAACTTCCATTATAGCCGAGGTAGATATGTCACGTATTGAAACCCGGCATCGGCAAGGTTGGGTAGGGCATGTCACGGATTCTATTTACGAAGCATTCTCGCTGGCGCATGAGGCGATGGACGGTAAGAAACCGATATCCATTGCTTATCATGGGAATATCGTTGACTTGCTGGAATATGCTGTAAGCCAAAATATACATATAGACCTGCTTTCTGACCAAACTTCCTGCCATGCCGTTTACGAAGGCGGATACTGTCCGGTGGGAATTACTTTCGCCGAACGTACAAGTCTGTTGCATGAAGACCCGCAGAAATTCTGTGGACTGGTGAATGAATCGTTGGTGCGCCATTTCCGGGCTATAAAAGCCCTTGTAGAGCAGGGTACCTATTTCTTCGATTATGGAAACTCCTTTATGAAAGCCGTTTATGATGCCGGAGTTCGTGAAATTGCCAAAGAAGAAGATGATAAGAATGGATTTATATTCCCCAGTTATGTAGAAGATATCATGGGGCCGGAACTTTTTGATTACGGTTACGGACCTTTCCGCTGGGTATGTCTCAGTGGTAAACATGAAGATTTGATAAAGACCGATCATGCAGCGATGGAATGTATTGACCCGAATCGTCGCGGTCAGGATCTGGATAACTACAATTGGATACGCGACGCGGAAAAGAATAATCTTGTGGTAGGTACTCAGGCGCGTATTCTTTATCAGGATGCGGCAGGACGTATGAAGATAGCGTTGAAGTTCAACGAAATGGTACGCAATGGTGAAGTTGGACCTATTATGTTGGGACGCGATCATCACGATGTGAGCGGTACGGACTCTCCTTTCCGTGAAACTTCTAATATAAAAGATGGAAGCAATGTCATGGCGGATATGGCCGTGCAATGCTTTGCCGGAAACTGTGCCCGGGGAATGAGCCTCGTAGCACTGCACAATGGTGGTGGTGTGGGTATTGGAAAAGCTATAAATGGCGGCTTCGGTATGGTATGCGATGGTAGTGAGCGGGTGGATGAGATACTTCGTTCAGCTATGTTGTGGGATGTGATGGGCGGTGTGGCCCGGCGTTCATGGGCACGCAATGGGCATGCTATGGAGACGAGTGAAGAGTTTAACCGGACACATGCTGATGGTTATCATATTACGATGCCATACGTGGCTGATGACGAATTAGTAAATAAATACATATCATAAAAAGAGAATCATGAATAAAATCATCGAATGTGTCCCCAACTTCAGCGAGGGGCGTGACTTGCAGAAAATAGATCAAATCATATCCCCTTTCCGTGGTAAACAAGGTGTAAAACTCTTGGATTACAGTAACGACGAAGACCACAACCGCCTGGTAGTAACCGTGGTAGGAGAACCGGAACCTCTTCGTGATGCCGTTCTCGAAGCTATCGGTATTGCTGTAAAACTTATTGACCTTAACCACCATACCGGGCAACATCCCCGTATGGGTGCCGTAGATGTAGTTCCTTTCATTCCCATCAAGAATGTGACGATGGAAGAAGCTATCGCCCTTTCCAAAGAAGTAGGTGCAGAGGTAGGCAAACGCTATAATCTTCCTGTCTTTCTCTATGAGAAATCCGCATCAGCTCCGCATCGCGAAAATCTTGCTGCCGTGCGTAAAGGTGAGTTCGAAGGTATGGCAGAAAAGATAAAGCTACCCGAATGGCAGCCCGACTTTGGTCCTGCCGAACGCCATGCCACTGCCGGAACCGTTGCTATCGGTGCCCGCATGCCGTTGGTAGCCTACAATATCAATCTGAATACACCTAATCTGGATATCGCACATGATATTGCCAAGAAGATTCGTTTCATTGGCGGTGGCCTGCGTTATTGCAAAGCAATGGGAGTAGAGTTGAAAGACCGGGGCATTACTCAGGTTTCCATCAATATGACAGACTATACCCGTACCGCCCTTTACCGCGCTTTTGAACTGACCCGTGTAGAAGCACGTCGCTATGGGGTCAGCATTGTGGGGAGTGAGATTATCGGCCTTGTTCCGATGGAGGCGCTCATTGATACAGCTTCTTATTATCTTGGTTTAGAGAATTTCTCTATGCAACAAGTGCTTGAGGCGAGGATTATGGAAGAATAATAGAATGATAAAAGAACGCAAATTACGCAAATTACACAAATAAAGTTTTTAAATATGACCGAGAACCTGATAATTTTCAATGCCCGTGTTGTAACCCCCATCGGCTTTTCCGCCCGTTGTGGCAAAGAGATGGGGGAACTATGCATCATTGATAATGCTACAATAGAAGTAACCGACGGTATCATTTCCTATGTCGGCCCTTCCCGGGGCGAGATGCGTGACGGATATTATCAACGCTACTGGCACTACAATGCTCGTGGCAAATGCCTGTTACCCGGCTTCGTCGATTCGCATACTCACTTTGTATTTGGTGGAGAACGTGCCGAAGAGTTCTCCTGGCGATTGAAAGGAGAAAGCTATATGTCTATCATGGAGCGTGGTGGTGGCATTGTAAGCACTGTAAAGGCCACTCGCGAATGTAGTTTTATTCAACTCCGCTCCAAAGCCGAAGTTTTTTTGAGGCAAATGAGTAATATGGGGATTACTACCGTAGAAGGCAAGAGCGGCTACGGACTGGATAAGGAAACGGAGCTTCTGCAACTCAAAGTCATGCGTAGCCTGAATAATGACGAACATAAGCGGGTAGATATTGTATCCACTTTTCTGGGTGCGCATGCCGTACCCGAGGAATATAAGGGACGTACGGATGAATACCTTGATTTCATTATCAGTGATGTCCTGCCTTGCGTTGCCAAAAACGAACTGGCCGAGTTTTGTGATGTCTTCTGCGAACAAGGCGTTTTCTCTGTCGAACAATCTCGCCGTCTGTTGCAAGCTGCCAAGGAATATGGTTTGGGCTTGAAACTCCATGCCGATGAAATCGTTCCGCTGGGGGGTGCCGAACTGGCTGCCGAGCTTTCTGCTGTTTCCGCAGATCATTTGTTGCATGCATCCGATACAGGTATCCGCGCTATGCGGGATGCCGGAACCGTTGCAACTTTACTCCCTCTTACAGCTTTTGCCCTGAAAGAACCTTATGCACGCGGTCGCGAAATGATTGATTCCGGTTGTGCCGTAGCCCTTGCCACAGATCTCAATCCGGGCAGTTGTTTCTCCGGTTCCATTCCGTTGACTTTTGCCCTGGCATGTATCTATATGCATCTTACTATTGAAGAAGCTATCACCGCCCTCACCTTGAACGGGGCTGCTGCCTTGAACCGGGCGGATAGTATCGGCAGCATCGAAGTAGGCAAGAAGGGAGATTTTGTAGTGCTGAATTCCGATAATTACCATTTCCTGCCTTATTATGTCGGTATGAATTGTGTAAATACCACCATCAAAGAAGGAGTGATTTATCCTGTATTGTAAAAACCTTTAAAGAAAAAATACCATGTTAGTTGATTTAACAGTAAAAGAATTTTTGAATAAAGTGGCGGGCAGTGATCCCGTTCCCGGTGGCGGGAGCATTGCTGCCCTGAACGGTGCCGTAGCTTCGGCACTTGCCGCTATGGTTGCTAATCTCACCATCGGCAAGAAGAATTACGAAGAACACGAGGAACTTATGAACCATATTGCTTCTCTCGCACTGAGAGAGAAAGACGTATTCATAGCTGATATAGATCGTGACTCGGAAGCCTATGATGCGGTGTTTGCATGCTTCAAAATGCCTAAGGCTACCGATGAAGAAAAAGCTGCCCGCAGTGCTGCCATTCAGGAAGCTACTAAGTATGCCGCTCTTGTCCCCATGCAAGTAGCACGTAATGCCTACGAGCTGATGTCGGTAATTGCCGACGTTGCCCGTTTGGGAAACCGTAATGCAGTGACTGATGCTTGTGTGGCCATGATGTCCGCCCGTACAGCTGTACTGGGTGCCTTACTGAACGTTCGCATCAACCTGGGTTCCATCAAAGATAAAACCTTTGCAGATGAACTTCAAAGAGAAGCCGATGTGTTGGAACGTATGGCTTGTGACCGTGAAAAAGAAGTATTGGATGTTGTTAACCAAGAATTACGAGTATGAAAAACGTCTATCATGTAGGGTCCGGTGAACTCACATTCGACATCATCGAACGAATTATCAACGAGAATCTGAAACTGGAACTGGCACCCGAAGCTAAAGAACGGATACAGAAATGTCGCGACTACCTCGATCATAAGATAGCCGAGTCCGAAGAACCTTTGTACGGTATCACCACAGGCTTCGGTTCCCTGTGTAGCAAAAATATATCCCCCGATGAACTGGGCACCTTGCAGGAAAACCTGATAAAGAGTCATGCTTGTAGCGTCGGTGAAGAAATACGTCCCGTCATCGTCAAACTTATGATGTTGCTGAAAGCCCATGCCCTGTCTTTGGGACATAGTGGTGTGCAAGTCATTACCGTGCAGCGTATCCTCGATTTCTTCAACAACGACGTGATGCCCATTGTCTACGACCGCGGTTCGCTCGGTGCATCCGGTGATCTGGCTCCTCTTGCCAATCTCTTCCTGCCGCTTATCGGTGTGGGCGATGTTTATTATAAAGGTAAGAAGCGCGAAGCTATTAGTGTCCTCGATGAGTTCGGCTGGGAACCGGTGAAACTTATGAGTAAAGAGGGGCTTGCCCTGCTCAACGGTACGCAGTTTATGAGTGCCAATGGTGTGTTTGCCATTCTGAAAGCTTTTCGACTCTCCAAGAAAGCCGATCTTATTGCCGCTCTTTCCCTCGAAGCTTTCGATGGGCGTATTGATCCTTTTATGGATTGTATCCAGCAAATTCGTCCGCACCGGGGACAAATCGAGACAGGCGATAATTTCCGTAAACTCCTGGAAGGCAGTGAAATCATTGCTCAATACAAAGCCCATGTGCAAGATCCGTATTCTTTCCGCTGCATCCCCCAAGTGCATGGTGCAACGAAAGATGCCATTCGTTATGTCTCTTCTGTCTTGCTGACCGAAATTAATTCTGTAACGGATAATCCTACTATCTTTCCTGATGAAGACCGTATCATCTCCGGTGGAAACTTCCACGGCCAGCCACTTGCCATTTCTTATGACTTCCTCGGCATCGCCTTGGCTGAGTTAGGAAACATTTCCGAGCGACGGGTAGCACAACTCATTATGGGACTGCGCGGTTTGCCTGAATTTCTGGTAGCCAATCCCGGTTTGAACTCCGGTTTTATGATACCACAATATGCTGCTGCTTCCATGGTTAGTCAGAATAAGATGTATTGCTATGCTGCCAGCAGTGATTCCATTGTTTCCTCCAACGGACAGGAAGATCATGTCAGCATGGGAGCTAATGCAGCTACCAAATTGTACCATATCATGGACAATCTGGAACACATTCTCTCCATCGAATTGATGAATGCCGCACAGGGTATCGAATTCCGTCGTCCTTTAAAGACTTCTCCCGCTTTGGAACGCTTCCTGAACGAATATCGCAAGGAAGTCCCTTTTATTAAAGACGACATTGTCATGTACAAAGAAATTCATAAGACAGTGGCGTTTCTGAACCGGACGAAGTTCGATTATTGACATTCTTCCCAATAAATCTGCCGGAAGTATAATAAACATTAATATAGTTAATCTTTCAAAGGAAACTCAATTAGAGAATTGAGTTTTCTTTCTATATTTGCCCAGTTTTATTCCGAAAGTGGACATTCTTCTACTTGAAATCTAAAAAATTAAAGAGAAAATAGAAATGAAAACGGGCGACAATATGAAAGAACACCCTCAAAGATTAGAGTTGCGGGAGCGTATCATCGATACTGCTCTGAATTCTTTTGCTACTCATGGTATCAAGAGTATTACGATGGATGACATTGCTGCGGCATTAGGTATATCCAAACGTACTTTGTATGAAGTTTTTTCTGATAAAGAAACCTTACTGATGGAATGTCTCCTGAAAGCTCAGCGTGAGGGAGATGCTTACGTGAAAGATGTCTATGAAAAGGCTTCGAATGTATTGGAAGTTTTGTTAAAACTCTACCAGCGGAGTATCGAGAAGTTTCACAATACTAATAAAAAGTTTTTTGAAGACATCAAGAAATACCCTAAAGTCTATGCCGAATTGATGAAGCGTCGCAACCGCGATTCCGAGGAAACGATTGCTTTCTTTAAACTAGGTATACAGCAAGGGTACTTCCGCGATGATGTTAATTTTACGATTGTAAACCTGTTGGTGCGCGAACAGCTCGACTTGCTGATGAATACGGATCTTTGCAAAGAGCACTCTTTCCTGGAAGTATATGAATCTATCATGTTCACTTATCTCCGGGGAATATCAACAGAAAAAGGTGCTCGTAAACTGGAAGAATTTATCCGGGAATACCGTAAGAGCCGACAGCCCAATACGGAATAAAAAATAATCCTAATATACATACAGATTTATTTTTATGGACAGACAACTATTTTTGGCAAGTAAGAAAATTATGTTGACTGTGGTCCTTTTATTGGCTATAAGCTATGTACAGGCACAGGAAACAAAAGAACCCCTAACCTTGACCCTCGACAAAGCACTGGAAATCGCACTTAGTGATAATCCTACGATAAAGGTTGCAGAAGAGGAAATAGCCCTGAAAAAGGTGGCTAACAAGGAGACCTGGCAAAGTTTATTGCCAGAGGCCAGCATTGGCGGAACATGGAACCATACGATTACGGCAGCCCAGATGAACCTTGGCGGTCAGTCTTTCAAAATGGGTCAGGACGATTCGAATACAGTAAGCGGGACTCTGAATATCAGCTTACCGTTATTTGCCCCTTCGGTCTACAAAGCAATGTCTATGACGAAAACCGACATAGAGTTGGCAGTAGAAAAATCCCGTGCTTCTAAGCAGGATTTGGTGAATCAGGTTACTAAAGCGTATTATCAGTTAATGTTGGCACAAGACTCTTATGAGGTTTTGCAGAAGAGTTATAAATTGGCAGAAGACAATTATAACGTGGTCAATGCAAAATACCAGCAGGGAGCCGTCAGCGAATTTGATAAGATTAGTGCTGAAGTACAAATGCGTAGTGTAAAGCCGAATGTCATTTCAGCGGGAAATGCCGTTACTTTATCCAAACTTCAGCTGAAAGTGCTGATGGGAATAACGGAAGACTTTGATCTCAAGATTGCCGATAATCTGGCTAATTATGAGACCGATTTGTTTGCTAACCAATTGAATGAACTGAATGAAGGTTTGGTGAACAATACCACAATGAAGCAATTCGACCTGAACATGAAGATGCTTAATCAGAATCTGAAGTCCCTGAAGACGAACTTCATGCCGACACTGGGAATGAACTATTCTTATCAATACCAGTCATTGTATAATAATAACTGGAATGTGTTCGACTATAATTGGGGCGGAAGTTCTGCTTTGGTCTTTACCCTGAATATCCCTCTTTATAAAGCCAGTAACTTTACGAAACTGAAAACCGCACGAATTCAGATCAATCAGTTAAAGGAAAACCGCACGGATACGGAGCGCAAACTGAACATGCAGATTACCAGCTACCAGAACAATATGGCAGCAAGTTCAGAGCAGGTGGTAAGTAATAAAGAGAACGTAATGCAGGCTCAGAAAGCAGTGGAAATAGCTGGCAAGCGCTACGAAGTAGGTAAAGGTACAGTGCTGGAACTCAACAGTTCGCAAGTATCGTTAACCCAGGCTGAACTGACTTACAACCAATCGATTTACGACTATCTGGTATCTAAGGCTGATCTTGATCAGGTTTTGGGTCGCGACTATTCAACTAATAAGTAAAAAGAAAAATCACAACGATATGAAAAAAAGTGTTCAATTAATTGCCCTGGTGGCAGTTGCTCTGCTGAGCTCATGCAGTGGTGGAGAGAAAGACAAGGCTACAGCTGAAAAGGTAGATGAAAAACCGAGAGTTAAACTGGCCTCTGTGACCGCACGTCCTGTAGATCAGATCCAAGAATATACCGCTACTGTACAGGCAGAAGTGAAAAACAATATTGCTCCTTCTTCTCCGGTGCGTATCGATCAGATATTTGTGGAAGTGGGTGACCGTGTTTCTAAAGGGCAGAAATTGGTGCAGATGGATGCTGCCAATCTGAAGCAGGCGAAATTCCGTCTGGATAACCAAGAAATAGAATTCAAGCGTACTGACGAATTATATAAGGTGGGCGGCACTTCCAAATCCGAATGGGATGCAGCCAAGATGGCATTGGACGTACAGAAGACTACGTATAAGAATCTGTTGGAAAATACCGCATTACTCAGCCCCATCAATGGTGTGGTAACGGCTCGTAATTACGATAATGGCGATATGTATAGTGGTGGAAACCCGGTGCTGGTAGTGGAACAGATCACTCCGGTGAAACTGATGATCAACGTTTCCGAAGGCTATTTTGCGAAAGTAAAGAAAGGTTCTCCCGTAGCTGTCAAAGTAGATGTGTATGGTGACGAAGAGTTTGAAGGAACGATAAATCTGGTTTATCCTACCATTGACCCGAATACCCGTACTTTCCCTGTTGAAGTGCGTTTGACTAACCGCGACCAGAAAGTCCGTCCGGGTATGTTTGCCCGTGTAACGTTGAACTTCGGAACACAGGAACACGTAGTTGTGCCTGATTTGGCTATCGTAAAACGTGCCGGTTCCGGCGACCGCTATGTATATGTATATAAGGATGGAAAAGTTTCTTATAACAAAGTGGAACTGGGACGTCGTATGGATACGGAATATGAGTTGATTTCCGGTGTGGATAACAACTCACAGGTGGTCGTAGCAGGACAGTCCAAGTTGGCTGATGGCGTAGAAGTAGAAGTCGAGAAATAATGATTAACGATTAGTGATTAGTGATTGCTTCTTGTGGCATAATGCTACAAATAGCTCATCACTCATCACTTATCACTAAACACTAATAACATGAGTTTATACGAAGGAGCGGTTAAAAAACCGATTATGACCTCGCTCTGCTTTTTGGCAGTAGCGATATTTGGTCTGTTCTCTTTGTCAAAATTACCGGTGGATCTTTACCCGGATATCGAGACCAACACCATTATGGTGATGACTTCCTATGCGGGAGCCAGTGCGTCGGATATTGAGAACAATGTGACCCGTCCGTTAGAAAATACGCTGAACTCTGTCAGCAACCTAAAGCATATTACTTCCAGGTCTTCAGAAAACATCTCTGTGATAACATTGGAGTTCGAATATGGATATGATATTGACGTGCTGACGAATGATGTGCGTGATAAACTGGATATGGTAAGCTCTCAGCTTCCCGATGAAGTGGAGACACCTATTATCTTTAAGTTCAGTACGGACATGATTCCTATCTTGCTGCTTTCCGTTCAGGCGGAAGAGAGCCAGCCGGCACTTTATAAAATATTGGATGATAACATAGTGAATCCGCTGGCGCGTGTGCCGGGTGTGGGTACAGTGTCTATCTCCGGTGCACCCAAACGTGAGGTAAATGTTTATTGCGACCCTAACAAACTGGATGCTTATAATCTTTCAGTGGAGACCATCAGTTCTATTATTAGTGCTGAAAACCGCAATACACCGGGTGGTACCTTCGATGTGGGAAGTAATACCTATTCACTTCGTGTAGAGGGAGAGTTCAAGGACCCCAAGGAAATGGAGAATATCGTAGTAGGTACGCACAATGGAGCTTCCGTTTATTTGCGCGATGTGGCAACAGTGGTAGACTCTGTGGAAGAACGTGCGCAGAAGACGTATAGTAATGGCGTGCAAGGTGCTATGATTGTGGTACAAAAGCAGTCCGGTGCCAACTCTGTGGCTATTTCGCAAAAAGTAATTGATATGTTGCCGCAGTTGCAGAAATCGTTGCCGAGTGACGTGAAGCTGGGTATCATTGTTAATACTTCCGATAACATTCTGAATACCATTGACAGCTTGGAAGAGACTATCATGTACGCCATGTTGTTCGTAATCCTGGTGGTATTTGTATTCTTGGGGCGTTGGCGTGCTACGGTTATTATCTGTATCACTATCCCGATGTCATTGGTAGCCTCATTTATCTATTTGGGTATTATAGACGGCGGTTCGCTGAATATTATTTCGCTCTCTTGTCTTTCCATTGCTATTGGTAATGTGGTGGACGATGCTATTGTGGTACTTGAGAATGTGACGACCCATATTGAACGAGGGTCCGAGCCGAAGCAGGCAGCGGTTCATGCCACGAACGAGGTGGCCATCTCCGTTATTGCCTCGACGCTGACCATGATTGCGGTATTTTTCCCGCTGACTATGGTGAGCGGTATGTCCGGTGTATTGTTCCGCCAGTTGGGTTGGATGATGTGTGTGATCATGACTGTTTCTACTATTTCGGCTTTGTCATTTACACCGATGATGTGTGCGCAACTCCTGCGCTTGCAAAAGAAGCAGAGTAAGATGTTCATTGCTCTTTATACACCGATTCAGCGCGGGCTCGATGCTCTTGACGTATGGTATCAAAATCGTCTGGATTGGGCTGTACGCCATCGTATAACTGTTATGATCGGTTGTGCTGCTTTCTTTGTGGCAAGTTTGTTCTGTGCCAAGTATATTGGTACGGAGTTTTTCCCGGCAGCTGATAATAGCCGTATCGGTGTGAACTTGCAACTTCCCATCGGTGCCCGTGTAGAGCGTGCACAAGCATTGGCTTCGGAACTGACGGAAAAGTGGATGAAGCGTTACGAAGGTGTGATGAAGGTTTGTAACTATACGGTGGGACAGGCTGATTCGGACAATACTTTCGCCTCAATGCAGGATAATGGTAGCCATATTATCAGCTTTAATATTAGTTTAGTAAGTCCGGGCGATCGTGATGTAAAGCTGGAAACGGTCTGCGACGAAATGCGTGAAGACCTGAAGGCTTATCCTGAATTGGATAAAGCGCAGGTAATCCTTGGTGGTAGTACCGGTGGTATGAGTGCCCAGGCCAGTGCTGACTTCGAGGTATATGGTTATGATTTTACCGCAACGGATAAAGTTTCGGCTGAGCTGAAAGAGAAACTGCTGGATGTAAAAGGTGTAAGTGAAGTAAATATCAGCCGTCAAGATTACCAACCTGAATATCAGGTAGACTTTGATCGTGAGAAATTAGCATTACATGGACTGAATTTGTCAACTGCTTCCGGTTATTTGCGTAATCGCGTGAACGGAGCCTTGGCTTCTTATTATCGTGAGGATGGTGATGAGTACGACATCCGTGTACGTTATGCTCCCGAGTTCCGTACAAAGATTGAAGATTTGGAGAACATTCTTATCTATACACCTTCCGGTGATGGTGTTCGTATAAAAGACCTCGGTAAAGTAGTTGAGCGCTCAGCTCCTCCTACCATCGAGCGTAAGGACCGTGAACGTGTTGTGACGGTATCCGCCGTTATTTCCGGAGTTCCGTTGGGTGATGTAGTTGCCGATGGTAATGCCATTATCGATAAGATGGACTTGCCGAGTGGTATTTCTATCCAGATTTCGGGTTCGTATGAGGACCAGCAAGATTCGTTCTCCGACTTGGGTACACTGGCTGTACTGATTATCATTCTGGTATTTATTGTAATGGCCGCCCAGTTTGAGTCTTTGAGTTATCCGTTCATTATCATGTTCTCCATCCCGTTTGCATTCAGTGGTGTGTTGATGGCCCTCTTCTTTACGGGCACCAACCTGAACGTAATGAGTTTGCTGGGTGGAATCATGTTGATTGGTATTGTGGTGATTGACTACATCACACTCTGTCGTGAGCGCGGTATGGCGGTACTCCACTCTGTGGTTACGGCAGGTCGTAGCCGTTTGCGCCCGGTATTAATGACTACGTTGACTACTATCCTCGGTATGGTTCCGATGGCTGTAGGTCAGGGTGAAGGTGCCGAGATGTGGCGTCCGTTGGGTGTGGCCGTAATTGGTGGTTTGACGGTATCTACCATCTTGACGCTGATTTTGGTTCCCGTGCTTTATTGCTCGTTTGCCGGCATTGGTATCAGACGCAACCGTCGTAAGATCAAGAAAGATCGTGAATTGAATGATTACTATCAGGTTCATAAAGAGAAGATGACGAAACCAAGAAAACAGTGATAATAATTATGAATTATGAGTTATGAATTATGAATTGCCGTGCAGTGTTCATTGTTTTCTAACTCATAATTCATGATTCATAATTTATAATTCATAATTAATCAACATGAAATCCGTATTTATAACATTCGACCAGGCGTTCTTTGAGCGCATTATGGCGTTACTCGACCGTCAGGGTTGCCGTGGATTCAGCTATTGGCAGCAAGTGCAGGGACGTGGCAGCAAGACGGGAGAGCCGCATTATGGCAGTCACGCATGGCCCAGTATGTGCTCTGCTATTATTACTATTGTAGACGAAGCTAAAGTTGACCCGTTGCTCGATGCGCTCCATCGGATGGACGAAGAGACGCAGCAACTCGGTCTCCGGGCATTCGTCTGGAATATCGAGAAGACTATATAGTTTACGCAAGACGCCCGCATAGCCTGTGCAAGACCGTCGCATAGGGTAGTGGAGGCGTTCACTAATAACTTGATAGAGGGAAATCTTACAAAACGTGAAGATTTCCCTCTCTTTTTATGTCTTTTCTCTATCTTTGCAAATCCTTTATGGACAACATGGAAAAGAATTATCTGAAATATACTTGCATTTGGGCATTGATTATATTGGCGGGCTTGTTACTGATGTACTTTCTGCCCGCTTTTACGGTAGGTGAACACGTAATGAGGCGTGTCGACTTGCTGGGTGACGTGCGTACTCAGAAAGATATTGCGGAAGAACCGGACAGTTTGCTTCCGCCTCCGCCGAAGGTGAAACCTGCATTTGTGGATACCTGCCGTGCGGGTATGACGTGCATTGAAGACTACAGCGACTCTACTCTGCGCGGCATGACACCTTTTTACCGGGCTTTGGATGAATTGGCACAGCGTCCCCGTCAGGTACGTATTGCCGTTTTCGGAGATTCCTTCATTGAAGCGGATATTCTTACTGCGGATTTGCGTAATATGTTGCAGGATAAATATGGTGGTTGCGGAGTAGGTTTTGTTACCATTACTTCTATGACCAGCGGATTCCGCCCTACCGTGCGCCACTCGTTTGGTGGTTGGCAAAGCCATTCTGTAATGGATTCTACTTTCTTTGACCGCAAGAAGCAAGGTATTTCCGGACATTACTTTGTTCCTCGTCCCGGTGCTTATGTGGAATTGAAGGGACAAAACAAATATGCTTCCCATCTGGATACCTGTGAACAGGCTTCTATCTTCTTTTATAGTAAAGGAGAAGTCACCCTTTCTGTGAATGTCAACCGGAACGAAAAGCAAACCCGTACTTTCCTGGCTACAGATGATTTGCAGGAAATGCAAGTGGATGGAAACATCGGTTCTGTCCGTTGGACGGTTGATGAGGCGGACTCTACCTTATTCTATGGTTTGGCTATGGATGGTAAAAAAGGAATTATCCTGGATAATTTCTCTTTGCGCGGCAGTTCGGGCTTATCCTTGCGTTCTATTCCTGTGTGGATGATGCATGAATTTAATGAGCAGCGTCCTTACGATCTGATTATCTTGCAATATGGATTGAACGTTGCTACTGAACGTGGGCGGAATTATGACAAATACATTGCAGGTATGCAGACTACTATTGATCATTTGAAGGATGCATTTCCACAAGCAGGTATCTTGATAGTCAGCGTAGGTGACCGGGATTATAAGACGGAAGATGGTACTCTACGCACAATGCCCGGCATTAAAAATCTGGTGCGTTACCAACAAAATCTGGCGGCGGATAACGACATTGCTTTCTGGAATATGTTCGAAGCAATGGGAGGAGAGGGAAGCATGGCGAATCTGGTACATGCCAAGCCTTCTTTGGCGAATTATGACTATACGCATATTAATTTCCGGGGAGGTAAGCACCTGGCAGGCCTACTTTATGAAGCGCTTGTGTATGGAAAGGAACAGTACGACAGGAGGAGGGCTTATGAAGCGGAATAATGTAAATAGGGTTCTATTGAACGATTTTTTAGGCGCGGATTACGCGGATTACACGGATTCTTTTGTCTCAAGAAAGTTACATTTAGAGT
>OCPU01001363.1_pt1 | contig 19377 bp, 11 predicted proteins | sample 1538661 | NCBI WGS metagenome assembly OCPU01 (sample SAMN04571716, study PRJEB22368) | human gut metagenome | biome: human gut; material: stool | host: Homo sapiens | place: Luxembourg | collected 2012-10-19
ATCGCCGTCGTTCTCATACCAGATTTGTGCAGCCATTGTACTTGGCACTCCTTTTATGTAGTGGGGTGAACGCTTGGAAAAGCGTTCGGGTTTCTACCATTCGCAGATGAAATTCGTGTTTTCATGCATGGATTTTGTCCTGCAAACTGGGGTCTATCCTACCGGAGCCTCCATCTTGCAGCGTGTCTGGTCCACAAAGTGAGCCGCGAAACCGTAAAAATCCGTCGTGGCAACGGCAAGTTTCATGTATTTTGACGGGAAGGTGGCATAGGATACAACGCGTAGGGATTTTTGATTAGGAAGAGATGTCATGGTCACTGCGACTGGTCCTGCTCTTGGTTCTGAAATGACAACATCGGTTGAACCCATCGATGACCGTAGCACGGCAGGAGTTCTGCACGTTGCCGCGATTTTCGCCTCGCATATGGTGTTGCAACGTAACAAACCCATTGCCGTGTTCGGTGCGTTGAATGCCGACTGCGCCGGACTTGAGGTTTCGGCGGAAATACGCGATTTCGATGGTTCCGTGATCGTGCAGGCGCACGCGTACGCCTCCAAAGAAATCAAGAACGGCTTTTCTCCGTGGCGCGTTATGTTGCCCGCGCAACCCGAAGGCGGACCTTACACGCTGCGCGTTACCGCAGGCAACGATTTCATCGAATATTACGACGTGCTGATCGGTGAAGTGTGGCTTGCCGGCGGGCAAAGCAATATGGAACTTGAGCTGCGCAACAGTGAAAACGCCGAGGAAGCCCTCGAAAGCTGCGCTGATCCGCTCCTGCGTTTCTACAATGTGCCGAAAACCGGCGTGATTAATCGCAATGCCGAACACGCGGCAAGTTGGCAGGAATCATCGCCCGAAAACAGTGGCGTGATGAGTGCTGTAGCGTACTATTTTGCGCGAAAACTGCGTGATGAACTTGATTCCGACCTTCCAATCGGCATTATCGACTGTTATATCGGGGGTACGTCGATTAGTTGTTGGATGAGCGAGGATGCGCTGAATTCCAGCGAATCCGGACGTGCTTATCTTGCTCGCTACGAGCAGGCGGTCGCCGGTAAAACGCAGGGACAGTTCGATTTGGAGTATAGCGAATGGCAGTCGCGTTCTGATACTTGGAATGCGTCGATTGCTGCAGCTCGCGAAGCCGATCCTGATGTGACGTGGGATACGCTCACCCAACAGTATGGCGAATGTCCGTGGCCGCCACCGATGACGCCGACTTCACAGTGGCGTCCGACTGGTCCGTTCCATGCCATGCTGGAGCGTATTGTGCCCTATTCCTTGGCTGGATTCCTGTGGTATCAGGGCGAGGAAGACGAGCCGTATTGCGATTCCTATCGTGAGCTGCTGGGCATGATGATTGGTGAATGGCGTGCGCTGTGGAGTGAAAGCCTACCGTTCCTGATCGTGCAGTTGCCGCAATGGATCGACAAGACGGTCGATGAGAGTGACGGTGATCCGATGCTGTGGCCGGTGCTGCGCGAAGCCCAGTGGGATGCCGCGCAGTCCATCGACAACGTGTTCGCCATCTGCACCATGGATTGCGGTGAATACAACAATATTCACCCGGTTGATAAGCGCACGCCCGGCGAGCGTCTAGGCAATTGCGCGCTTCACCAAGTGTATGGTATGAGCCGTATTCCGGTGTATGGTCCGACTGTGCTGGGCTTCCGCTGCGACGAAGGCGGTCGCGTGCGTCTGTTCTTCCGGTACGCGCACGGCCTGCATTTCAGCGGTACTACGCCCGACAGTTTCGGCGATGAGCTCGCCAAGAGCCTGCCTTCGTTGGTGCGTTTGCCGGAACGTTCCGGTTTCGAGCTTGCCGGTGCCGATGGCGTGTTCCATCCGGCCTACGCCGCGATTTTCGTGGATTGCGATATTGACGATCTGGTCAACGCGAAGGTCAATGTGGTCGATTACAACGCTACGGAATTCGGTATTCCGATCAACAGCCGCAGTATTGGCACGATTACGTTGGCCACGCCGAAAGTGCCGCAACCGGTTATGATGCGTTACGCATGGCGTAATTGGGGTCCGGCACCGTTGTTTAATGACAATAATCTGCCTGCTCACCCATTCAAGCTAGACCTGACCGATCACACCGACTCTGATCACGTTGAATGATTGTCGATAGTTGACAATGAATAGCGTGCGATTGCTGTGCTTATAATGTGCCGCAATCGCGCGCTTTGTATTGCGATTGAAGTCCTGCTGATCGCACGTCAGTCAAATACGAATCAAATACAAATGCGTTATGCTGCGAGCGTATGAGCTACTGCCAGAGGTCGGGGCCGAATGAAGCCAGATATGCGGTCAGTTCGGCGGCCATCCGCTCGTCTTCCGGAATGCGCGGATGGCCATCCGCGCCGCAACTGTTGCGTGAATACAAGAAATGTTTCACGTGAAACTCGCCCTCAGCACCGCGGCCTATCCGAATCTGACCGCCATGGGCCGTGACGTGGTCGATACCGGTAAGCAGGCCGCCGAATTGCTGCTCAAGCTGATCGACGGCGAGCGTGTGGGGCATCTGATGGAAGAGCCGTACGAATTGCGTGCCCGCGCTTCGACCGGTCCCGCTCCGGCAGCGGAATAAGATGCGATGACGAGTTAAAAAATTGCGATTGCGCATTTGCTGCGGCAATACCGCTTGCCGATGCTCGCCCAACGTCGTATGGCGTCAAGCTTAAGAAAAGCTTAAGCGATTAAGTTTGGCGAGTCAACTGCGATACGGAAGCGAAATTTGGAATTTGAAACGTGAAGATTACGGAATACGCAACGAAAAAGCGGGAATTACGGATTGCAAATCAGAATCTGAAATCTGAAACAAAAAGCGCCTGTGCCCCTCGCTTGAGGCACAGGCGCATTGTTGTCTTACGACTTCAGGCGCGCTTCTGTGTGATCTGATAGGCGGCGAACAGCACGACCAGCCAAATCACACCGGCGACTACGGCGATGCGATAGCTTGCGGAGAAGCACATCAGCACCACGACCAGCAGCATGAACGCGATCACCAAATACGGCGTCACCTTGGCGAACGGCAGCTTGAAAGCGAGCTTGTCAAGCGCTTCCTGGCCCTTCAATCCCTTCAGATTGTTCGGACCATCGCCGGCGGCGACAACGCGACGGAACTTAATTTCCGTAATCATAATCATGATCCAATTAATCGCAGCGGCGATCGTGGCGATCGACATCAAATAATTGAACGCGAAATCAGGCCACACGAACACCACCACCACGGCGATCGCAATAATGATGGCCGATGTGATCACACCACCGACCGGAACGCCGCGCTTGTTCAGGCGGCCCAGATACGCGGGAGCATTGCCCTGCTTCGCCAACGAATACAGCATGCGCGAGTTCGCGTACAGGCCAGAGTTGTACACGCTCATTACGGCGGTCAAGCACACGAAATTCAGAATGCCGGCGGCCGCATGCACGCCCACCGAGTCGAAAATCTGCACGAACGGGCTGGAATTGCCGTCGATCGTGCTCCACGGGACTACGGCCATGATCACGCCGAGCGCGCAGATGTAGAACACGAGGATACGCCAGATAATGCCGTTCGTGGCCTTCGGAATGGTGGTGCGCGGATTTTCGGTCTCGCCCGCGGTGATGCCGATGAGTTCGGTGCCGCCGAAGCTGAACATCACCACGACCAGCGCCATCAGCAAGCCAGTCCACGTGCCGTCCGCATTGCGAGACATCAGGCCATGCGGCAGGAATCCGCCGTCAACGGTGAACCAGTTGGCGAACGACGCGCGAATGCCCGAAGCGGTCGGCACATTCGCGATGATCACATACAAACCGCCGAAAATCATGGCAAGCACGGCCACGATCTTGATGATGGCGAACCAGAATTCAAATTCGCCGAACTTGTTCACTCCCATAAGATTCAGCGCCGCGATCGCCACGAGGAACACCGCCGCCGACACCCACTTCGGAATGTTCGGGAACCAGTAATTCACGAACGAGCCAACCACGGCCAACTCCACCATGGCCACGAGCACGTAGTTGAACCAGTAATTCCAGCCGGAAATAAAGCCTGCGCGCTTCGACCAGTACTGCGTGGCGTAATAGCTGAACGCGCCTGCCTTCGGATCCTCGACCGCCATTTCAGACAGTGCGCGCACGATCAGGAAAATCGCCAGACCGCCGATCAGATAGGCGAGCAGAATGGCCGGGCCCGCCAGCTGAATCGACTCGCTGGAACCATAGAACAGGCCGGTGCCGATCGCGCCGCCCAATGCGATCAATTGAATATGACGATTCTTCAAAGACTTGCGCAGCGTCGGCGGAACCGGCACATCGTCGGTTTCGCGCGGTTTCTTCGCAACGGTTGCGTCGCTCATGAATGCTTCCTCTTCTTGGGTGCCTCAGCAATATTCGGCAAATTCGGCAAAAGTTTGGCGATTTTGGCGATGTTGCGTTCGGCAGTAGTGGTAGGGGACGCGCCTATGGTTTTTGGCATGGCGCGTCTTTCCTGATTGTAGCTGTAGCGCGCGGATTCGGTTTCATAGTGTTCAATAGTTCGATAGTTCAATAAAATGAAGGTTGTGAGAGCAATGGTTGGTGCTGCTTGAACGCTGCGGGGCTGGAGGTCGTCATGGCATTCGTCAAAGACATGGTGCGTATGTGGTTGCATGCGTGGAAGCGATTCGTCTCTATCGCACTGATATCGTTGCTGGGCGTTGCCGTGCTTACCGGCATTTACGCAGGCTGCCGCGACGCTTTTCTTGCGACGGATCGTTTTTTCGACACCCAAGGATTGCACGATATTCAGGTGTTGTCGACGGCCGGATTGACGGATGGCGATATTGCCGCGTTACGCAAGGTGCGCGGTGTAGCGAAGGTGCAGGCGGAGCGGTCACAGGAAGTGACGTTCGATTTGGGCGGCCGCAAATCGGCGACCATGCAGGAAATCGGTGCGAACGGTATTGACTGGCCGTACGTGCAGGAAGGGCGATTGCCGAAGAAAGCCGGCGAAATCGCAGTAACCCGTAAATTTATCCGCGATTCCGGCAAAAAGATTGGCAGCCACCTCACCGTAGCCCCCGAATCCTCTTCTTCCGCTACTTCAGTGTCCGATTCTGGTGAATCGGACACTCAGGGTGCTGAAGATAAGGCACCAAGCTTCCCGACCAAGCTCACCATCGTGGGCGTGGTGCTCGATCCGCAGAATCTAAGCAATCCGGACGGATATTCCGCCATGACCTCGTTTCGTTCCACCGCTGCCACCGACTACACGTTCTTCGCTCCGTCCGACGGCGTGACCGGCACCCTCTACACGTCCGCCACGCTGCTCGTCAAAGGTTCGGCCAACGAAAACACGTTCGACGAATCGTATGAAAACACCGTCAAACAGGTGACCGACCGCATCGACGACGCCGTGAAAACCGATCGGCAGAAGGTCCGCTGGCAGGAGCTGCTCGACGTGGGCAACAGGCAGATTGCCGCCACGCGTGCGGAAGCCGACAAGAAGTTCGCGGAAGCGCAATCGCAAATCGACGAGAATCGTCGGCAATTCGACCAGCAGGTCGACCAAATCATGAGCATGCAAGCCGGTGCAACCGGCGCAATGGATCCCACCCAACTCAACGAAACCACGCGTGAAACAATGCGTGAAACCATCATCGCCGCAACCCCCGAACTTGCGCATGCCAAGCAGCGGCTCGACCAGGCGCAATCGCAATTGGACAAGCAGAAAGCGCAAACCGAACAAACGCTGAAAACCAAAGAAAACGAGCTTAAAACCAGCATTCCGCAAGTGCGCTGGTATGTGCAGGATCGGCAGTCGCTCGGTGGATTCAGCGCGCTCAAATCCGACCTTGATTCTATCCAATCGCTCGGCAACGCGTTCCCGATCGTGTTTCTGGTGGTCGCTGTGATGATGAGTCTGACTTCCATGGCGCGCATGGTCGAAGAGGACCGCTCGCTCATCGGCACCTACGTGGGGCTTGGCTATGGGCGTCTTGCGGTGGCGTCGCGCTATCTGCTGTTCGCGCTGCTGGCGTGTCTCATCGGCGGGGGGCTTGGCTTACTTGTCGGATTCCTTGGAATTCCGGCGTTCCTTCTGGTTGTTTTGGAGGGCATGTATGTGATGCCTGGCGTGCGACTGGAATACGACTGGCTGTACGGTTCGCTGGGCATCGCACTGTTCGTGGTCGGTGTGCTCGCCGCCACCATTTACGCGTGCGTGCAGGAGATGCGCATGACGCCCGCCGCGCTGATGCGGCCGAAAGCGCCGCGTGCCGGCTCACGTATTCTGCTGGAACGAATCAAGCCGGTCTGGAATCGTATGGGATTCCTCAGCAAAGTGACCGCGCGCAACATTTTCCGCTTCAAGTCGCGCCTTATCATGACGGTCGGCGGGGTGGCCGGCTGCACCGCGCTCATCGTCTGCGGCCTAGCCATCAATGACACCGTGGCCGACCTTGGTATCAAGCAATATCGTGACGTTTACCAATACGATCTTATGGTGGTTTCTGGCGATTCGGACGCGGACGAAATGCGCGCCAAAGTCGCGTCGGACGGTCGTACCACGTCCACGATGAACGTGCGTATCGAATCGGGTGATATGGCTGTTGGGAAGAGCGATTCTAGCAGCGGCGACAGCAGTGGCAGTGTCGGCAGTGAAAGTATTCAGCTGGTTGCAGTGCCGGAAAAGCGATTGTCCGACCTGGGCAAAATGGTCACGTTGCAGCCGGTGCATTCCGGAATATTGGGCACGTCCAGTATCGGCGGGAAAGGCTCGCTGAAGCTGGACGACGATGGTGTGATAGTGGCGCAGTCGGCGGCAAGCTCGCTTGGCATCGCCACCGGAAGCAAAGTGCGATTGACCAACGGCGACGGCGTGCAGGCCACTGCGAAAGTGAGCGCGGTGAATCGCAATCTTATCGGATCGGACGTGTACATCAGCGAAACCTACTATGCCAAGCTGTTCGGCAAATCCTTCGTATCCAACGTGTCCGTTTCTGGTGAATCGGACAAACAAGGCACTGAGAACGCCTCTCAACTGTCCATTTCTCCCGAATCGGACAAACAAGCGGGTAAAACCGGGGTCCAAATGTCCGTTTCTGCAGAATCGGACGTGCAAAGTACGAAATCGCTGACCTGGAATGCCATGTATGCCAAACTTTCCGGCTCTGACCAATCGCAAACTGACTATGCTCAATCGCTCGAAAAGGACAGCTCGGTGGTGAAAGCCGTAAGCAGCGCGCACATGGCCGACAGTTTCAAGTTCGATCTTATGGGCGCGGTCGTGGCGCTGATTGTGGCGCTCGCCGGAGGTTTGGCGCTTGTGGTGCTGTTCACTCTCGCCAATACGAATGTGTCGGAACGCGTGCGCGAGATGGCTACACTCAAGGTGCTCGGCTTTTTCGACCGTGAAGTGCACCATTACGTGAATCGCGAGATGATGATCCTCACCGTCATGGGCGTGGTGCTGGGATTGCCGCTCGGCCGGTTCGTTGGCGGGCTGCTGACCATGGCGCTCAACATGCCGTCGCTCTATTTCGAGGTGGAGGTCAAGCCGCTGAGTTACGTGATTGCAGTCGTGGCGACCATGATGTTCGCGCTGCTTGTGCAACTGTTTGTCAACCCCGTCCTCGACCGCATCGACCCTATCAGTTCGCTCAAGTCCGTTGAATAGGCGCATGCATGGTTGTCCGATTCTGCAGAATCGGACACTTAGAGTGCCGGAAAGGCTCGGATTCGCGTCTCAGTTCTTCGGATAACGGTAGTTGTGTGGCAGTTGCGTGGTGAGCTGCGGGTCCAGGCCGAGTTCCTTCAACTGCCGGTCGATTTCGCGGCGCGCACGTTTTACAAGTTCGGCCCGATGCTCATCGCTATGTCCGGCGTTGTCATGTGCCACATCGCCATGTCCCATCGTTCCCATCGCTTCCAGTGTGTCCAACGTTTCCGCCAAACGCTTGAGCCGGTCCTGATGGTGCAGCAGCGCACGTACCTGCGCATGTTCGCGTACAATCGTCCGCCAATCGGATGGCGTGTGCGCAATCTCCCGAACCGCGGTGACCGGATGCACGTCGGCCACCTGATATGTGATCGAGCCAAGCAGCGGCATCAGGAACACTGTAATCGCGCCGGCTGCGACCAGTGTCGACGCGGTGTCGCTTTGCATGGTGCCGACCTTCACCGCCAGCGACGTGACGGCGACGATGATCGGCAGCGCGGTCGTGCAATACAGCGCTACGGTGACGCGGTGATGCGATGACAGCGGATTCTCGCGTTTGTCGAGCGATAGCGCAACGTATACGGGCACCGCGCGAATCAGCATGAGCATTACGATGAACGCGACGAGCAGCGCGGGCCGGCCTGCCACGGCGCGCACGTTGATCGCGGCGCCTGACACCACGAAGAACACAGGAATAAGGAAGCCATAGCCGACGCCTTCCAGTTTCATTTCCAGCGACTTGCTGCCGTCGGGGATGATGTAGCGCAGGATGAAGCCTGCGGCGAACGCGCCGAGCACCGCGTCAAGTTCGAACAGTGCAGAAATGGTGACAAGGAAGATGAGCAGGAATGTGGTCAGTCGCATGAGCGTTTGCGATGACGTGTTCGCATTTTCCGTAAGGAAACGGTACAGGCGATGGCCGGTTTTCAGTGCTTTCGTGGGTAGCGTCGCGCACAGTAGGCAGATGGCAAGGAACGCGCCGAGCACGAGCATGGTCTGCCAGCCGGTTCGGGTGGATAGCAGGATGGCCATGGCAAGGATTGGGCCAAGTTCGCCCCACGTTCCGTACGAGATGATGGCGTCGCCGATGGGGGTGCCTTCGAGGTTGCGTTCCTTGAGAATCGGCATGAGCGTGCCGAGAGCGGTGGTGGTAAGCGCGATTACCGTGGCGATGCCGTTGATGCCTTGCTTGGCGAAGAACGGAAGAAGGGTCACGACGAGTCCGGCGAGCCCCAAGGTGATGATCCATGTGACAAGGCCGACTTTGCCTTGATGCCCGGCGAGTCGTTTCGGGTCGATTTCATAGCCGGCGAGCAGGAATAGGAACGCCATGCCGAGTTCGCTCAAGAGTTTCACGGCGTCGTTCACTTCGATTATGCCCAGTCCGTACGGGCCGAGCGTGGCTCCGGCGGCGAGCAGCAGTACGGTTTGTGGAATGAATCTTCCCGGAATCAGCTGCGCCACAATCGGGCTGACGGCCGCCACCGCCATGATGATAGTCAATGAAACGAGCTCTTGCGTCATGTTTCTAGCCTAGTGAGTCTGCATGACGGTGTTCAGAGACGGGATACCCCATGATGTACCAAAGGGTGTGCTAGGGCAAGGTTAAGTTTTTGCAAATTTTATGGGGGGGGGGCAATTTTATGAGCGTTATTATCTGTGGAAAATGGCGGAACTGTTTGTTTTGACGATGGAGCTCCTTTTCTTCATCGGGGGAATGGTGGCTTTATTCGAGGGTTTTAGCGAGGGTGCCAATGGGGAAAGCTCCGATATGATTCTGAACCAAGCTGTTCAGGCAGTATAGGGGGAGGAAAGAATGGTTGATGGAAAATTCACCGCAAAGGAGCGCGCGTATTTGGCCAGCCTTCCCGCGGTGGAAAGCGTGAGCGCGTCGCATATCCGATATGCCGATAGTTTCCGCATCGAAGTCATGTGCAGATACAATGCGGGCGAATCGCCGGCCGCCATCTTCCGCGAGGCGGGTCTCGACCCGAAACTCATCGGATACAAACGCATTGAGCGGTGCATTGCACGCTGGAAAAAGCAGGAGGAACGCGACCATCGTGGCGGCGAGCGTGCCAATCGCGACGATCTACGCATCATCCGTCATCATGATCTTATGGGCGATGACGCGCAATCATCGGAAATGGAATCGCAGGATATGCTTTCAAAGCTCACCCAGGCGCAGCTCATCATCAACCAGTGCGACGAATTGATTGCGAAGCAAGCGTTGCGCATCGACGAACTGGAACGTGTGTTGCGAAAGCTTGTCAAGTGACGGCACGCTCGCGTGAGATGGAGAAAGCGACGGAATGGCATGACGGTCGCCAGCCGTTGTCCGAGGAAGTTTCGGTGGACGGTCGACTTTCGACGGCTGGCTGTTTTTTGTCATTTGCAGAGGCGATTGATGTTGCTGACGAAATACGTCAACGACGTCACGCTCGCGGCACAATGCTGGCGATGCGCGTGGTTGCGGCGCTGTTGATTGTTGCTGCGGTCTGTATTGGCGGATTCCCGGCAATGTTGCAGTATCGGTCGGCGCGTGATCTGTCGGAAACGTCGGTAAGCTCCGCGCAGACGGTTGCGGGCTGGCCGTATCCACAGGCGGATGATGCGTTCGCCGCGGCCCAGGACTATAACAAGTGGCTTGCGGAATCCGGGCAGCCGATTTTGGGTGAGGCGAAGGATCCGTTCGCTGATGTGCGCGGCGGATCGCGTGCCAGTGTGTCCGATTCTGCAGAATCGGACAGCCTGAGTGACGAAAACGGGTCCCAGTTGTCCGATTCTGGTGAATCGGACAACCAGAGTGGTGCGGACACCGGTTCCGCAAGCGCCAGTTCGACGGACGTGGAGTACCAGAGTCTGTTGGATTCCGGCGGTGGTGTGATGGGTGCGATTCGCATTCCGAAAATCTCTGTGAGACTGCCGATCTACCATGGTACTTCCGAATCGGCGCTTGCTTCGGGCGCGGGACACCTGTATGGCAGCAGTCTGCCGGTCGGAGGCAAGAGCACGCATGCGGTGCTCACCGGGCATCGCGGACTGGTCGAAGCGGCCATGTTCACGCGGCTCGACGAAATGCGCGTCGGCGACTACTTCTATATCGAGGTGATGGGTCGTACGCTTGGCTACCAAGTGGACCGCATCACGGTAATCGAGCCGAACGACACGTCGCAGTTGAAAATCGTGCCTGGTGAGGATCGCGTGACCCTGATGACCTGCACGCCGTATGGTGTCAACACGCATCGTCTGCTGGTTTCGGCCACACGTTCCGCTATTCCAGATGAGATTCCCGCCGAAAACGACGCGGTGAAGGACGCTCGTACGATCGGTGTGATCGCAGGCGTTGTGACTCTTGTATTGGGCACGTTGTTGGTTTGGCTACGACGTAGGCCGTGGCATATTCGCAGACATGCGGCTTGGTGGCCGAAACGCGGCTGACGCGGCTACTGCATGAAGGCGTGTCTGACATGCAATTTGAATATAAAAACGTGGTTGGCGCACAAAAAATGCGTGATTTCCATTATTGACTAATGGTTACGAAAGTATGAAGAAGCGTCATTTTAGTGATTATCCCATCGTTTCTTTGCGGTGACGTCGGGTGCTTTTCGCGGATGACTTGTGTTGCAATTCAGCAATTTCCATCGATTGTGCGATACCCGACTTTCCCGCACTTAGGGTGTACGCATGGCGGTCCCTTTTCCTCTAGCTTTCAGAGTTGAAGCACTGTCAGGATTATTCGGGCGCGTAAAAGATGTCGCAAATCCTGGCATGAAGAGAGGTTGCGCGTCGTGAGACGTGTGATTGCACAGGATTAAGGGGATGCTCATGAGGCATGCACATGAATATGAGGCGAAGCCCAGGGGAGGACTTGCCAAACGTATAGTGGCTGTGCTCGCATCGGTCGCCATGCTCGGCGGCATGGGCTACGCCACCTCCGCCGCTCTTGCGGAAGATACGCCGGCCACTGTGGAAACCACCACGGATCAAAGCGCGACTACTGCTAACGAGTCGACTGATGGCAAGAATGCTGCGGACGGCACGGATGCAGATAATGCGGGCGATACTGCCACCGGTACCGCAGACACTGAATCCGATACCAACACTGGTGTGGATGCCGGCGTGAACACGGCGAATGCGGCAAATGTCGGAGATGCTGCATCTTCGGATGCGAACTCGCAGACTGATACCACCGCACAGTCCAATCCGCAACCTGTCAACGCCGAGCAAAATAGCCCTTCTGTAGTGGCGGATGATACTGATTCCGACTGTATTTACGCTGGAACGAATGCTTTGCAGCGCGTGTGCTGGCTTGATATGTCCAAGTTCGACTCAAAGACCGCCAAAAAAGACGCCGGTCAAAGAATGACCGTGAATCTCGGCGGTGGCCTGACCATGTCATTTACCGCGCATTATTCCGGCGAGCGTACGGTCGTCGCCAGTAAAGTACCAACATGGGATAATCGTGCAGCGCACCCAGGTGAAGCTGGACATCACGCAATCTTCGGTGTTGAGGGATATTCTGATTTCCCAAGCGGAAGCAAGCCCGCGCTGTATCAAAACAATGAATATGGGAACGGTTCGAAGATACAGCTTTCAGATATCACCATTGCTAAAAACGGTCAGAACGTAGCTAGTCTGCAGTATTCGTTCGTTATGGCGGATGCGGAAAGCACTAACAAAGACGAGCAAATGGTGTACAAATCCAGTTCCGCGATTACGCAACTGGGATCTTATCCAACAAGCGATAGCAATTACAGTTTCTGTAAGCCGCAATTTTCGACTGACAATCAAACCATAACTTGCACGGGTAAGGATGGAGACAGCGTGCCTCAAGGCATTCGTCTGTATACAACGTCCACTCCAACTCAGGTTTCCATTGAGATGAAGAACAGTGGTCCTGGCTCTAGGCAGGGCGCAGCGTTCGGCGTTATTTTCTCGCAGGCTGTTGCGAAGGTCACTGTAAATGGTTTGGCGAGTGGCGACACGAATACGAATACAACGTTTAAGGCTGGTGTTTCGAATAATGAAGCCGGAAGTCTTGAATCGGATCTGATTTCGTCGAACACGGCAGAGAGCGGTACTTTACCGATCCTCGCTAGCGCAGGCGAAAAGAAGACGGTTCGCTTCTACTTGGAAGGTACTCCAGGTGACTGGTCTAAGTATGACGTAACATTTGAAGGCACTGACAATGGCAATGTCGTTTCCAATCTTGCTATCAAGACAGATGAAAACGGTCTGCGTTATGTCGACATGACTGTTGCGGCTGATCATACGGTGCAGGGCTACTTTACGGTGACTGCCAAGCCTGATCCGCTTGGAGTGCCGGAACATCATAAGACCATCGCCAAGAAGAAGGGTGCCAACGATACGTACACGTTGAACCTCAACGTGACGGGCAAGCAGTCCAGCACCTCGCAAACCGTCTCCCAGCCAGTCGATATCGCACTAGTGCTCGATAACAGCGGCTCGATGGCCTACTGTATGAGTGGTAGTCAGCCCCGGTGCAGAGACAATGATGCTGTTCGCTCTGCAGCGCTGAAGACGGCAGTGACCGCTTTCTTAGATGGCGTTGATACGCAGAATAAGACAATCGCAAACGCTGATAACAAAGTACAGGTTTCGTTGGTGAGTTTTGCTGGATCTGCATCTATGCTAAGCGGACTTACGTCTGACGTGACGACACTGAAAACTAAGGTCAACAGCTTAAATCCCCAGGGTGCCACTAATACTGCGGATGGTTTCAGCAGAGCTAAGTCCACTTTGGATAAGGACACACGAACTAATGCAATCAAGTATGTAGTGTTCTTTACCGATGGTGTGCCGACTACGGATAGTACATTCAACAGTACTGTTGCGAACAAGACATTGACGACCGCTAAGCAACTGAAAGATGCGAATGTTGGTGTGTATAGCGTAGGCATCTTCTCTGGTGCTGACGCGAGCGTAACTTCGTACGATTGGTGGACAAATACGGAGACGCGCAAAGCCAATGTGTTTATGAATGCGGTGTCCAGCAATTATCCGAATTATGGAAGTGTTGCTTGGGATAATTGGTCTGGTGTAACGCTTAGTGGCGGCTCGGACAAGGGCTATTACAAGACCGCCAGTACGGCTTCTGAACTGTCGAAGGTTTTCGAAGACATTCAGCAAACCATTACGACCACCAACGGATATACCGGCGTGACCATTCAGGATACGCTGTCGAAATATGCTGAATTTGCTGATGGCGATCCTGAAAAAACCGCACAAGTGGTTACCAATGATGGCACTAACGTAACTGCGCAATGGAATATCAAGGTGAATGGTAATACGATTACCGCATCGCCGAAGAGCACGGAGCCACTTCCTGCCGGTGTGACTTACACGCTGCAGTTCGATATCAAGCCTACGCAGACGGCATATAACGAGTATGCGGCGAACAAGAACAACCCCAATCAGGATGGCTATAACAACGTGATTGGTAGCCCAGGTTCTGATGCTGCCGATAATGACACGTCTGCAGGTAAGCCTGGTTTCTATACCAACGACAGCGCATGCTTGGCCTACTCGGGTGACGGCGTAACACACGCCTGCGATACGCCTTATGAGGAACAGCCTGTCGATCAGGTCAAGACCGGTGCCATCACAGTGCATAAGAAGTGGTATGGCGCCGATGGCAAGGAAAGCACAGAAGGCAATCCTGAATCGGTGACGTTTACACTGAAGATCGACGGAAACAATTCGGAACGCAAAGTTACGGCAAGGGCTAATACGGAGTGGAAGGCAACTTTCGAAAACTTGGCTCCCGGTCACACTTATGAGGTGGTCGAAGAGGCTGTTGACGGCTACGAAACTTCTTACCAGAGTCAAAAAGTGAAAATCACTGCCAATGAGCTGTGGGGAGTCAATTCCAACGCGAATGAGGCTGACAATGTGAAGAAGTGGGACGTCACTGTCACTAACACTCACAAGAAGTCGATTCTGGCTGAGGGTTCAATCAAGGTGTTCAAGAGCATCAGTGGTCGTGACTGGAAGAATGATGACTCTTTTAACTTCACCATTGTCGGCTCTGACTCAACCCAGAACGCTCCATTGCCTAATCCAGATTCCGTCGCGATCGGCACGAATACCGAAAATCACGAGGCGAGCTTCGGCGAGATCGAATACAAGACCGCTGGCACTTACACCTACACGGTGAAGGAAACCAAGCCTATCGACGCCATTGCCGGCCTGCACTATTCCCAGGCGGAATACACGGTAACCGTGAAGGTTCCTACCGATATGGGCACGCCAACAGTGAGCATCAAGCAAGTCAAGGACGACAACGGCAAGACTGTTGATAATCAGTCTGCGAAAGTCGCCAAATTCACCAATACGTATGTGGCGGTGTCGGCGTTGCCGTTGACGGGCGGAACCACGGATCGTCAATGGCTGCTGGTTGGCGGCTCGATCGGCGGACTCGCAATACTGCTGGTTGGCGCGGCTGGCATCTGGAACAGCAAGAAGCGTCTCGTCTGAGATGGTTCCTCGGGCTGGACTGCCCTACCAACCTTCGCAGGTCAGTCCAGCCGTACATCACAAATTTTGTGGATCCAGAGCATGTTGGGCTTCGGATCCCGTTAGCAAAAACAAACACAACATCAACAACACAAGGAGAGGGGATTCTCATGAAGATGAGGAAACTTTTCGCAGGCATCGCCGCCGCTGCGACGTTGCTGGGCGGCATGGCCCTGGGCGCAACCAGCGCACAGGCTGGTGACGCCGCGACGACCGCTGGTAGCGGCACTATCGTTAACAATGACGCGAAGTTCAAGTTCACTGCTCAGGACGCCAAGCAGCTGACCAATCGTAAGCTGAACGCCTACAAGATCGCCGACTACGTGCAGTACGGTACTGGTGACAATGCAGCGTACGGTGTGCAGACCGCCGACGGTGTTGTCCGCGATACTCTTGCGAAGGCACTTCAGTCTGCGACTGACGAGAACGTCCCTGAAACCGGCGATCTGATGGCTTGGGCGCTCGCCAAAGGCGTGCTGTCTGTGGATGATTCTGCAGATGAAAACGGTGCATGGAGCAACAGCGCCTCTCGTAAGTTCGTGGAATCGCTGAAAAACGCGACCGGCAATCTTGGTACCGCAGAAACGGTTGATTTAGGTGCTGCCGCTAATGGCACTTCCGCTACTGTGACGCTCCCTGCAGGTCTGTACCTGTTTGTGGACGCGGATTACTCGGCTGGCACCAATAAGGATGCCACTCCGTCTATCGCAATCCTCGTTGGCTCCGGTAACGTTGAGAATGGCGTGCTGAATCCGCTCACTGAGGCAACTGTGGACATTAAGAACCAGACCACTGCCGTGACCAAGAAGGTGAATGGAAAGGACGCCATCACCGCTTCCGCTGGCCAGAGAGTGACATACACCATTACGAGCAAGGTGCCGCAGAACACGCAGTACTACAGCGATTACGGCTACACCTACACGGATACCCCGTCTGCTGGCCAGACTGTGGATTTCGATTCCCTTAAGGTGACAGTTGCCGATAAAGCGCTGACCAAGGATACGGATTACACCGTGGCTAAAAACGAGGATGGCACCTTCACCGTCACCATCAGTTCCATCAAGAAGCAGCCCGCAGGTGCAGTCATCACTGTGACCTACAATGCCACTGTTACCAGTGAGGAAGCCGCCGGCAACAAGGCCGTGACTAATACGGTTGTGCTCTCCGACAATGGTGCTGAAGCTACTGACAGCACCTCCATCACCAACGGTCAGTTCTCCTTCACCAAGACCGATGCCCAGGGTAATGCTCTGGCTGGTGCTGAGTTTAAAATCGAAGGGCAGAGCGGTACCTCGACTCCGTCCACTGCTACTGCGATTTCCGATTCAAATGGAACGGTGACTTTCAAGGGTCTTGCGGACGGTACTTACAAGGTCACTGAGACCAATGTTCCTGCAGGCTTCCAGCAGAATCTCAAAGCTGCATTTACCGTTACCATTGCGAACGGTAAGGCCGTCAAGTATGCAGGTGCCGATATCTGGGGCTTGGCTCCGAGCGCTGAGGTCTCCGGTAACTACACGTACAAGGTCAAGAACGTGAAGAACGTCACCCAGCTGCCGCTCACCGGCGCTGCGGGCACGACCCTCTTCACCGTGGTGGCGCTGCTTGTGGCAGGTGCCGGCGTTGCCGTCGCACTCAAGTCGCGCCAGCGCATGCACTGATATGCGCTAAAACGATAATCGCGCAGGCGAGATAAGCGGGCATTCGCGGAAACCATCCGTGGATGCCCGCTTTTCGTGCCTTTCCATACTTTTTAGGGGTGAAGGTTTTGTACGGGGCGATACGGGATCAAAGCGGGTGAAATTCGGTGCCAAACGGCGAAATCCGGCATGAAAAAGGTATCCGCAGGTGGCAAGTAGGTGGCAAAACAGGCGTCAAACAAAGCAACCATACAGGGGTTGCAGGTGGGGGCATCTTACGCCAACATCACCCTACAATCGCAAGCACATTCATGCAAACAGTGGAAAGGTGGGTGTCATGGCACGAGGTGGGGGAGCATTCAGCGATGAGGAAATCCAACTATTGCGCGGACTGCCGGCGGTCGCCAACGTAACGCGTAATCGCATCACCTACGCCGATTCGTTCAAGCAAGTGTGCACTATCCGCTATTTGACAGGTGAATCGCCGACCAAAATCTTCCGGGAAGCGGGACTTCCGCCGGATCTCATCGGATATAAGCGCATCGAGCGGTGCGTGGACCGTTGGAAAACGTCGGCCATCAAATCCGTGACCGGCAGCGGTAACATGAGCGACAGCGAGATCATCGCGCAACTCGTCAACCGGTATGAGCATGCGTTCATGATGAGACGCAACCTCGACGGCATCGCCAACAGGCCGATGGAACATATTCCCGTCAAAACGCAAGGCGGCGACGGTATCGACATGGGAACGGCGAGCATTATCATCAAGCAGCAGGCCCGCCGCATCGACGAGCTGGAACGCGCCAACGCTTCCTTGCTCGACAAGCTCGACAAGGCGACCCCGTCACCGACTGTTGACAACTAAAACCATTCGTCTGCTTGATTGACATGTGGGTTTTTCGGGCAGACTACCCCGCGATTTGCATAAAATGCCCCCATCTGGCATGCGGCAAATATGGTTTGCGCTATATGTGGCAGAGTCCCCGCGGAAAAAAGAGGTTAGAGGGTATGATTTATCCCCTCTAACTACCTTGCATTCAAGATGGTCTGCCACATATAGTGAAAATCAGTTTTGGAAAAGATACGAATCTGCCACATATAAGGCATATGGGTGTGTTTCGCGGTGCGAACAATGACGGAGATTGTGCGGCTCCCGCGGTAGGGTGTGAACATTATGACTTTTGGGAATACGAAAACCGAAAAAACCGGTACAAGCACGTCCGACGCGACGGAAACCGCGCACATCAAATCCGTCGAAAGCCTCGACCAAAGCAATGAAATGGAGCGAGGCCTGAAAAACCGCCACGTCCAGTTCATCGCCATCGGCGGCACCATCGGCACCGGCCTGTTCCTAGGCTCCGGCAAGTCGATTGCACTGACCGGACCGAGCATCATTTTCGTGTACATCGGCGTCGGCCTGATCATGTTCCTGCTGATGCGTGCCATCGGCGAAATGATGTACAGCGACCCCAGCCAGCACACGTTCATCAATTTCATCACGCGTTATCTCGGCCGCGGGTGGGGTAAGTTCGCCGGCTGGACGTATTGGATCGTGCTCATTCTGACCGGCATGACCGAAATCACCGCCGTAAGCACGTATTTCGTAACGTTCTTCGGCACATTTGGCATAGACCTGAACTCGTGGAAGTGGCTGATCGAGCTGTGCTTCCTCGTGGCGCTCACTGGCATCAATCTGATTGCGGTGAAAGTGTTCGGCGAGGCGGAATTCTGGTTCTCCATGATCAAGATCACGCTGATCGTCGGCCTAATTGTCACCGCCATCGTGATGCTAATCATCGGCTTCAGCTACCCTGCCACGCATATCGAGGGCGTGGACGGCACAGTGTCGGGCGCCACGGTGAGCCTCACGAACATCACCGACGGCTTCCAGCTCGCGCCGAACGGCTGGATGAACCTCTTCATGAGCTTCCAAATGGTGTTCTTCGCCTACCAGCTCATCGAATTCGTGGGTGTCACGGTGTCGGAAACGCAGAATCCGCGCGAGGTGCTGCCGAAGGCCGTGAACGAGCTGATCATGCGTATTCTGATCTTCTACGTGGGTGCGCTGATCGCGATCATGGCTATTGTGCCGTGGCGTAATTTCCACGAGAATTCCGACGGCTCGTTCGGTTCGCCGTTCATCATGGTATTTAAATATGCGGGTCTTGATTGGGCTGCCGCACTGGTGTTCTTCGTGGTGATTACGGCTGCCGCGTCGGCGTTGAATTCGCTGATTTATTCGGCCGGGCGCCACTTGTATCAGCTCGCTTCGGATTCTGAGTCGCCTGCGATGGCTCGTTTGGCTGAAGTTTCCGAACACAAGGTGCCTGCGAAGGCGATTGTCGTTTCGGGTTGCATGATTCTGTTCTCCCCGATTATCAACGCGATTCCAGGCATTTCCGGCGCGTTCGTGCTGTTCGCTTCGGCCGCCAGCGCTGTGGTGATTTTTATTTACGTGCTGACGATGCTCGCCCACCACAAGTATCGTCAGAGCAGCGATTTTC
>OCPU01001367.1_pt1 | contig 19284 bp, 16 predicted proteins | sample 1538661 | NCBI WGS metagenome assembly OCPU01 (sample SAMN04571716, study PRJEB22368) | human gut metagenome | biome: human gut; material: stool | host: Homo sapiens | place: Luxembourg | collected 2012-10-19
AACCTGGAAACCGCCCCAAGCCACTTCCCCACCCTGTGCAGCACGCACACACAGGAAGAAAAACTACAAACCCTGGCAGCCGCCCGTCGCGTGGGAATGGATATTTGTTGCGGCGGCATCATCGGCATGGGCGAAACAGCCGGACAGCGGATTGAATTCGCTTTTACACTGAGAGATCTGGAAGTGCCCTCTATCCCGCTGAATCTGTTGCAGCCCATTCCGGGAACACCGTTGGAAAGCCAGTCCCGGCTGACCGAGGAAGAAGTGCTGACCACCATCGCCCTGTTCCGCTTCATCAACCCCACAGCCTACCTGCGTTTTGCAGGCGGACGCTCTCAACTGACAAAGGAAGCCGTGAAAAAATCCTTGTACATAGGTGTGAACTCCGCCATCGTGGGAGATTTGCTCACGACCCTCGGATCGAAAGTCTCAGAAGACAAAGCACTGATAGAAGATGCAGGCTACCGCTTCAGCGACTCACAGTTCGACAGGGAACATTTGTGGCATCCTTACACATCGACCACCAACCCCTTACCGGTGTATAAGGTGAAACGGGGAGACGGGGCAACCATCACACTGGAAAACGGACAGGTGCTCATAGAAGGTATGTCGTCCTGGTGGTGCATGGTGCACGGCTACAACAATCCGGTGCTGAACCAGGCTCTTCGGGAACAGACGGAAAAGATGTCACACGTCATGTTCGGCGGACTGACGCATGATCCGGCGATAGAACTGGGCAAACTACTGTTGCCACTGGTGCCGCCATCCATGCAAAAGATATTTTATGCCGACTCCGGTTCGGTAGCTGTGGAAGTAGCCATGAAAATGGCTGTACAGTATTGGTATGCCAAAAGTCAGTCGGCTCCCGGACGGGCACATCTGGCAAAGAAAAGTAATTTCGTAACCATCCGTCGCGGGTATCACGGAGATACCTGGAACGCAATGTCCGTATGCGATCCGGTGACCGGAATGCACTCCCTGTTCGGCTCGGCATTGCCGGTGCGGTATTTCACTTCCCGTCCGCAATCGCGCTTTGATGGCGACTGGAATGCCGACGACACACTGGAACTGCTGGACATTGTGGAAAAGCATCACGAGGAACTGGCTGCACTGATTCTGGAACCCATCGTTCAGGGTGCCGGCGGCATGTGGTTCTATCATCCGCAATTCTTGCGTGAAGCCGCCAGAATATGCAAGGAATATAACATTCTGCTGATCTTTGACGAGATAGCCACCGGATTCGGGCGTACAGGCAAGATGTTTGCCTGGGAATATGCAGGCGTGGAACCGGACATCATGTGCATAGGCAAAGCGCTGACGGGCGGATACATGACGCTGTCCGCCGTGCTGACCACAAACGAAGTGGCGGATTCAATTTCCAATCATGCACCGGGAGCTTTCATGCACGGCCCCACATTTATGGGAAATCCGCTGGCATGTGCAGTGGCATGCGCCTCCATACGCCTGTTGACATCATCCGAATACGATTGGCAGGGAAAAGTGAGCCGCATTGAAGAACAGTTGTGGCGTGAACTGGAACCTGCGCTGGCACTTCCACAGGTGGCAGATGTGAGGGTGTTGGGCGCCATCGGTGTGATTGAAGTACAAGACCCGGTAGACATGGCGTGGATGCAAAAACGGTTCGTGGAGGAAGGAATTTGGGTGCGCCCCTTCGGCAAACTGGTTTACATTATGCCACCATTCATCATAGAGCCGGAGCAGTTGACAAAGCTGACAAGCGGATTATTGAAGATTATAGGAGAAATGGGATGAATGTAACAGATCAAATGCAGCAAGAGCTGCAAGGACTGAAAGAGCGCAGCAACCTGCGAACCCTGCCCGCCCTGATCCATGAAGGACGGGAGGTTATCGCAGGTGGACAGCGTATGCTGAATCTTTCTTCGAATGATTACTTGGGGCTGGCTGCCGACCGCAACTTGCGGGAAGAGTTTCTGCAAGAACTGACAGCCGACAGTTTTCTGCCCACCTCTTCCTCCTCGCGCCTGCTGACCGGTAACTTCACCGTCTACGCGGAACTGGAACAGACGCTTGCACAACTGTTCGGAACGGAAGCGGCACTGGTGTTCAACAGCGGTTATCATGCCAATACGGGTATTCTGCCCGCCGTGAGCGATACGCAAACACTGATATTGGCGGATAAGCTGGTACACGCAAGCCTGATCGACGGCATTCGGCTTTCGTCAGCCAAATGTATCCGCTACCGGCACAATGATCTGAAACAATTGGAACGGTTGCTCGCCGAAAATCATGCGGCATACAGACAGGTGATTGTCGTCACCGAAAGTATTTTCAGCATGGACGGAGATACTGCCGATCTGAAAGAACTGGTACGGCTGAAACAGATGTACGAAAACGTATTGCTCTACGTGGACGAAGCGCACGCTTTTGGAGCACGGGGCGAACAAGGACTGGGCTGTGCCGAAGAAACCGGATGCATCCGGGAGATTGATTTTCTGGTAGGCACTTTTGGCAAAGCAGCCGCATCAGCCGGAGCATACATTGTTTGCCGACGCACCATCCGGGAGTATCTAGTGAACAGAATGCGAACACTTATTTTTACAACGGCTCTTCCTCCGGTAAATATTGCATGGACTTTGTTTATCGTCCGCCGATTGGGTGGTTTCAGGGAGCGAAGAATACATTTGGAAAATATCAGCAATATTCTTCGCGAAGCTCTGAAAGAGAAAGGGTATGAGTGTCCGAGTGCCAGTTACATAGTTCCTATGATTGTAGGAAAAAGCTCAGAGACTATTCTGAAGGCCGAGGAGTTGCAACGGCATGGCTTTTATGCCTTGCCTGTACGGCCACCTACGGTTCCGGAGGGGACATCGCGTATCCGCTTTTCGCTGACAGCGGAAATAAGGGAGGAAGAAGTCAGGAAGCTTGTAAAATATATTAAACAATAATAATACAGGTACGCGGAAGACACGGATGAAACGGACGAACGCGGAGTTTTAATTTTTCATCCGTGTCTTCCGCGTACCTTAGAAAAAAGATACAGAATTATGAAGCAAGTTTATATCATAAAAGACAGACATCCCCGGTTATTACTATTCTTTGCCGGATGGGGAGCCGATGAAACCCCGTTCAAAGATTATCAACCTGCGGACAGTGACTACATGCTCTGCTACGATTACCGGACACTGGAGTTTGATGCTTCCTTGCTGAAAGAATACCGCGAAATCAATGTCATCGGATGGTCAATGGGAGTATGGGCGGCAACTCAAGTAATGGGTAAATTGCAGGAAACGGATACAGCTCTCGTCATCAAAAACAGTATAGCCATCAATGGAACCCCCTATCCTATTGATGATACATACGGCATTCCGACTGCAATCTATCACGGAACCCTGGAAGGTTTGACCGGCCCTTCCCTGCATAAGTTTCTGAGGAGAATGTGCTTCAACGGGGAGGCTTTCAAAGAGTTCCTGAACATTACACCCAGGCGACCGCTGGAGGAGCTGAAAGAGGAACTGGCGGAAATAGAACGCATGTATCTCTCGTTGCCCGCCACTTCGTTCTATTGGCAACAGGCGGTAGTGGGAAACAACGACCGCATCATTCCTCCCGATAATCAGCTGAATGCCTGGCGAAAAGAAGCGGAAATCAGCCGGAAAACCTTACGGGTGCATTACACAGAAGATGCCCATTATCAAGTAGAACTGTTCCGATACTATTTACAGGAAATATGGACAAAAGACTGATTGCGGAACGATTTGCCCGTGCACGGGATACTTACTCGCACGAAGCCCGCGTACAGCAGCAGGTAGCCGAGAAAATGCTGCAACTGCTGACGGAGCGCGCTTCTCCGCTCTTTCGCCGTATCGTGGAGTTCGGATGTGGTACCGGCAGCTATTCCAGGTTGTTGCTGCACAAGTTGCAACCGGAAAGCCTGCTGCTGAACGATCTATGTCCGGAGATGAAAGAGTGTCTCACTGATTTGCTTCCACAAGATACCGTGCGGTTCATTCCCGGAGATGCTGAAGCGCTGGACTTCCCCGAAAAGACGGATTTAATCACTTCCTGCTCTACCTTGCAATGGTTCAATGATCCGAAGGAGTTCTTCGCCCGCTGTCATCGTTTCCTGTCGGAAGACGGTTATCTGGCTTTCAGCACCTTCGGTACTGAAAATATGCGCGAAATCCGCACGCTCACAGGACATGGACTTGATTATCTGCCCATAGAAGCGCTGAAAGAACTCCTTGCTCCTCATTTTGAGACTGTGTATGCTGAAGAGGAAATAGTCTCCCTCCCCTTCAGCACCCCACTCCAGGTGTTGCAACATCTGAAGGAAACCGGAGTGACAGGAACGGAAAAGAAAGTATGGACACGGGGACGGTTACAGACTTTCTGCAACAGCTATACCGAACAGTTCAGACGGGAGGACGGAAATGTCACTCTGACGTATCACCCTATTTATATTGTTACACGAAGAAAAAAGATTAAGTATTAAAGGGTAAGTATTATGTATTATTCTTCTCTCGGTCATCTTTTGTGCATTCGTAACGGTATAGGAATGAATAAGACTCACCACAGATTACACAGATTCACACAGATTTATTAATCTAATAATCAGTAAAATAGAATCTGTGTCAATCTGTGTAATCTGTGGTGAATTAATTCATAACCCTACAGAAATGCACAAAATGCGACCGTGCAAAGTATAAGTATTAAGTATTAAAGGAAATGGAAAAGAATGTGTATTTTATCAGCGGTATCGATACGGATGCCGGAAAATCTTATTGTACAGCTTATTATGCCTGTCAACTGATTGGCAGCGGTAAACGTGTTATCACTCAGAAATTTATCCAGACAGGTAACATCGGCTATTCCGAGGATATAGACCTGCACCGCCGTCTCATGGGCATCGGCATGACGGAGGAAGACCGTGAGGGATTGACCATGCCTGAGATATTCTCTTATCCCTGCTCTCCTCATCTGGCTGCACGTATCGACAACCGTCCGATTGACTTCGGAAAGATAGAACGTGCCACACAAGAACTTGCCCGACGCTACGATGTGGTGCTCGTGGAAGGTGCAGGCGGGTTAATGGTTCCCCTTACCGAGGATTACCTGACGATTGACTACATTGCAGAAAAACAATATCCGTTGATATTCGTAACTTCCGGCAAGCTGGGAAGTATCAACCATACATTGCTCAGCTTCGAGGCAATCCGAAGCAGAGGAATACAACTGGATACAGTGCTGTATAATCTCTATCCTACCGTAGAAGATACTACAATACAAGAAGATACGATGCAGTATATCCACCGGTATCTGGATAAGTATTTCCCGAAAAGCAAGTTTGTGGTGGTACCTGTCGTATAATCATATTTTTTGTGTACATTTGCAACACAAAAAACGTCATACGACCACATGGAAGCATTAACATTCAATACTACAGAACAAGCATTACTTGCCGCTGTCGGTATCCTTTTCCTGATTCAACTCCTTTATTACTTTTGTCTTTATAATCGTATACATGCCCGTAGCCGTGCCGTAAAGCGAAGTGACATACATTTTTCACAGGAGTTGCCTCCTTTATCGGTCATCATCTATGCCCGCGAGGAAGTGGAAAATCTGCGCCGTAATCTGCCTGCTGTGCTGGAACAGGATTACCCGCAATTCGAAGTGATCGTCATCAATGATGGCAACACGGATGAAAGCGAAGATTACCTGACTCTGCAAGGGGAAAAGTACCCGAACCTGTATCATAGCTTCGTGCCCAGTTCTTCACGCTACATCAGCCGCAAGAAACTGGCCATCACTCTCGGAATAAAGGCAAGCAAATATGACTGGCTTTACCGATGCAAACTGTCTGCCCGAAAGCAACCAATGGCTGCGCACCATGGCACGCAACTTTACCTCCCGTGCGCAAATCGTACTGGGATACAGCGGATACGAACGTGGAAAAGGCTGGCTGCACAAACGAGTATCTTTTGATAATCTGTTTACTTCCATGCGTTACCTAGGCTATGCACTGGCGGGAAAGCCTTATATGGGTATCGGACGCAACATGGCATACCGGAAAGAGTTATTCTATGCCCAGAAAGGTTTTTCAGCACACCTGAACCTGCAACGCGGAGATGATGATTTATTCATCAATAAGACAGCTACGGCCGAGAACACGAGGATAGAGACCGATGCCAATGCAGTGGTACGTGTGCAACCCGTTTACCGTGCCAAGGACTGGCGGGAAGAGAAAATCAGCTATATGGGTACAGCACATTTCTACCGGGGTATCCAACGCTATTTATCGGGCTTTGAAACTACTACACGGTTACTGTTTCATGCAGCATGGATAACCGCTCTGGTGATTGGGATACTGAATTTTCACTGGTTGGCAGCCGGCATTGCATTTCTGTTGTTCGCCTTGCGATACACCCTGCAAGCGCTGATTATCAATAAGACGGCAAAGGATCTCGGAGAGAAACGACGTTACATCTTTACGCTTCCGGTATTTGATATTCTACAGCCTATGCAATCACTCCGCTGGAAGTTGTATTGCCTATTCAGAAAGAAAAGTAGTTTCCTGAGAAAATAAGAGTAGGCTGGAATAATTCATTTCTTTTCGGTTATGAATTAATTCACCACAGATTACACAGATTGACACAGATTCTATTTTACTGATTATTAGATTAATAAATCTGTGTGAATCTGTGTAATCTGTGGTGAGTCTTATTCATTCCTTTCGTGTTATGAATCAGCTACGAGCTATCCCGAAGGCACTTATCACTAACCCCTAATCACTTTTATTCGTATCTCATTGAGTTAGCGGGATGGATGCGTGTAATCAGAAAAGAGGGGCCTAACAGCATCAGGACAGATGCCAGCAGAGTACCTATATTCAGTAATAAGAACAGCAGAATATTGAAGGATACGGGAACGGTATCCATGTAATACGTCTCCGGATCAAGTTTGAAGATACCAAACCACTTTTGCAAGAAATAGAACGCCAGTCCGATGACATTGCCCCATAGCATACCTTTACCGATAAGAAAGACTGAGAACCAAAGGAATACCTTGCGTATGGTGGTGTTATTGGCGCCCAGAGACTTCAGTATGCCGATCATGGAAGTACGTTCGATGATGATAATCAATAAGCCGGACACCATGGTAAAACCTGCTACGCCTGCCATCAGTATCAATATTACCCAGATATTCACATCCAGAATACTGAGCCAGGCAAATATCTGGGGATTCAGCTGCTCTACGTTGCGCACGCAATAGTCTTCACCGTACCGATCCTCCATTCCGTCCAGGTCGGCAGCAATCTGATAGGTGATCTCTTCAAGACGATCATAATCGCGTACCTGCAATTCTGCACCGCTCACTTGCCCCGGTTCCCAGTTGTTGAGACGGTTTACAAGATATAAATCGGTAAGGAGGAAAAGGTTATCGTATTCCGAGAAGTTAGTCTGGTAAATTCCTACAATCTGCAAACGGCGGGCACGAATATCATCCTGGATATAATAGGTATCTATCTTATCTCCAAGTTTCAACCTCAGCTTTGTAGCCAGTGCCTTAGAAATGACTACCCGATTGGAAGAAGCCGTATCACTGAACTGCGGTAACTCTCCTTCCACCAGATGTTCACGGAAAAAAGCAGGATCAAACTCTGGTCCTATCCCCTTCAGAACCATGCCTTGAAAATCCTCGGCAGTCTTTACCATGCCCGGTTTGGTGGAATAGCGCTGCACATGCTTCACCTCAGGATATTCGGATAGAATGGAGATGACACTGTCATTCACCACCACAGGACGCGTCTCGTAGGAACGTGCAGCATCCGAATTCGTTATCTGAATGTCCGCACCGAAACCTATTACTTTACCACGCACTTCGTTCTTGAACCCGACAATCACCGACACCGTGATAATCATCACCGCCAGACCGATAGCAACACCTATCAGAGCAATGAGCACGGCAGGACGGGAAACTTGCTTTCCCGCATCGCTGTCGCGATAAATACGTCGGGCCAAAAACAGGGCTAAACTCATGTCATAATAACTTGTGTTCTTCTTACGTATTTATTCAACTCTTCCCGGATATGCCTCCAATGCCTTTGATAAGACAAAAAGCGCACGGGTCAGGTCTTCCTTCTTCAGCACATAGGCTATACGCACTTCATTCCGGCCGGAACCGGGAGTAGTATAGAAGCCGGAAGCAGGTGCCATGAATACGGTTTGTCCTTCATACTCGAAGTCAGAAAGACACCAGGCACAGAACTTATCGGAATCATCCACCGGAAGTTTTGCCACTGTATAGAATGCTCCCATAGGAATAGGCGAATACACACCGGGGATACGGTTCAGTCCGTCTATCAGGCACTTACGGCGTTCTACATATTCATCATACGTATCGCGCAGGTAATCCTCATCGGCATCCAGAGAAGCTTCGGCAGCAATCTGACCAATCAACGGAGGACTGAGACGTGCCTGGCAGAACTTCATTACAGCACTACGTATTTCCGCATTCTTCGTAATCAAAGCACCGATACGGATACCACATTCCGAGTAACGCTTGGATACGGAGTCAATCAGTACCACATTGTCTTCAATACCTTCCAAATGGCAGGCAGAGATATAGGGAGAACCCGTATAAATAAACTCACGATACACTTCATCGGAAAAGAGGAACAAATCGTACTTCTTCACAAGGTCACGTATCTGGTTCATTTCGCGACGGGTATAAAGATAACCTGTCGGATTATTAGGATTACAGATCAGGATAGCCCGGGTGCGCTCGTTAATCAGCTCTTCAAACTTTTCTACTTTAGGAAGCGAAAAACCTTCTTCTATGGTAGTGGCAATGGTGCGTATCTTAGCACCGGCAGAGATGGCAAACGCCATATAGTTAGCGTAAGCCGGTTCGGGAACAATAATCTCGTCACCCGGATTGAGGCACGCCAAGAAGGAGAACAATACCGCCTCCGAACCACCGGACGTAATGATGATATCATCTGCCGTCAGTTTGATGTTGAACTTATCATAATAGCCCACCAGCTTCTCACGGTAACTGCGATATCCTGCACTGGGACTATATTCCAGAACTTTCCGGTCGATATTGCGTATCGCATCAATCGCGACTTGCGGCGTGGGCAAATCGGGTTGTCCGATGTTCAGGTGGAATACATGCACTCCCCTTTGCTTGGCTGCGTCAGCCAGAGGAGCCAGTTTTCTGATAGGAGACGCGGGCATCTCCGTTCCGCGAATAGATATTGCTGGCATGTCTAAGTTTTTACAATTTGACAAATAAATATTAACGATTGACGATACACTTTCATATATATGCAATCGAAGGTGCAAAAGTAACACTTTATTTGAAATGACGGGAAAGCATTGGCAAAAAAGTTTAAAAACACTAGCTATGACTTAAAAGATAGTGATGAATTCAAAAGAAATTGTACCTTTGAGTGTCAAATCGTAAATCATATACAATGCCATGGTATTAAACCTGATAACATTTGCATCGTTGCTGCATAAACAAGCATCTATTCTCGGCTCACACGAACTTATATTAAACGAACTGGAGAAATATTTCACTGTAAATATTGTAGAATATCAAAACATAAACAAACTCACTAAAGACGATTTCAGCCTGCTTTTCATTGCTACCGGCGGTGTAGAACGGTTGGTTATCCAGCACTTCGAGTCTCTGCCCCGCCCTGCAATCTTACTGGCGGACGGTATGCAAAACTCACTGGCCGCCGCTCTCGAAATCTCGTCCTGGCTACGTGGCCGGGGTATGAAAAGTGAAATCCTCCACGGAGAATTACCCGAAATCATCAAACGTATCTTCGTACTCCACAGTAACTTCAAAGCTCAACAAGCACTCTTCGGATCGCGTATCGGCGTAATAGGCTCCCCCTCTTCCTGGCTTGTTGCCAGCAATGTAGATTACCTTCTTTCCAAACGGCGCTGGGGAATTGAATACACCGACATTTCACTGGAACGCGTTTATGAATATTACAATCAGGTAACAGACGACGAAGTGGGCGAAGCCTGCGCTGCTTTTGCCGGTAAAGCTCTTGCCTGCCGCGAAGCTACACCGGAGGATCTGATAAAAGCCATGCGCCTGTATCGCGCCATTAAACGGATTGTGGAGGAAGAAAAACTGAGTGCACTCACCCTGAGCTGTTTTAAACTGATAGAACAAACCGGAACCACCGGATGCCTCGCCCTCTCTCTATTGAACGATGACGGTATCATTGCCGGATGTGAAGGTGACCTGCAATCTATCTTTACCCAACTTGCCGTAAAAGTGCTGACCGGCAAGGCTTCTTTCATGGCAAACCCTTCCATGATCAATGCACGCACCAACGAAATCGTACTTGCTCACTGTACCGTAGGTATTGCACAAACCGAACAATACATCATCCGCAATCACTTTGAAACAGAGATGGGTATCGGTATTCAGGGAATCCTGCCGACGGGACACGTCACTCTGGTAAAATGTGGCGGAGAATGTCTAGACGAATATTACCTGAGCACAGGCACCCTGACTGAGAATACGAACTACATTAATATGTGCCGCACACAGGTACGCATTAAAATGGATACACCCGCAGAGTATTTCCTCAAAAATCCATTGGGAAACCATCATATCCTGATACAGGGAAATTACGAAATACTGCTGGATGAATTCCTGCAAGCAAACGGATGCAAAAGAGTTGAATAATACTATTCATTAAAATCAGGTACACGTACTGTAAAGCGTGTACCTTTTCCTAATTCAGAAGATACGTTTATTTCCCCTCTGAAACGCTCTACAATAGTCTGGCAGATACTCAGTCCCAGGCCGGCACCTTGCGTAAAGCTATCCACTTTATAGAAACGTTCGAATATGCGTCGCTGATTTTCTTCCGAAATGCCGCTTCCGGTATCTTCCACAAAGAAAACGGTATAGCCCGGCTCTTCTGTCTGGAAACCGAAAGTGATAGAACCTTGAGTAGTGAATTTCTTGGCATTGTTGATGAAGTTGTTAATCACCTGTTTCAGACGGACAGAATCCGTTACTATCGATTTACCCTCACCTTCGGGTAGCTTCATGACCAGCTCTACCCCCCGAGGCATACTCAGGCGCTGAGAGTCATAGATCTGCTGCATCACAAACGTGAGGTTGTATCCGGCAAAACGGAAGTCCATTGAACCGGACTCGATACGGGACAGATCGAGAATATCATTAATCAGTGCCAGCAATAAGGTACAGTTCGTGTTGATCGTATCCACAAACTGTTTCACTTCCTCAGGACTGAATGCTTCAATGTCCTTCAGCAAGTCGGAGAAACCGACAATAGAATTCAACGGAGTACGGATTTCATGGCTCATATTGGCAAGGAAAGCCGACTTCAGAGTATCAGCCTGCAAAGCTTTGTCACGGGCTGCTATCAACTCTTCTTCGGTAGCCTTATAACGCTGGATACTTTGACAAACACCCAATACCATATAAGGTGCCTCGGAATCCAGGCCATTGTAAGAAGCACTACGGAATTCCCACCATTCATATTTACCTTCTCCGCTACGCATACGGAAACTCATCCGGGTATCCATTTCCTCGCCTTTGAAAATAGCTGTGAAATGTCGACGAGCCTCTTCCAAATCATCCGAATGAATAAAAAGCTCCAATTCTTTCCGCAAGATGGTCTGCTTGCCGGGAAGCCCGAAGTAATCGAGCAATGCACCTGAGAAATGGAAACTGTGCGTACGTACGTCATATTGCCAAGGATATACGGAACTTGCATCCACAGCCAGATTAAAGAAGCGTTTATGCATTTCTTCCTCCGAGATATTGCGGCAACAAATAGCCATACCTGTCATCTTGTTCTTGGAGTAAATCGGCACAATTTCACCGGAAACAGGAAAATAGGTTCCCTTATGAACTTCCTGCATGAAAGCCTTTTCCGGAATAGGGATTACACGACGCTCTGTCCTCACCTGTTTCAGTAATGATTGCAGGATGTCTTCTCCGTTTGAATAAATATGGAAGATGGAACCTGCCATCTGCCCTTCGTAAGAACGTGCCGTATGAGTGTCAGGGTCCAGTTCGAGCATCAACATCAAAGCACGGTTGACAAAATGTATACGGAAATCCGTATCGTAAGTTATCAGTCCGTCACGGATAGAACAGAAGATATTATCAAATTCGTCACGCTGCTCCACCAAGCGGTTCTGTATCAGCAAACGCGTCTGGGCGTGCATACGGCGACGTGATTCATGACGATTCAAGCGATAGAGCCAGATAACAAGAAAGACCAATGCACCTACCACGACAGAGTAAAACAGCACAAACCAGATACGGTAGCGCTCCATCAGCGGTGCATTCATGATAATGCCACTATCACTCACTTTATCCGCATTCACTCTAAAAAATTCCAACTGCTTGAAGTCATAAAGCAGTTTACCGGGAAGGTCCACGACCCCTATCACCGAAGGGATAGCTCCTTGCAACACCTGTGCAGCACACTTTCCTGCCGCATTAGCTCCTTCGTAAGGTTCCATATCGTGCACGCAGAATACTCCGTTAGTCAATGCCAGACTTTGTCCGGCAAAAACCGGAGCTTTAGAGTTTTTTCCGATGAAAGAAAGGAACGGTGTCCATTTGGGGGCAATGACAATGCGGTTATAGGCATTATAATCATAACAAATAGAGGAAATGACAGGATTAGGAGCCTGTGACTGTACATTCATTACTTTCATCTTATATTCCGGATGAAGCTCCTGGAAATTGGGCCATATACGCTCCAGTTCAGCAACACCTTTAAGTCCTAAAAGACTACTGTCCGAAACACAAATAACTTCTGTACGATTGGGAAATACACAACGTGCATTTTCGAGTAGGTGCACGAAATCAATCTTGGATGTATACCCACAAACATTGGGTAACTTCGAGATCAGCTTTTCATTGGGATATTTGATACCCGATATCACAACCGGTAGTTTATAAGGCAGGGAATCTCCACAATGCATCAATGTATAAAAAGCCTCATCACTGCTTGTAATAATAATATCCGTGTTTTTTTGACGTGCCCGTTCACAAATACGCCGCATAATGACACACTCAGATGCAAAAGTCCAGTAATCAGCATCCAAATATTCTGTTGTGACTTTCGCTTTTATACCTCCACGTGACAGGCCATCACGCACTCCTTCCGTCAAGCGGTCATTCCAAGGAGTACGATGATTATATGACTGGATGAAAAGCACGTTGTATGTACGTTCCGCAGCATAAAGGTGTCCGGCAAATACAATGCAAGGAAACAGGCCTATCAGCATCACGAGGAATAAGCGTCTCTTCATATCTCGTTTTTCTTCTGTTTTGAATAAATGTGCTATGAATTTTCCTCGCAAATATACGGATTATATTGAAATACAGAACAGAATGCACCTTTTCTTTTACCCCATGCAAAAGAAAAGGTGCACATATAGAAGAAAACCTGACTATTCGTCGTGCAAGGCATCCGCCGGTTGTAACTGCATGGCTTTATAAGCAGGATACCAGATGCCGACAATAATCATCAACGCCATAAGCAACCACGTAAGTATAGCTGCAATCAGGAACCGGTCGACTGTAAATTGCATTTTACTGATATCCACCAACTCGGCAATACCCACATTAAAAGCAATAATCAATGCAGGAATGGCAGCTACCGTCAAGAGTAATATACCTTCTCCCATCAAGCGCAGAAAAATGCCGCGACGACTGGATCCCATTGCCATACGCAATGCCACTTCACGGCGACGATGTTGCGTGCGGAACCAGAATGTACCAATTACTCCCAAGAAGATATTCAGCATCAGGAAGAACAGGATGCAAAGCTGTGTCTTCACTTCGTTCACATCTTCAAGTTCGCTGATATGACGAATATCGCTGAAAGAAGATGCCTCCAACAGAAAGATATTACCTACCCGATACAAGCGGTCGGCATCTGCCATAAGTGCATCTACAAAGTCTTTGTCTGCATCAGGAGAAACACGGAGACTCACCTGGACATAGCGCACGTTACCCAGCTCATTAATCAGCTCATCTCTATTCAGATTATGCCCGATAAACGCCCCACCCCATTCGTGCGATGTTTCAAAATGAGAACGGCGCACAGGAACGGCAATGGCAGCAATACGACGATGATACCCACGATCGGGATAAGTCAGAGCCACTTCACGATTCAATAGCGGACGTGCATCGGGTAAATCAAGTACCGGATAATCCTCAGTGATATTGGACGTGATAATCATGGTTTGGTCGGAAATAGCAGCAGCCAGTTGCTCGGAAGAGCCTCCATCAACTGCCTGATAACGGAAAACACGATAGAAATCCGGATCAGACCAAACCAGGTAAGCACCCACATGAATACTATCCTGCAAATAAAACTGAGCACTGTTACTTCCCTCATTATAAGGGTAACAGTTCTGTGAAATGGAGACAGCCTCCACACCCGGACGATGCCGTAAACGTTCGGTTATCTCAAGCAAAGCATCTATATTATCCTCAACTGTGAGTTCAGGATTATAAAGTGCCGACTTGGATGTCAAGGTACTGAAAGACAAATTATAGCAATGTTCCGTATCAAAGCCCATCGGAGCGCGATAAACGCGCGCAGTGACAGCAACCCAGTCTACAATGTACCAAAGTACAGCAAAAACCAGCAGTAACTCTACGAGCAGAAAGAGATTACTTCGCCATTCATTTTTAATTTGTGTAAGTAGATTCTTCATAGCTATCTTTGGTTTATTGCATCAGTAATATTCATCCGCGACGCACGCCATGCAGGAATACCTGCAGAAAGTACATTCATCAGGAGGCAGAATGCGAAAGCTGCTATAAAAGCCCACGGTGATAATAACATACCGGGAGTCAGTGCTGTCTCTCCACTGAGGTAGGCATTTGTCGAATTACTGAAAAGAAAATCATTCAGTAGGAATGTGGCTGCATAACTCAACGCTAATCCGACAACACCTGCCAGCAACGTCAGTACAAAATTCTCAAAGAAAACTTGCCGTATCAGTTCACCGCCAGTAGCACCGAAAGCCTTACGCACACCTATCTCCGCCATACGGCGACGCATACGTGAGAGAGTCATACCGGATAAGTTCACTGCCGGAACCAATAATAAGATGGCGATAACGATACCATAACGTAACATAACTCCGGGAACATCAGGTTCAGCGTACCAACGGCGATAGAGATAAGCCAGTTGGGTATCGGGTTGCCCGCGATAGAAAATCTCTACATCCCGTAATCCGTCATTATACTTTTGGCGTAAGAGTTCTGTTTCCTTTCGGATCGCATCAAAGTCCGCCGATGAGTGGGCAAGGATAACCGCATGCATAGGTCCCATCGTGTCATCCTGCCAAGAGAGGGATTCCGCATCGGCTGCGGTGTAAGGTACCCATATCTGTGCATAAGCAGCCGTAGCAAGCATAGATACGTCTGCCACAACACCTGCAACTGTGTAATCTATATAGTTTAATTGCACCGTATGCCCGACAACATCGGTAGTACCAAAGAGTTGGCGGGCAATCGTAGCACTCAGCACGGCACGCGGTAATCCGGCATCACAATCAGCACGGGTAAATCCTGCACCACTGAGAAAACGGAAACTAAAAACGCTCCAGAAAGCTTCATCAGTCTGTACCATATCAGCAGTAGCTTTCGATCCGGCAGGCACAGAGGCACGCACTTTGCCAGCACTACTGACTAAAGTCACAGCTTCGGGCGTAGTCAACGCACGGAAACATTCACGTCCAGTACGCACCGACATAGAAGCATTAGCCGATTCATTGTCCGATTTCCCTTTCAGCTTGACGGACATATAAGGTACGTAGAGTGTACGTGAGCGATTCACTTCAGGCTCACAATCTACGAGACGCACCTGGAAAGTGATGACAAGCACCATAATCATACAGATGGCCATTGCCGTACCCAACACGGACACCCAGGTAATGATAGGGTTCTCACGCAAGTGATAGAGGGCTTGAAGGAAGTAGAGTCGTATCATATTTTAAAGTAATTTAATCGTCATGTAAAGCCTCAGCCGGTTGTACCTTCATTGCCTTACGTGCCGGAATACCAATGCCAATGGCAATCATCAGAGCAATCAATACAAAGCTGATAGCTGCACAAAGCAATAATCGGTCCCACTCCAGCGTAGTGTTATTTCTCCATGAATTCAGTTCCATGTGTGCCAGATTCCAGTCTATAACCAATGCTATAGGCGTAACAACTGCCAGCAACAGCAACCCCTCACTCAGCAATCGGCTGAAGATAGCACTGTCCGTCGCCCCATGGGCTTTGTGCAATGCAATCTCTGAGCGACGTTGCTGGGTACGGAACCAGAATGTACCAAGCAATCCGAGGAAGATATTCAAAAGCAGGAATCCCATACCCATTACATAGTTACGGATATCATTGGTCCATGCCTGCTGGAAGTTACGACGTATATCATGGAAAGAACGAATTTCTGAAATAAAGAGGTTACCTACGCGAAACTGAGCTTCACTGTCTGCTTTCAGCCGTTGAATGAAATCATGGTCCTGTCCCTCACGAACACGAACACAAAGCTCCAAACCTACATAGTAGAATGACTGCTTACATAAGAAACAGTACGAATTGCGGGCCTGATCATAGTCATGATAACGCACGTTTTGTAATGCAGCTCCCAGACGATAGGTCCTCGTTGTATCACCAAAAAGCTGAAAGCGTTGGCCTATGAATTCAGTCATTTTACGATTATATTTACTATAAAGGTTGTTAGAAGTAAGGATCTCACCACGCTCCAGCATTTCAGCCATTTGTTCGGGCGTCTCACCTTGTGCACCCTGATAACGGAAGACACGGACAAAGTCGGGGGTCACCATGCGACGGATAGTCCAACCGGGAGAGTTCAACGTGTCGATTTTCACCTCTCCACTACTGTTACTTCCATTATAGGGATAGGAGTTCTGTGAAAGGCTGACAGCTTCCACTTCCGGGCGGCGACGCAACCTTTCTACCAGTTCGGCAATATCATTGTGAGTATCTTCGGATTTCCGATCGGCAATGTAATCCGGGCTCTTTGGCGTCAGTTCACCCAACTCTATCAGGTAACAATTTTCTATATTAAATCCGCGTGGTTCCAGATAAGTGGCGGCACGGGTGTACAGGTAGTCTACCACATACCACATCACTACACTCACCACAAGTAGCTCCAGCGCCAGCCAGAGATTATTGCGCCATTCATTCTTTATTTGTACAAGAAGTTTCTTGGTCATTTTCTTTAATGATTAATGTTTAGTGATTAATGTAGGCGACCGCCCAATGCATTTACAATTCCCACTCTTGAAGCACGCCACGCCGGGAAACCGCTGCTCAACAAATTCAGCACAAAGCAGAACAGCAATGCCCAACCGAAAGTAGACGCATGCAGCAATATACCGGCATCCACTGCCGGAGGACTCAGCGTCTGACTGAATTCCTGTGCAAACAGCAACGAGTTACCCAGATAAGCAAACGCCACGCTCAACAACAACCCCAAAGCACCAGCCAGCAACGTCACTACCAAGTTCTCTGAAATAATCTGCCCCATCAGTTCCATCTTCGTAGATCCGAATGCACGGCGTACGCCTATCTCTGCCACACGTTGGCGTAAGCGGCTTTGAGTCATCGAACTCAAATTGATGGCAGGTACTATCAACAGGATTATAAAAATAATCATACGCTGACGGCGATGCTGCTCCACGTCGGGCTCCTGATTGGCACTAAACGCAATCGAACTCTTCTCCTGATCATAAGGACGATTACGATAAATCAGTTCATAGCCATCCTCACCGAGAATGACATTGTACTCTTGCCTGCGTCGTTCCGCTTCTTCACGGATAGCTTCGAAGTCATCGCGGCTCCGTGCCAGGATGGTGCAACTCATCATACCCATGTGCTCATCACTCCAAGTATCCTTGGTTATTTCCGTTGAAGTATAAGGTACCCATACCTGCCCGTAAGCAACGGTAGCCAGTGTAGAAACATCCTTTACCACGCCCGCCACTTTGTATGGCGCATGGTTCAGGAGGAACTCACGACCGATAGCATCCGACGTCTGAAACAATCGGCGTGCTACGCTTTCGGTAATCACTGCTACCGGCTGTCCGGCATCGAATGTAGCCCGATCATAGGGTTTTCCGGCAATAAAAGAAAAATCGAACACATGCCAGAAAGCATCATCCGTTTGCAACAGGTCGATACCTGTGCCGGGTTGTCCCGGCAAGTTTACAGGCGTAGAAACTACCATGCAGGTGTAGATAGTCACAGCTTCGGGTGTTTTCAGGGATTGGAAACACTCGCGTGCCGTCTTGAGTCCCATCGGACCGTTACTGCTACCACCACCCCAATTCTTATTCGTAATACTCATGTAGTGGACATGCAGAAAACGGTCACGGTTGCTCTCCGGAGCAAAAGGCGCCACCTTCACCTGCTGCATCATCACCACCAACATAATGAGGAAGATGGCAAGTGCCGTACCGGCTATGCTGACAGCACTTATCAGCGGCTGTTGCCGAAGCTGTGCCCAGGCCTGAGTAAAATATTGCTTTATCATTATTCTCCAATCTTCAAGTTACGTGTATTCACTCCACCAATACCACCCTTAGAGATGTCTGCCTGACGTGCCCGTCCGCTCAGGGTAACGCTGCCTACGCCTTCCATACTGGCACGCAAACGGTCACAATCCACATGGATATCAGCTTTACCTACACCTTCCATCTTTACAACTAAAGATTTACAGGTCAGGTCTTTCACATTCACTTTACCCACGCCTTCTATCTCGAACTTGACATCATTCAGTTTCAGCGCACCTTCGCAATTGAAAGAGCCTACACCAGTAAACTCTACATCTTTCAGATCGGGTGCACTCAGATAGATGGTCACCCCTTTGTTGCGATTATTATCACCATCTTTCTTATTCTTGAAACCGATAATCAGGCAATCTCCTTTCACTTCTGTAGTAGTAGTGGTTACATACTCTTCCCTACCTTCTATTTTCAGAGAATACGAATTACTCTGCGTGAAATACACCGTCGCTACAGATGTTACCTTTACAGAAGAAAAAGCTTCCACCTTACGAACTTCGCTTACCTGCGGGTCCTTTTCATTAGCTGCGTATACTGTGCCGGCTACTGCGGCAAATAATAAACTCAAAGTTATAAATAAAGTCTTCATAAGTTTTGCTATTTAAAATTGTTTTTACTATTCTCTTTTCTATTCTTCATGTAAAGCTTCAGCCGGCTGTATTTTCAT
>OCPU01001389.1_pt1 | contig 19057 bp, 8 predicted proteins | sample 1538661 | NCBI WGS metagenome assembly OCPU01 (sample SAMN04571716, study PRJEB22368) | human gut metagenome | biome: human gut; material: stool | host: Homo sapiens | place: Luxembourg | collected 2012-10-19
TTGCTTCGGTTATTGCTGTTTCCTTGTCCATCGTGTGCATGGTGCCTGCAGCATATGCTCAGAATATAGACGATGTGAGTAGCTCTCCTAACGCCGTAATTTCTGGGGGGGGGATAATACTGTCGTAGCTGCTCCTTCTGCTCGCAATGTCAACGTTGACGATAAGACGTCAGAAGAGGCCAATACATCAAACGGTGCGCCAACACCTTCCGAATCCTCAAATGGTGCGACAGACAATAAGGCGGACGACTCAGCAGAAGCTACCGCTGGCAATTCCGCTAATGATGGAGCCCAAACGCGGTCTCCAAACGATGCATCTTCTCAAGATGCCAAGAACGATTCCTCAAATGCGACGGATCAATCGCCGGCGAAGGCCAATGTGCAGGTCGCCGCGACGGCGCTTGGCGGCCGTGACTTTGAGGGTCAGGTCACCAAGGAGATCAACGGCAAGCCCTACATCCTGATTGGTAACGAGCAGCAGCTGCGTGCGATTGGTTCTGGCAAGAAGGTTATTGGCCGCATCAACAAGGTCAAGCAGACTTGCACGCGACAAGGACTCGGCAAGTATCAGTGGGTGGACGACGGCACGCCGTCTTCCGAATACGCCGGTGACGCCGATCTCTCCAATTCAGATACTTTGCGCGATGCTGATGCCTCCGACCACGACAGTCCACTGCTGTGCAGCACGCGGTTAGACGTCGGAAAGACCCGCACCAAGTATTACGGCGTGGGTGCTGATGGCACGCAAACGGACTACTCCGCTGCCAACACCGGCCTGACCTATTCCGCAGACGCCAACTACCTGATCTTCCGTGACATCGACCTGTCCAAGAACGCGGCAGATACCAACAACACCGAGTGGACTCCGCTCATGTTCTCCGGCACTATGCTCGGTGCGGTCTCCAATGACGGCGACACCGCAGCCAGCCTGTGGAAGGCTGTTGGTGCCGATGGCGCAAGCGTGGTTCACGCTACCGCAGCTCGGCCGGTCATCAGCCATGTGGTCGTCAATCAGAAAGATATGGTCTCTAATGTCAAAGGCGACCAGCTGGATGTCAGCAAGCAGCAGGGCATCGGCTTCTTCGCCTCGATCACGAACAAGACCGTGATGAACAGCAACAGTCTGGGCAGCGCCGGTACGGCCGTAGTGTCGAACCTCAAGCTGCAGGATGTGTCGGTGACGAATCATACGAGTGAATCGTATATTCCGCCGACCTTGCTCGGTATGCTCACTTCGGCAGTGGGATTACTGCTCGACACACTGTTGAAGGCGTTAAAACTATTGACATTCGGACAAGTAGATCTTGACCTCAATCTTCAAGGTCTGCTCACCCTGCACGAAAAAAATCCTTCCAACCTCGCCACGGGTGCATTTGCCGGCCGTATCTACGGGGACACCAAGGTTACGGACTGCGAGGTAGCAGATGTTTCGGTATCTAGCGTAAGCCGTATGACCGGTGGTTTCGTGGGATATGTTGAGGGCGCAACCCGATACGATGCAGTCTCCGGCATCGTAGGAGCGCTCACCAAGTTACTCTCGAAGATTCTGAACGTCATCCCGTTCCTCGGGCTGGGCGATTTGGTGGACTGGTTGCTGTCCGGCACGCTCGGGCTGAATGCCTTGATTCCGGTTGGCTACTACAACCCGGTTATCTCGAATAGTTCGGTGAACGGGTTCAAAAAGAACGTGGTGATCGGCAACAAGGACAACCCGCAGGCCGGCGGCTTTGTCGGTGCGCAGATTGGTGCAATCATTGAGAACTCTTCGGTGACGAGCACGAATGGTTTCACCGTGCGGGCAACGCAATATGCCGGTGGTTTTGCCGGAGTAAGTCGCAACGGCAACGTGGGCGGTCTGATTAACTCGCTTGGCGTCGACTTGCTGTCTGCGCTGCGTCCGCAGAGCCTCATCGAAAACAGTGGCCTGACGGTAAACGGTGACGATAAGATCACCGTGCAGGCCGAAGACTACGCCGGCGGCTTCAACGGTGCCATGGCCAATGCCTATGCTGTCAATGATTCGATTACGGCTTCGGTCGCCGTGACTGCCGACAGATCCCACGCCGGAGGATTCACCGGATTCGCCTCCGTGGGATGGGGCCTGGAACTCGGTACGGACGATACCACGAAGGCATCGCTGTTGAAACAGCTCACCAAGGCTGTGACTAAATTGCTGAGCGGCAGCAATAACGGTGCAGGAGAACTGCTATCCATCGTCGGTGTGAATCCTTCTGCGATTCTCGGCACGCAGATGAAGGGCTCCCTCACCGTTAAGGCTGGTGGCGATTACGCGGGCGGCCTTGTGGGCGAAGGTTCGGGTACGGTGATCGGTGATTCCTCGCAGAACCGCCTTCAAAAACTCACATTCTGGAAGTACAACAATCCTCGTGACTTCCCACAGCAGCGTTCCACCACCATAGAAGGCCTTGAATCGGTCACGGCCACGGGCTCCTACGCGGGTGGCATCGCCGGCAATCTGCAACCGACAACGGTAGCTGGGTTGCTCAACAGTGTGGTGAAAATTGGCGATATCGCCACGCTCAAGAAGTTCGACCAGTTTGCCGCGTTCACCGTGGAGAACATGTCTGTCACCGCTCCGGCATCCGGTTTGACGGTGAAGGCCGGTTCATACTATGCGGGCGGTGCCATCGGATGCGCCACCGGTGGTGACGTGACCAACATGAACCTTACCAATCTGGCCACGGTCACGGCCAAGGGAGAAGCCGGCGGTTTCATCGGCTTCTCCGGACCAGGCGACGCCGTTGGTGCCGGCGGGCTCAATGTGCTTGGGCTTATCAAGCTTTCCGGTCTGCTATCGGTTGCCCAATATTCTTCGGTTGCAGTCACTTCATCGAATGTGAACGGCATCGCCAACGGATTCACGGTCAAGGCGACCGGCAAGAACGAGAACAACGAGACCACCGATTACGCTGCGGGCGGTTTCTACGGTCAGGCCAACAGCACCAAGACCCGCGAAAGCCATGTGACGAACCTCAAGTCGGTCGCGGCCGATACCAGCACATCCGATGGCATCGCTGGTGGCTTCGTGGGCTTCTCCACCACCGGTGGCCTCGCTGACGCACTTAGCAACGCCGATGATTCCAGCGTGTTGGACAACCTCATCAAGGGCGGACTGCTGTCCGTGAACGACCTGCTCGGTGCCATGCCGTATCTGATTCCAAGCTATACGTATACCACCGTGACGTACGTCAACGGCGGTTACGTCGAAGGCGATATCGCGGGCGGCTATGCGGGAAACTTCCAAAGCGGCAAGGTCAACCAGTTCTCCGAAACCGATCTCGAGAACGACTCAACGCTGGCCGGTGTACAGTCCCGCGTTCAAGCCAACCCCGTGGCCGTTGTCAACCTCGACCATGTGACCGGCGGCGCATACGCAGGCGGTTTCGGCGGCAAGGTCGTTTCCGGCGCACTCGCTTCGGCTGGCAACGGCGGCCTGAGCCTGCTCGGCAAATTCGGTACGGTGGATCTCGCCAACCTGCTGCAGGTGGTGCAGGGCTATGTGCCGTTCATCTCCTACGCGGGCGTGCATTCCGATGCCACCACCGTGGAGGCAACTAGCGGTAACGGGATTTCCGACCCGGATGATCCCGGCTTCACCGTTTCCGCCACCCGATTTGATCAGTCCGATACGCAATCCGGTTCCGCCGGCGGCTACATCGGCTACGGTTCCGGCGTGCAGGTATCCCATTCCAGCGTGACCCAACTGCGCCACACCGACGTCAAGGCACCGAAGAATCTGGAAACCACCGGATCCATCGACGACACCTATCTGAGCAAAGACAGCTCGTATGCAGTCACCGCCGCTCGGTATGCCGGCGGCTACATCGGCAAAATGGACATCGGCTCGGCGGCGGCCGTGGGCGGTGGCCTGAGCCTGCTCGACCAGAAAAAAGTCAATCTCAACGATGTACTCAGTGTGCTGGATGTCGTCGTCTCGACGATTGAACACTCCGATGTGACTGGCGGCATCGGCGGATACTCCGTTCTGGCCAGCGCCGCAGATCATAGGAATGCCAACAATGAGCCCGATCCACTGGGTATGGCTGGTGGTTTCGCCGGAGACATCGAAGGCGGCCACATTCAGGACTCGAGCTCTCATGAGTTCGTATACATCATCGGCCAGGTTTCGGCCGGCGGTTACGTGGGCGCCATGCAGCCGGGAGCCGTGGCGAACGTGCTTGGTGACGGCAGCGTGCTCAAGAAGCTTGTCAACCTCGACAACCTGCTCTCGCTCGTGCAGGACTTCACACCGACGATTCGCAACAGCTCGACCGATGCCGCAGTGTGCGGCGGCGCGGTGCGTGCCCAGGCGGCATCGGATACGACCACACGCCGCGGCATGGCCGGCGGCTATGCGGGACGTAATCGTGGCGGTCATATCTGGGGCAACAACACAGCAGCATGGAAGCAGGAGAACACCGACGGCAAATACAACGGGCCGCGGCGCGTAGCCTACGCCGCGCGCATCCGCAGCGTATACGGTGCCGAAATCGCCGGCGGTTACACCGGCTTCATGGAAGCGGCCGATACCGCTGAAGGCGGTTCGCTCTCCTTGCTTGGCGGTCTCATCAAGGCCGGCAACCTCGCCGGCGTGCTGTCCGTGGTCTACCCGACCGAGGAGCACACGAAGGTCACCGGTCCGCTGCGCAATATGAGCTACGACCAATGGAAGACGTGGGTCGACAACATCGGCAAGTACGGTGCGTATGGCAAGGAATTTACCGAGGTAGCTACGGGCGATGGTGCGGGCTCTGTTACTGATCAGGATTCCCTGGACAAGTTCCTCGAATCCTACATCTTCGGATTCAACGTCGTCGCCGGTCGTGCGGAGTATAAGACTGGCGCGAACTTGCATGATTCCGGCGTCGCCGGCGGACACGTCGGTCTGATGCGCACCGGCACGATCACCGATGGCCAGTCGATGGACGTCAAGACCGTCTCCGCCATGCGTGCGGCAGGTGGCTACGCGGGCACGATGGAATCCGGCTCGGCATCCTCGTTCGGCTCCATCCAACTATTCGGCGACAAAGGCATCAAACTTGATCTGGGTCAGATGCTCGACGTGGCACAGGTATTCGTGCCAGTCATCAAATCCTCGAGCGTGGCCGGCTACCGCAAGGGTATGAAGGTCGTGGCCACCGGCGAAGACATCACGCACGGCACCGGCAACGCCGGTGGCTACGTGGGTCTCGCGGTCGGCGGCCAGATCTGGGGCGATCTCGACCAGAACGGCCAGAAGCTTGTCAAGGGTGTCACCGCTGCCGGTGCCAACGTTTCCAACCTGCGCAAGGTGGAAGGGCGCAACAATGTCGGCGGATTTATCGGCGTGGCCACTGCCGGCGCGGTCGCGGATGTGGACACCAACGCATCCGAGGGATTCCTGCAAGGAATCCTCGACTCGCTGGTATCGAACCCGGCAAGTCTGGTCAGCGTATTGCAGGCCACGGTTACGACGATTCGCGGTGCGCATGTGAGCTCGGATGACCCGGCATGGGGATACACGGTCAATGGCGCATATGAGAGCAAGGACGATAAGGGTAACACCACAACCAAGTATGCCCTGAACGCCGGCGGTTTCGCTGGTTCGTTGCAGGCCGCGATCCTCGGTGACAAGGATTCCGCCAAAGGCACCGGCAGTGAAGCGGATCCGAACAATGACCCGGCTTCTCTTACTGTTAACGGGCTGCGCGCCGTTGAAGGCGGGCAATACGCGGGCGGCTTCTTCGGCCTTGCCGATGTGTCCAGCGTCGCTTCCGTCGGCGGCGGCGAGGCCGGCGATAAGCAGAATACCAACCTGCTGCTCAAACTGCTCAAGGTCGGCAACGTGGGCGTGCTCGAAGCATTCCGCACCTTCATCTATGACGGTCAGGTCAACGGCGTGAACGACGGCATCCAAGTCGTCGCCCATGATTCCACCACGAAGGGCATGCTTGACTCGAAGCGTTACACCGGTGCGGCCGGTGGCTTCGGCGGTGGACTGATCAATGGCTCTGTGAAGCAGTCTGCGGTCACCAACCTCAACAGTGTGACCGGCGTGAACTACGTGGGCGGCTTCATCGGGCATCTTGGCAAATCCGGCACGGTCGCCGCCGACAATGCACAACTCGGCACAGATGCGCTCAATCTGCTTGGTGCCACGGCCGGCGTACTTGACATCTGGGGCTCGCACGTTGGCGATTCGCGCGTCATCGGCATCCCGGACGGTTATACCGTCACCGCCACACACCATGGCGACAATTACGGCAAAGCCACCGACAAGGCTACCGGACGCGAGGTCGCAGGCGGTTTTGTTGGATACGCGGATTTGGCCAGGGTGAAGGGCTGCGCGTCTGACAATCTCAAGAAGGTCACTAGCGGTGAGATTGCCGGCGGATTCGTCGGTGAAACCAGCCGTGCCTATTTGGTTGACGCGAAGGTCAACTCTGTACTTGTGGAACTGCTGCTGCATGTGGTGAACGCGCTGGTCAAGCTCCTGTACCTCGACAAGGCGGAACAGGTCGGCGTCATCGATTTAGGCAAGTGGTTCCCGGCCATCTTCGGCAAGGTATTCGATCTCAAGGTGCTTTCGGAAGGCAACGTGCTGTACGTGAACCTGTTCGGACTGAAGGTGAGCGTTGCTCTGTCCAAGGCTGATGATGAAAACCAGCAGCAGACCGACGTGGCGATTGTCACCATCGGCGATAGTGTCATCAAACTGCCTTGCAGCAAAGACGGCATTGATATGGATGGATCGGGCAGCAACCTGACCGTCCAGCTCATCAAGGGCAACCGTACTCGCGTGGAACAGTCCACCGTAACGGGCATCGCCAGTGGCTATGACGTGTTCGGCGGAGGGGCAACTCAGGACACCGACGGTGTGAAGGATCTTTCCACAGGCTACACGGGCGGCTTCGCCGGACTGAACGACGAGGGCGTGCTGGCAGACGACCACATGGTCTACGCCGACACGATCCGCGGTGCCAGCGGACTGGTCGACCCGTTCTCGAACACCAAACTCAAGTCCGTATGGGACTTCAACACCATGAGCGACATCCTCGGACCGGTCGATGACGGCAAGGGCGGCAAGGCATACAACACCTATCGCATTTACCGCAAGGCGGCCGCGAACGCTAGTGAGGCCCGCACCTCCGCACAGGACGGCAACAAGATCTTCTCGCAGAAGAACAAGGCAGACGATGCGCTGAACACCGGACTCGATCGTTGGGAAGTGAAGCTGTTCGACGTGGTCAACACATACGACAGCAGCGCTGTGCACAGCTCCGCATCCGGCGACGCCGGCACCACTTGGGTCGGCATTAAGGACGCCGTGGTCAACTCCACGGACGGCAGCACCAAGACGAAGCTCGATGCCTACCAGTCCCCGGCCAAGGCCGTGCTCATGCTCGACGCGACCGTGACCGACAACAACGGCGGACTCACCCCCGAACCGGACGACGGCCAGGACCCGTGCGGCAAGGACGGTTGCCGAACCATTGACCTGACCGTCCAGAAGATATGGAAGGACGGCAACCTCGAACGGCCGCAGTCGGTCGAACTGAAGATCGCCGCGCACTATACCGATGGCAGTGGCAATACGGTGACGCCGCAGACGATTCAATGCTTCGGCGCGGATTGCACAACCGTGACGCAGAAGAATCCATGGACGGTGACGTTGGACTCCTCCGATGCCTCTTCCTGGAGCAACACCTGGCGCAAGGTGATTCAAGGACTGCCGGTCGCATTCGTGGATGGACAGGATGCCAACGGCAAGGACATCGTGCGTTACTACACGTACACCGTGGAAGAAACCGCCGTGACCTATAAGGACGGCGATACCACCAAGACCATCAAGCCCGCGGAGGCCGGATACCAAGTATCGGTCTCCTACAACACCAAGGAACGCGTGGCCATTGTTACCAATGTGGCGTTGCTTCCGGATACGGGAGGCGCGGGCACGATGTGGTTCCTGATGTTCGGCTTGCTGCTTATGGGAGCTGGCGTGGTCTGGTACGTGCGTAATCAACGCGTTCAATCCGGCACAGTCCGCTCGGGCTCCAGCCGTATACGAAAGCGAGGTGCCCATGCCTCGTGACGACCACATAGACAAACCGTACCTGCCAAACAGAAAAGATTTCCATCTAGAGAAAGGAACAGTAATGAAATCACTGATGAAAAAGGTTTTCGCTGCCGCCGCGGCGATTGCCACCGTATTTGGATTGGCTGCGACGACAGTCGCCACGGCCAACGCAGCGGGTGATAATGCCACGCTGACGGTCAGCACTAAAGACGCGAAGTTCGCCGGTAAGACCGTGAACGCCTACAAGATGTTCTCCGCCACCGTGAGCAGTGACGGCGGGGCTGTCTCCCACACGTTGAATGACGCGTGGAAGCCGTTCTTCAAGAACTCCGTCGGACTAACTGATGTTACCGACGCGAACGTCAACGATAAAGCAAACGACTACGTATCCGGTCTGACTGGAAAAGAAAAAGACTTGAGTGCTTTCGCTGCCAAGGCATCGAACTGGGCGCAGACCAACAACATCGCGGTTGACGCGACCGCTACGGTATCTAAGAATGCTGATAAGTACACTGCGACGTTCACTAATCTCGACTACGGCTACTACGTGGTCGCTGTGCCGGGTGCTACCGTGGCCGACACCAACAGCCAATACGCCGCGCTAATTCCCGTTCATAGCACCAGTGTGGATGCCAGCATTAAGGGCGCCCTGCCTACCGTCGTCAAGAAGGTAAATGGTGAGAGCGCCACCAGCGCGAAGATCGGTGATCCCCTGACCTTCACCCTGACTTCCACCATTCCGGACATGTCCGCCTATAGCACCTACACCTTCAACTTCAAGGATACGTTGTCTAAGGGCCTCACCTTTAATCAAGTCGATTCCGTTAAGGTCGGAGATACGACACTGACCAAGAACACTGACTACACCGTCACCACTACTAATGAGGCCTCCGGCGAAACGCTTCTTACTGTCGCCATGAATGAATTCAAGAAGAAGCAGCAGGCCAATGCCGGCAAGAAGATCACCGTCACCTACACGGCCACGCTGAACAAGGATGCTGTTGTGGGCGGTGCTGGTAACGTCAACTCCGCAACGATTCAGTACTCCAACAACCCGAGTACCGATGGCACCGGTGAGTCCGAACCCAGCAAGGTTCGCGTCTTCACTTATGGCTTCACCGTCGATAAGTACACTGGTGGCAGTTATGATGATACCGCTACTCGACTTGCTGGTGCTGAGTTCACACTCGCACCTAAGAACGACACCGACAGCACCGCTATTAGCTTCGTGCAAGTCAATGCCGGTAATGCGACCACGAACGCTGTATACCGTGTAGCCAAGGCTGGTGAGACAGCTACTACTACGACTATCACCACTCCTGCAAACGGTAAGGTTGACTTCCAGGGACTGAAGAACGGCGAGTACACGCTCACCGAGACCAAAGCGCCGGCCGGCTACAACAAGCTCGCCAGCGCCATCGGCGTGAGGGTTGATGGCCAGAACGACGGCACTGACACCACGAATGCCACCGTCACCATCACCTACGACAACAACAATGGCAGCGACTACGACCAGACCGCATCGAACGGTGTCATCCCGGTCCATAACAAGTCCGGTGTTACCCTGCCTGGCACTGGTGGCATGGGTACCATCGCCTTCACGGTGATTGGTGTGCTGGTCATCGCGCTCGGCGTTGCCTGGACTCTCAAGCGCAAGAACGCCTGACGAGCATGGCCGTGTTTTGGGCGTGAAGGGCACACACCCGCTACGCCCACAACACGGTTTCCTCGCGAAAAGAACGCTCGATGAAACGACTGCGCAACATCCTGCCCTTACTGGTCATTCTCGGTGGAATGCTCATTCTGTTCTATCCGACGATCAGCAACTTCCTCATTATGCGCAACGCCAGCCGCGCCGTAAATAACTACGACGCCAGCGTTGAAGCATTGAGCCAGGAACAGTACCAGAAGGTGCTGGATGCTGCGCACGCCTATAACGAAAAGCTCGCCCAGAACGATGCAGGAGAGACCGACGCTCTTGCCAGTGCCGTCAATTCCGCATCCACGGACGAGGAATATAACAGTCTGCTCAATATTGACGGTGACGGCATGATGGGATACATCACTGTGCCTAAGCTCGAGGAGACCTTGCCGATTTATCACGGCACTTCCGAGAAAGTACTGCAATCCGGCATCGGACATCTCGAACAGACCTCACTACCAGTTGGCGGTGCGTCCACTCATGCGGCGCTGTCTGGCCACCGGGGCTTGCCCACGGCAAAACTGTTCACGGACTTGAACCTTATGAAAAAAGGCGACAAGTTCTACATCACAATACTTAAAGACACATATGCGTATCAGGTCGATAAGATCACTACCGTTCTGCCGACCGATACCAAACAACTGGCAATTGAGCCCGGCAAGGATTTGGTCACGCTCATCACTTGTACGCCGTATGCGGTCAACACGCATCGGCTGCTGGTGCGCGGCCATCGCATCCCATACACGCCGCAGCAGCAGGATGACGCCAAATCCAAGTTCCACGTGGACATTCCGCTGCAGTACTGGTTGCCGTCTCTTGCACTGATTGCCTTGCTCATCGCATGGCATTTATGGCAGCGTCATGAGCGGCGACGCCGGCAGAGTGGGAGCGCCAAGGTCGCATCTGGTGATTCTGACTCTGCGGATATCGAGCCGGACGGTGACTTGCCTCCTCAGCTAGACAGTACAAATAACCAATCACATTCATCACGGCGGAAAGGACCGGGCAGACATGTTAGACCTGCATAGCGGAAGCGAATATGGTGCGGCGCGCATTGCTGCCATGATTGCCGCCGCCGTTACTATCGTCCTCACTGTTCTTGCAGCCTTCGGCTCTATGGTGCCGTATGCGCAAGCTGATTCTTTCGGCGCTCTCACCATCAATGCCGTATGGGGCCGAGACACGGCTTCGCCCAAATTGCTTGCCGGCGATACCTATTCCATCGTGCGCGTCGCCACCGTCACAACGAACAATGATGGTAGCGTCTCCTCATATAAAACCGTCGGCGATTTTTCCGGGCTCACTGCCGATTGGGAACGCCTGACATCAAGTGAATATCACGATGCTGCCAAGAAGCTCGCTACGCACGCGGCGAAAAACAAGCTGTACCAGCATTCCGGCACCACTAACGTAGCTGGTCAGCTCACTTTCCAGAATCTGCCGCTCGGCCTATATCTGGTCTCCCGCACGAGCTCGGCGAAAGCCAACAAAGCATACGACTGTGATCCGTTCCTCATCTCGATTCCTGGCAGTGGAGACACATCCGCTGATCTCAACATCACAGTAGAGCCGAAATTTAGCACTGAAACTCCTGTTGTCCCGCCCGAAGATAACCCGAGCGAGGAGCCGGGCAATCCTGGTCTTATCGGTCATACGGGTGCCGCCGTAGGCAGCATTGCTGCGGCAGCGGGGCTCATGTTACTTGTTGCGTTCATTTTGTTCAGATTGCGCATGAGGCGCCGCATACGGGACGTCAATTCGGCCGGCAAATCCCATACAGATGATTTATTCGTATGCGAGAATAACGCGCCGAAGTCGCCGCTACTCGCTGCACTTCCCAAGCACCACGTAGAATCGAACACATGGAGTTGAACGATTTGCCTCAGATGGATCCGCGCGCGCTGAAGGCCACGTCCGTCAAAGCCGAAGACGAACATGCCAGTTCAGCTGAGCCGCAAGCATTGAAGATCACCGCCGCCAGCTCGAACCCGAAGATGTTCACGCTGCCCTGGCATAAGCCCCTGGCCACCTGGCCCGAGGACCTGCTGGCCAACCTGCCGCGAGGCATCTCCCGCCACGTGGTGCGTTTTGTGCACGTGGGCGACGAGGTCTACGCCATGAAAGAGATCACCCGTCAGGTGGCCGAGCGCGAGTATGAGATTCTGCGCCGACTGCAGAAGCTCGAGTTGCCGACCGTCATCCCGATTGCCGTGGTCACCGGTCGTCATGACCGCAACGGCGAACCGCTGGAAGCGATTCTGGTCACCCGTCACCTGAAGTTCTCACTGCCGTACCGCGCACTGTTCGCCCGCAATCTCCAGCCGGATACTGCCGAGCGTTTGATCGACGCCCTTGCCGTGCTGCTGGTTCGCCTGCACTTGGCCGGCTTCTACTGGGGCGATGTGTCGCTGTCGAACGTCCTGTTCCTGCGTGATGCCGACGCGTTTTCCGCCTTCCTGGTGGACGCCGAAACCGGTGATTTGCAGGTGCAGCTTACCGATGGCCAGCGTGAATACGATATCGACTTGGCTCGCACCAACATCATCGGTGAATTGATGGATTTGGCTTCTGGCCGTCTGCTGCCGAGCGACGTGGACGAGATCGAGGTGGGCAACCGTCTGGTCGACCGCTACCACTCGTTGTGGAGCACGCTGACCGACACCGACAAGTTCGGCCCGGATGAGATGTGGAAGATCGAGCAGCGCGTCAACAAGCTCAACGACCTGGGCTTCGACGTGGACGAGCTGGAGATGAAGACCGCGGAGGACGGCAAACGTGTGCTGGTCCGCCCGCGCGTGGTCGATGCCGGCTATGCGTCGCGCAAGCTTCTGCGACTGACCGGTTTAGATGTGCAGGAGAATCAGGCGCGGCGCCTGCTCAACGATCTGGATGCGTACCGTGCCTCCACGTGGCGTGAAGGCGAGGAGTTGGAGATCGTCGCCACCGATTGGATGCGTGAGGTGTATGAGCCGACTGTGCGTATGATTCCACGTGAATATCGTTCGCAGATCGAGCCGGCACAGTTCTTCCATGAGGTGCTGGATCACCGCTGGTTCCTTGCCGAGAAGGCCGGCCACGACGTGCCGATGGGCGAGGCTGTGGAAAGCTACATCCAATCCGTGCTGCCGAACTACAAGCTGGATGACAAAGCCGTGAACGAGCTCAACGCTGAAGCGGATTCCGGCGTGGTCGACGATGAGGCGAATTACGATAATCCCGTCGACGATGATGATTACAATCCCGACGACGATCCTGATGCCGCGGTGTGGAGCCACTGATATGTGGAGCTGCTGAGCGGAACCGGACGGGGTGGTGCGCCGATTGCGGCGGCCACCCCGATTTTCGTTCCGCTCGATGACCCCGCCGGCAGCAGGGGGAGATATGGGTATTACTTCGTGGCGGCTGCCGCTGCTTCGCGACGGGCGCGGGCGACCGCGTACAGGCTGATACCGGCTGCGACCGAGGCGTTCAGAGACTCCACCATGGACGTGATCGGAATGCCGGCGATCGCGTCGCACGACTCGCGCACGAGTCGGCTCAGTCCCTTGCCTTCTGAACCGAGCACGACGATCAGCGGATCGGTCTCGAAACCGGTTTCGCCGACCGGCTTATCGCCGCCGCCGTCTAGGCCGACCGTGTAATATCCACGTTCGCGCATGCTTTCGATGGCCTTGGTGAGGTTCACCACGCGAGCCACCGGGATATGCGCCGCGGCACCGGCCGATACCTTCCACGCGGCAGCGGTGACCGAAGCGGAACGACGTTCCGGCAGAATCACGCCGTTGGCACCGAAGGCGGCGGCCGAACGAATCGCCGCACCCAGGTTCTGCGGGTCGGTCACGCCGTCGAGCGCGATGAACAGCGGGCGTGCGTTGATGCGCGCACTCGGCGAATTCACCACGTCCATGGCCTTGGCCTTGCGCTCGGCGATATCCGCCAGCTCGGCGAGAGACGAATACTGGTACGGCTGCACTTTGAGCACGACGCCCTGATGGTTCGACGACCGGGCGATGCGATCCATTTCCAGACGGTCGGCCTCCAGCAGGTGCAGGCTTTGTGCGCCGGCGAGCTTGATGATCTCGCGTGTACGGTCATCATGCTCGATACGTGTCGCGATATACAGCTGCATGCTGGGGACGCCGACGCGCAGCGCCTCCAGCACGGCATTGCGGCCGATGACCAGATCGTCCGAATCGGACGCGAACTTCGCGGCGCGACGGCGGGCTGCCAGTCGTGGATCTGCCATCTTGCGACGGTTCGTCGCCTGCTTGGCCTTGTATGCCTTGTGATACACGCGATCCTCGGCTTTGGGCGTCGGCCCCTTGCCGCGTAGCGCATTGCGGTGTTTTCCTCCCGACCCCTTGGTCGGACCTTTCTTGATTGCCATACGTGCCATTGTCCCAGACCCCCACGCCAAACAGCCATTCGCGGCGCGCGAATCGCCCCAATCCCCTGAGAGACTCGGTTTGCGTTCCTAAGTGCGCGCCGGAACGCCGAGTGCGCGAACATAGGAACGCAGATCGCATAGTTTGCGTTCCTAAGTGCGCAGAGTTGTCGTTTCGGCGCGCACTTAGGAACGGAACGCAGCTCGTCCGGTTCCGAAGCCGCCGGAGTTCCTTGCCTTGGCACGTATGATGAATGCAGGATCGGGCGGTGTCATTCACACCCGGAGAGCCAGAAGGCCTTGCGATGGTCGATGTGAGCAGGGAGTGCTGCGAGCGGTATTTCGGCATGGACGACGAACTGTTCGATTACACCATGACGACGCTCCGCTGGCTGCTCGCGCTGTGGGAGCGTGTCGCCTGAAATCGTTCGCGGAATGCTGATATTTGGACAACACGTAAAGGGCTGTTTCGCCAAGCGATGACGGGTTTGTGGAATAATGGCAACAGTATGCATCGGCAGCAGTTGCGCCGGTGCCCATAACCGCGCAGCTTTATCGAGATGACCGGGGGAGGGGACGATCCCGGTGATTGTGAGGGCTGACTACTCCGCGGCTATATCAAGGAGACCATTATGGTTGATCACACAAATGATCAATCCACAGGCGTGCAGTCGCAGGAAGGCCTGCTTCACGACGTCGATCCCAGCTTGACCGAGGCGAACAAAGTCGCCAAGGCGCTGGATGTGGATACCAATACCGGCCTGAGTTCCGCCGAGGCGCAGCGCCGGTTGGAGAAATTCGGCCCGAACCAGTTGGCCAGCGCGCCGCCCGTACCCAAGTGGAAGAAGTTCCTGGCGCAGTTCCAGGATCCGCTGGTGTACCTGTTGCTTGCCGCCACTGTCATCTCACTGATCGCATGGTTCATCGAGCGCTCGCACGGAACGGCCGGCGAAGTGCTGCCGTTTGACGCCATCGTCATCATCCTGATCCTGATCGTCAATGCGGTGCTGGGCTATATTCAGGAGGCCCGTGCCGAGCAGGCGGTGGAGGCGCTCGCCCAAATGACGGCACCGCAGACCTCCGTGCTGCGTGACGGCAAAATCGTGCACATCAACACCGCCGACGTGGTTCCCGGCGACATCGTGGTGCTTGGCGAAGGCGATACCGTCTCCGCCGACGGGCGTCTGTTCGCCGCCGCGTCGCTGCGCATCGCCGAGGCGAGCCTGACCGGCGAATCCGTGCCGGTGGGCAAGAAGCCCGACACGCTCGACTCCGCCAAGGCGCTGGGCGACCGCACCAATATGATTTTCAACGGCACGTCCGTCACCCAGGGCACCGGCCGCGCGATCGTGACCGGAACCGGCATGAACACGCAGGTCGGCAAGATCGCCGACATGCTGTCGCAGACCGATGACGAGGATACCCCGCTGCAGAAGGAGATGACCCACGTCTCCAAGATCCTGGGCATTGCCGTGTGCATCATCGCGGCCGTCGTGCTCGTCGCGCTGTTCATCACGCAAGGCTTCCACAAGATGCCCGACGATCTCATCGACTCGCTGCTGCTGGCCGTTTCGCTGGCCGTCGCCGCAGTGCCGGAAGGTCTTGCGACGATTCTGACGGTTGTTCTCGCGCTCGGCGTGCAGCGCATGGCCAAGCACAACGCCATCGTCAAGAAGCTGAGCTCCGTGGAAACGCTGGGATCCGCTTCAGTGATCTGCTCCGACAAGACCGGTACGCTCACGCGTAACGAGATGACCGTCGAGCGCATCGTCACCCCGAGCGGTGAAGTGCAGCTCACCGGCACCGGTTACGAGCCCAAGGGCAAGATGCTGGGCATGGGTGGCGACGTCATCGAGGAGAGCGCTCCGGTCAACGCCGAAGCCCTGCGCACCATCGCCGTCGGAGCGTTTGCCAACGACGGTGACTTGCGTCAGAACGATGCCGGCCAGTGGGAGATCGTCGGCGACCCGACCGAGGTGTCGCTCGTCGTCGCCTCCCGCAAGATCAAGGCCGACCGCGCCCTCGGCAAGCTCGACCGTGTGGCCGAGGTTCCGTTCACGTCCGAGCGCAAGCGTATGGCCGTGATCGGCAAGGACAGCAGCGACAACGGCAACCTGAGCGTCTATGCAAAGGGCGCGCCCGATGTGCTGCTCGGCTACTGCACGCGCATCGCGGTTGGCGACGCCGTCCGCCCGATGACCGAAGGCGACCGCCAGGAGATTCTCGCGACCGTCGAGCGTCTGTCCGGCGAGGCATACCGCACGCTGGGTGAGGCGTACCGCCCGCTCGGCACCACATCCCTGGCCGATATCCCCGGCATCAAGACCAATGCAGCCGGCCAGGTGACCGACATCTCCGAGCAGAGCGACGTCATCGAGCGTGACCTGATCTGGGCCGGCATGGTCGGCATCATCGACCCGCCGCGCACCGAAGTGCGTGATTCCGTGGCCGAAGCGCATCGCGCCGGCATCCGCACGGTGATGATCACCGGCGACCACCCGCTCACCGCGGCCCGCATCGCTTCCGATCTGGGCATCATCGAAAAGGGCGGCAAGGCCCTCACCGGCGATCAGCTCGACGCGATGCCCGACGAGGCGGCGTTCGACAAGGCGACTTCCGAGGTCTCCGTGTACGCCCGCGTGGCCCCCGAGCACAAGCTCAAGATCGTGGAGTCGCTGCAGCGCCAGGGCAACATCGCCGCCATGACCGGCGACGGTGTCAACGACGCCCCGGCCGTCAAGTCCGCCGACATCGGCGTGGCGATGGGCATCACCGGCACCGAGGTGACCAAGGAATCCGCGAAGATGATTCTCGCGGACGACAACTTCTCCACCATCGTCGCCGCCGTGCGCGAAGGCCGTGTGATCTTCGACAACATCCGCAAGTTCCTGCGCTACCTGCTGAGCTCCAACGTGGGCGAGGTGTTCACCGTGTTCGGCGGCGTCATGCTCGCCGGCGTGCTTGGCATCACGCAGCCGGGAACCGCCGGTGTCGCCGTGCCGCTGCTCGCCACGCAGCTGCTGTGGATCAACCTGCTGACCGACGCCGCCCCGGCGCTCGCGATGGGTGTCGACCCGCAGACCGATGACGTGATGGCACGCAGCCCGCGCAAGCTCACCGACCGCGTGATCGACAGGGACATGTGGATCGATATCGCGTTCATCGGCATCATCATGGCGGCCGTCACCTTGATCGGCATGGACATGCACCTTGAAGGTGGCCTGTTCACCGACCGCTCCATCGGCGGCACCCACGAATTCCAGATGATCGAGGCCCGTACAATGGGCTTCACGATTCTCGTGTTTGCGCAGCTGTTCAACGCGATCGCATCGCGTTCCGCACGTCAGTCCGCGTTCGTCGGCCTGTTCTCCAACAAGTGGCTGTGGGGGGCGATCGGCCTGTCTGTCGTGCTGCAGCTCGTGGTGATCTACGTTCCGTTCCTCAACTCCGCGTTCGGCACCACGCCGCTCGGACCGTGGGCATGGGTCGAGTGCATCTGCCTCGCCGCGGTCGTACTGATCGCCTCGGAAATCTACAAGGCGATCATGCGCGCCATCGACCGCAAGCGCGGCATCATGGCATAACAATGCCATAAGCCTCCACCGGCAGTCAGGGCTCCCGCTCTCCACATCGGAAAACGGGAGCCCTTCTCATACCCCGGAATCGCTGAATATGCGGTGACATGACGGAACGATGTCGTAGCATCGGAGGCGAACCATATATCAATGGCACGTTCCGAAGGGATTCGCAATGTCACTCATCGAACAATTCCATGGCGCCGCCGCCGATGGAACGGAACTCACCGCTATTTATGCTGAGCAGCCGGCTGCTGATGTGGCGTTCGCGCTGATCTTCGCCGGTCACGGTCTTCCGCGCTTCGTGCACTGGGGCCGCCCGCTCGCGGCGCCGGGAACCGTACTCGCCGCATACGACGCCCTGCGGCCGCAGCGCGTGTCCGGCGCGCTGGACGAGACCGCCTGGCCAAGCATCATGCCCACGCAAAGCGAGTCGTGGATAGGGGCACCGCGACTGGATATCCGGCGCGCCGGCGTAGCGCCGTTCTGTGCATTCACGGTGACCGGCATCGCAATCCGTCAGGACGAACGCCAAGGCGTTGACGTGTCCGACGGCGTGGACGGTGCCGCGCATACCGTCACGCAACAGGTGCCGGTCGTCACCGTGACCGCGTCGGATACCGAGCAGGGCGTGGAACTGTCATGGACGGCCGAACTGTTGCCCGGCGGACTGATCAGACAGCGCGCCACGCTGCGTAATCTTCCAGCCGGTAATCTTCTGACCGGTGACTTGGAAGTCGGTAAAGTCGAACTCGGCTTCCCGCTCCCGGCACTTGCCACGGAGATACTCACCACCACCGGCCATCATCTGCGCGAACGCAGCCCGCAGCGGCAGCCGCTGACCGAAGGACGCTTCGAGAAGGTCTCGATGGCGGGGCGCCCAGGTTTTGACGCCTCTCTGTTGCTTTCCGCGGGCGAGCCCGGCTTCGGGTTCGAGCATGGCGAGGTCTATTCGGCGCATGTGGGCTGGAGCGGCAATTCCGTGCTGTCGGCAGAGCGTCAGCCGTATACGACCGGTCTGATTGGCGGCGGCGAGGTGCTGCTCGGCGGCGAGGCCACGCTCGCCCGCGGCGAAACGTACACCACCCCGTGGCTGTACGGGTCGTACGGTGACGGGCTCAACGAGGTGGCTGCGAGATTCCATGATTACGTACGCTCCTGTCACCCGGATCTCGCCGTCAAGCCGCGTCCGGTGATTCTCAACACGTGGGAGGCCGTGTATTTCGACCATGACTACGACACGTTGAAGGCTCTGGCCGATAAGGCCGGGGATTCCGGTGTCGAACGGTTCGTGGTGGATGACGGCTGGTTCGGCTCCC
>OCPU01001409.1_pt1 | contig 18823 bp, 21 predicted proteins | sample 1538661 | NCBI WGS metagenome assembly OCPU01 (sample SAMN04571716, study PRJEB22368) | human gut metagenome | biome: human gut; material: stool | host: Homo sapiens | place: Luxembourg | collected 2012-10-19
TAATGCTATCAATATCCTCTTTTTGCTCATTTTCATCATAAACTCCCCCAAACGGTAATTTATCAATACGCAAATCCGGAGGTGTATCAACTAATATAGAACCCGAATATATATTATATTTAATGTATTTTTCCTCCTCATTTTTATCCGAAGAATATATTGTATTATTCAAGCTACTTCTTTTGAAATACACCTCTGGAATCTCTTCAAAATTAGTTACCGTATGAACAAAAAGTACCGGTGCATATACTTCTTTTGTTGTTGTTTTCTGATTTACTCGCTTCTCATATAAAATTGTCGGTTGCAAAATATTGCCATTAAGGACTTCTCCACCACTAATCAACTCAAATCCTTCTTTACAGCTCCTCTCAACAATTTTCAAAACTTCGTTTCGCATTTTATCATCAAATATAGGACCCACATCATTTTTCCAATCAACTGCTTCTCCACATTTCAATTTATTTGTTTCACTCACCAAATACGGTAAAATTTCTTGCACACAGTCTACATTTATAAATAGATTTTTTAACCCTATGCATCGCATACCACTTTGAGAAAAGGAAGCCGAGATAAGTTCCTTAGCAATTCTCTCTAAATTGTCCTTTGTATGTACATATGCCATTGCTGATGATCCTGTCTCGAAGATTCCGGGTGTTCTACCAATTCTCTTTTTAATCTCAGATGCAGTTTCTGATTTTCCTGTAAATAATACTGCTGAAAACTTTTTGCTTTCTAATAGTTGTGCCATCTCATAATCCTTAATATCGACAAGAAAGTTTACAATTTTCTTATTATATTGTCCTATCACTTTGTCTATAAGTTTATAAAGTTCCAAACTACATTTCTCTGCCCTTGGAGACGGTTTAAAATAAAATGTGCATCCTCCAAGTAATACTCCTATCATTTTATGAATAAAGCTACTATACGGGGAACTAAATGTATTAATAGCTAACACAGCTCCTGTACCTACTCTTTGCGTATAATATTGACCGCTAAAGTTCATGTATGAAATATCTTTTATTTCATCCCTAAAAAAATATTCCTTACCATAATCGAGTAAAGCTAAGCATCGAAATAATTCTTTTCTACAATATTTTATAGGCTTTCCTGTTTCTTTCGCTTGTATATAGCACAATGTTTTCCATTCATTAATAATTTCTGTACTTATTTTTTCAAATATTTCCTTTAAATCGTTCTTTGTTAATAGATTTTCTTTCAAATTTAAAGACTCCTGATGGAGCAGTTCATTCTTATTAAAAATCATTTTATTGTTCCTCTCGCAAACTTGTCATAAAAGTTTCCCTTATTGTTTCAGGTGTTCTTGAAATACGTGGCTTAACCTCTGTTTTCTTTCCAATGTAAACCAATAACGTGCTATATTCTCTATTTTCCAACACTTTCCTTAAGCTATTATGAAGATTATCTTTTTCATAACACTTATATATCTTCTGGCATCCACAGCCTTTTATCACTTCATCGAATGCTATATTGTTTGTTTGCTGTCCCCCCGTGGTCTCATAAAGCTTATCAATTAATACGATATGTACTAGATTGTCCGGTTTCATGGTTCCTACTGTAGCTAAACTCTCCATTCTCATCAAAACAGAGCCATCACCTTCTAACACAACAATCTTTTTATCTGATTCACTTGCCAATCCCATTCCTATACTCAAAGTACATCCCATGCTTCCCACCATGTAAAAATTCAAATTCCGATCCGCAAAATTATGTAGTTCTCTCGAAATCACACCTGTACTAGAAACAATCGCTGTACTATCATCTGTTATACTTACAAGTGCTTCTACAACATCTGCTTTACTAATTCCTGTACTCATCTCCATAGGAATCATACTATCGTTGCTTATCTCTTCTTTTTCCAAAGTAGCTCTATTAATCAAGATACAACTGCTCTTTTTTGATTGGTAATTATTCTCTAGCCTTTGCAATATCTCTTCTACTGTAAAATCATATTGCGTAAGATCAATAATGTTAATACCTATTAATTCTAATATTTTACTAGTGATTTTCCCCATATATTCATGTTGAACTGCGTCTGAAATTCCGGTATATCCCCGCCAGGAAATCACAAATGTAATTGGTATCTTATATATCTGATTTAAAGACACAAATGGATTTATCATATTGCCAATTCCTGAATTTTGCATTAATACTACCGGTCTCTTCCCCGCTAAATACATTCCTGATGCTATAGCTAATGCCTCTCCTTCATTATTTGCAGTTAAGTAACACTCAGAATGCCTCATTTCAATATAATTAATAGCATCTTTTAAAACTGAGCATGGTACACCAGTAAAAGGCCCCATACCTTGTTGTACCATTCCATCTATTAAATCTTTTGCTTTCACCTTTATACCTCGTATTTTTCTTTCATCTTATAATATTCATCCATTCTTTGAAGTCCAAATAATTCCTTCATACTGCAAATTTCTTCTTTAACAGAAGCTGCACTTTTTTGTCGCAGTATCTCATTTCCTACTTTTTCCATTGCTAAGATTCCAGCTCTCAACATATAGTTCGCCCAAATAACCATACCAATTCCTAATCTTTCAAACGTTTCCTTTTGTGTATTATCATATGTAGTTGGTGCTATTACAATTGGGCAATCATACTTCCAGTATTTCATAAATAATTCAATTTCTTCTATTGTATTCTTTTTTGAATGTACAAATATAGCATCTGCACCTGCCTCTTTATATGCTTCTGCCCTCTTAAGTGCCTCTTCCACTCCTTGATTGGCAATAAAAGCTTCCGTTCTTGCTATCGCACAGAAATTATCTCCTGTGCTATCTTTGATTATCCTAATCTTATTCTGAAATCGTTCAATTTCTTCTAGTTCTTGATTTACATTATTCAAAAATGAGTTTTTCTTTGGAAAAATTTTATCTTCTATACTAACACCTTGGACTCCTATCTTTTGTAATTTTTTTACACATAACTGCGTATTATTAAAGTCACCATATCCAGTATCTATGTCAACCAGTACAGGAATTTTTACAGAATCAGTAATTTGATTCAAATTAGCACTTAACTCTGCAAACGATATCTCATTAACATCCCGATAACCATTTACTGCAGAGATTGTCAATCCACTCCCCCAAATACCTTTAAATCCGATTTCTTCAACAATCTTTGCACTTATTGCGTCATGTGCCTCCATAATATATTCAGTCTCTTTTGAACGTAAAATTTCTTTGAATTTCATCCTTTTTCCTCCCACTAAAGTACTTTCACCAAAATATACTATTTACATATTCATTTTCTTACATATCTTCCCTAAACACCTCCAACTATCATTAATCTTTTATTCCTCTTTATAAAATTCTATAAATACTAATATTTTATATAATTTTATCGAGTCGACCCATTTTTCTAAAGGTACTATTAGTAGAAAAATATTACTTTATGTTCGCAAATACAGTAATTGGTAAATAATGTATCTCTATAAATCGACCTTCTGATTGAAATAATGTTGGCAAAGTTGGAAAATTCGTCTATAGTGGTTCAGTTGTCAAGACAAAAATCTAAGCATTTTATAATGAACTGATATATGTAACTGGGTAGGGGAGAAAATCCCCCCTTAGGCTGCATGATCATCCAGTAACAGAATCGGATAATAGCAGGATGCCGGTGTCTGATTATTGAGTGCGGAATGACAACGTTCAAAGTTGTATGTATGCACATATTTCCCAATAGCCTTCCTTGCTTCTCGGATATTGTTGTATTGGGTCAGATAAAAGATTCGGCTGAATATTGTTTTCGGTTGCGATTGTATTTAAGTCTTTTTCTCCTTTGAGCAGTTCAATCACTAATTCTGATTTGAATTTGGCTGAGAAATTTCTTCTTGTTCGAGACATAATAAAAATCCTTCTTTCTGTAGTGTTTACAGTATATCAGATTCATTAAGAAATGTCTCTTGAAGTGTCTTAAATTACGATACCATTATAGACTATTGCATCAATACAACCTTTCAAAATATACCTTATATTACTGATTTAAGAAAATAGAAGAAGCTGCTCTTAATGAAAGTGGTTTTATTGAGACTGCTCAGCCAGCTTCTATCCAACACAGTTTACCTGCACTGTCTCTTCTGAATATTACAGTGAATGCCAGTTTAGATCACACTGCCACTTTGCCATAATAAAAGGCCCTCCTATGATTTTTTATCATAGAAGAACCTTCTAATATCTTATTTACAGAAAACCTTTAACGGAATCAGAAGAATCTGATGCCATAGTCAGAATTTAACTTCTTCTCTGCTACCATAACAACTTTCGAGCAATTCCCCCCGATTTTCTAAGATAGCAAGTTTATACATTGCATCGAAACGAAGTAAAAACCACAATATCATATATCGAATTATTTTTAAGTGACGATTATCCAGTTGGAATCCTAGCTAATTTCCCGTCCCCGCATATCTTTTGATGCCTTTCGTCCAAACAATTGATGCTATTGCCAGCATTATACCCGAAACTAAAGGTGCAAAATAGTGCCACACTTGACTCTCTCCTGCTGCCTTATCCAGCAGCACAACACTGGGGTAATAATTGATGAAAGCCACTGGCAAAAGACAGGTAACAAATATCTGAAAGTATTTTCCAAAAATGCTCACTGGGTATTGCTGCATCAACACCGTAAATCTTTCCGCAATATACATGGCAGCATTAGAACGTGTTGTCCAAAAGCAAAGACTGGCGCCGATCAAATTGATAGCCACCTGTATCAAGGTTCCGGACAGCACGCAGACCACAAAATACACCCACTGTCCGATATGCCATTGGATGCCAAGTTGTGTAGCAGCAAGAATGAATCCCAACACCCCCACCAGAAAATCCCCCACACCGGTATAGCTGATATCTTTACCGATAAATTGCAGAAAGGGACTGACAGGCCGGACCAGATAAGCATCAAACGTACCGCCCACTATCATTTCCTCCAAATCGGACAGATGCCAGAAAAACACGCCGTATATTCCACGGCTCAGCATCCAGAAGCTGTAAAGGAACAATAAGTCCCATATGTTCCATTTGCCCAGGGTATTGAAATTATATACTAAGATGCCTATGAGAGAGAGGTTTACGGCGTTTAAAATCAAAACACTGATAACCCCCACAAAAAAATCAGCCTTATATTGTACTTTCCCCAAAATAGCCACTCGCAAAAACTGGCCATATAATCGGATATTCCCCATATTCTCAACCTCCCTGTATCATCACTCTGGTAAAGACCCGTTTCATCAACAGACGGGATGTCAGCCAGAGTACAAATATCCATGTGAACTGCACAGTCAGCGCCCCAAGCATATCCATTCCTGCATAATTTCCAATATAGATGGACATAGGAATGGCATAAATGCAGCGGAATGGCAGGAAATCACTAATCACACCAAGTACGCTGGGAAAAATCCACAATGGCACCATCTGCCCGGAAAAGAAACGGAGCAGCGCATTATACCCCCAGTTGATGTTACGGATATTCATAGTAACCATACTCAGAAGCCCGAGAATGAAGTTCAGGAAAAAACTTACGATAACCGAACAAATCAGACTGCAAAGAAAACCAAAAAACGCAGGCAAACCCGGCAGTTCTAATGAAAACAGGAAGAACGCCGCAATCAATGAGGGTAACACTAAAAACAGGAACCGTACTGCGATACCGCCAATATTCTTTGCAAACATATAGAACTGAAAATCGATGGGTTTCATGATATCCATTTCAATGGTGCCTTTACGTACTTGCTCCATGATAGACCTTTGTGGGCCATTTCGCGGATGCAGGATTGCTTCCAGTGCCACACCCAATACAGCATAGGAGATCATCTGTGGGAGCGGTACGCCGGTAACGCTGGGATTTGCAGCATACAATGCACGCCACACATAACCAACGCTGTACATCATAAGGAATGTGTAAATTAAGTTGAGCCAGAAAGACACGCGGTATATGCTCATATTATAAAATTCGTTGCGGAGAAACGCCGCACCTGTCCGCAGATCAATACCATTATTCGCTCTCATATAGGTTCCTCACAATCCCCTCGATGTCAGGCTCAATGATTTCAATATCGTGAATAGGGTATTTGTCACCGATAGAACGTATCAGCCCCATTGGAGTGGCTTTTGACCGATGAAATGAGAACCACTTGCGATTTCCTTCACTTCTGGTCAGTTCCGCGTTATCTACCTGGAAGTCCGCAACAGGCTCCTCAAACTCTATCATCAACGATCGGATTGCGCCAAACTTCTGTACCATGCTCTCTAAGTCACCGTCATACATCAGATGTCCGGAATCAATCACTATCACTCGAGAACAGAGTTTTTCCATGTCCCCCATGTCATGGGTGGTAAGTAAAACTGTAGTACCTTTCTCACGGTTGATTTCAGAAATGAAGTCATGAAGATACTTCTTGGAAACAACATCAACGCCAATAGTAGGCTCGTCCAAAAAGAGGATTTTGGGATCATGGAGCAGTGCAGCACAGATATCCGACTTCACCCGCTGACCCAGACTCATCTGCCGCACAGGTTTGTTGATAACCTCCTCAAGACCCAGCATGGGGACATAGCGATTGAGGTTTTTCTGATATGTAGCATTATCGATTTTGTAGATCTCCTTCAACAGGCGATAGCTTTCAATCAAGGGAACATCCCACCAAAGCTGCGTCTTTTGACCGAACACGACACCAATCTGCCTGGCGTTCTCCATGCGCTGGTCAAATGGCTTGATCCCGTCGACCGTGACGCTCCCGGAAGTGGGCTGCAAAATGCCGGAAAGCATCTTAATCGTGGTGGATTTCCCCGCGCCGTTTTTCCCGATAAAGCCCACGATCTCCCCATCACCAACGGAGAACGTGATATCGTCCACGGCTCGTTTGATGGTATGTTCGCTGGAAAACAGATTCCGTACAGCGGAAAATTTACCCTTTTTCTGCACGGGTATCTTGAACTCTTTTTTTAAATGGCTTACTTCAATCATAGTTATTCCTCCTCAAACCTGTCCTCTGCGGAAACATCTATGACTTTGAAATAGGCACCGGAGAATAACACTTTGTTAATATAATCATTGTAAAAAGAAAGAAGCGCCTCATTCTTTCTGTTCTCATCAAAAAGTCTCTCCATGAAGTCGCTGTTCCATTTACCCACAGGAGTAAGAGTGTCTCGGGTAAACCATCTGTCATAAATTGTGTTGCTAATTGCCTTAACCTTCTGCATATCCCATGTTTTATATATATCATTCGGAACAATATTTCCAAATATAAGCTGACAATGATATAAAGTATAGTATAATGCGTTTTCTAATCCACTTTCTTTAGCATATTCAAATAACTTTTCCCAATTAATTTTATTTTTCAAAATAAAAAGTGCGATATCAAAATATGATAACAGGCGCATGTCACGTCCAGAAATTATATCTCGTAAAGAGAGAGTGTGCCAATACAAATGAGATGACAAATGAAGTAAAAAGTCCTCATTACTTAATCGCCAAAAATTTATCCCTTGAATATTCTCCTTTTCTGCCCGTTGAAAAAGTAAACTAGAATTATAGCAAAAACTGTCAAAAACTGTACTAAGTCTGTGGTGCACATCAACAGAATAAACAGGAAAAAAATCAGAACTACTTAACTTAACAAATTCACCATAATGCTGAAGTTCAGATTCATATCCGATTAATCTGTTATTGTCCAATTTCTCTATAGCGTGTGTCTCTTTGTTATATTCTCCCTGAACATAACCAAGACTCTTCATAACTCGAAAAACATCCTCAGTTTCATGTTTTTGAATAAGGATATCCATATCTAAATACGGACGTTCTAAAGGATCGTTATAACATTTTTCTGCCAAGTACACCCCTTTGAGTAAAATAATTTTCAAACCTGCTTTGCTCAGTTCGTTCAAAAGGCATAAATATTCGTCTCTTTGTTTGGAATATATATGTTTCCTTATTTTGTACTCATTATCAAGAATTCGAACAATATGTTGAGGTACACGTAATACATTCTTGATTCTGTTATATAGTACAGGTAATAACTTGTGTTGTGTACAATGGTGGATAATGTAATCCCAATCCAAAGTGGCACTCAATTTTTCATTATTGCCAAAGTCAGTGTTTTGCATAAGCAATTCGATTATAAACTTATCCTCTGCTTTCATCTGATTTTTCTCCTTTATTTTATGTATTATGTAACTAGGTATTCCACTTTAGGAATAAATTGCTCATTAAGTATTCTGTTCATTTTTTGCACGTCCACCATTGTTATCTAAACCAATACCATCTTATATTCCTTAAATTCTGTTTCTCCAGCAATACTAAACATGCATTTACAGTTCACTCGTTAATATTCCATGTTTCCCACATACATACAAATATGCCAACCTCTCACATAATTTGCATATCTTCAGATTTTTTGTCCTATTTAAGACTATCCTCCTTTCAGTTTTTCACCTTTTTATTATCTACTATAAGTTTCTTCCAAATACATACGATTATCCCTCAGACCATTATCATTATATTCCGCGGTATCTTTACGATCATAGTCTATATCCGTATTTCACGGTTACAGACTATTATAATATTCTTTTTCCCTAGTTACAATATAAAAATATAAAAATCTATTTAGAAAGAGGGATCATATGAAACTTGATTACAAAGCAATCGGCAAACGAATCAAATTTGCAAGAATCCAAACGGATATCACCCAGGAACATCTTGCTGAGTTAGCTAGTATTTCTCCAAGTCATATGAGTAACATTGAAACAGGAACCACAAAAGTCAGTCTTACTACTATTGTTGCAATTGCAAACGCTCTCCAGGTTACAACAGATGACTTTCTCTGTGACAATGTTATTCAATGTAAAGTGCAATTCCAACGCGATATTGCCAAACTGCTCGCCGGCTGTGATGAATATGAAATCCGGATTGTTAAAGATACTCTGGCTGCTTTACTTGACAGTTTGCGCCGAGATGAACAGTTGCGAAAACAAATACCTGAAACGCTTTAGATGCAGGAACTCTACCGAACAGTTCCTGCTATTTTTCCAATAGCAAATACATACACAATTCCTCTTTGAAGTATGGTTGTTTCGTAGAATACACGCCACACTGATTTTATTTATATACTCACCACATTTTTCCAATTATAACAATTATACCGTTTACATTATGATATTTTCCATTACCCATAATTCTTTTTTTATAACTTTTGATACGCTTTTTTATTCTTTTTCCCAATCACTTGTCTAAAAATTACGTTCTGAAAATTATGAATTCACTTTTTATGTATACCTTCTGTTGTTTCAACCACGATAAGATGATAGTAACTTCAACTCGTGAAACTCATATAATCTCTTTTCAAAGGATAGCCTTTATAAGCTTTCATTTCCTTTTTATAAATTATTTCAATATTCTCCATTTGTAAAACCGTCCTATCATCTTTTTTTCATTCAGCATTATTTGTAATGATCTTGCTATGCTCTGAATTGTCTTGCCATTTCTTTTTCTATTTTTCAAATTTTTTCGATAAACACATAATCTTTGTAATACTTCTGAAAGTATGCATTTATATATTCTCCAATAAAATTTATATTTTAAAACGTCTTATTGTGCCTACCATGTCCTCTTTATACATAGATGGTTCTTATATCACTTACAATTTTCACCAATCTCAAATTACTCAATATTTTCTATGTTCTTCGTGCTCCAGTTTTGATAAGATTTCTTCTCTCTGATCCGATGTGATTTTTTCATAGTTTTTTCCAAACCATTCAAATATATTTTCTGACAAATCCCACTCATCCCTCATCATCTCATTTAATTTTCCACTGCTCGATATTTGATTTAACAACTCAGCATTTACCTGTAAATCCTTAACAAGAAAATCCAGTTGCATGAACTCTTCCTCTGACAGATCTATAAACTCTATTTTATTTCCTTTCTTTTCCTGCTCTTTGTAATATTCAACTTCCTTGTCACTTAAGGGAATCAGTTTGCCCTCTGATTTAATAGTGACATATCCCCCATCATCTATTTTTTTCACACAAACATCCGGAGTATAGGAGCCCAGATTCTTTGCTTCTTTAAACTCCTTCATATCCTGTGTAGCGTATTTTTTATCATATATCGGTTTTTCACCAGAAATAAAAATAATACAGTCCTCATCCGGTATCCTGGAAATCTCCTCGCTGGTCAACAATTCCCTGCTCTGTCTGTCAAAGTTTATACTGGTACTCCCACTCGCTCCTTTACTTAACCCATCATTCTTCTTATCAATAGTTGCCGTTCCCAGTAAATCAGCAATATATTTATGGGTGGAATAAGCCCCCCGGCCGCCACCCAGATAAAGAAAAGTTGAACAAGCATCCATCAAGATTTCCCATGTGTCATTTTTGTAAATCTGTTTTAACTGACTGACGGACTGCAGGAACACAATTACTGATATATTTCTACTTCGAAGCGTGGTAATTAAATTCTCAAAATTTCCCGGTCTGGATCCGTTGGCGAATTCATCCATCCAAACCTCTACTGGGATCGGTAATGCACCGCCACTTTCTCTTGCACAATCAATTAATACCTGAAACAATGAGGTATACAGCATTCCAACAATAAAATCAAATGACCTGTCATCATCAGGTACACACAAAAAAAGGGCCGTCTTCGTGGTTTTGTCCCCGTTTACACCCATTCCAAGCTCTTGTAAATCCATCTCATCTTCCGAAAATAATCTTTTTGCTGCAGCTACACCCATAAACTTAAATTTAGAATTGCACATAATAATGATGGATCTTACGGTATCCGGAGCACCTTCTTTCAGCTTCCTGTAATTACTGACTGCAGGATGCTCATTTCCCATAGGGGAACGTACAACAAGTGTGTTCATACGTTTTTCCAGTTCCGTTTCCCCTGTCTCTTCATCCAGCACCCGGCTTTCTTCATTCATCAGTAATTGAACCTTCGGTAATGTTGGTTCTTCCATTTCAAGCCATACATAATAGAAACATGCCAGAAGATACATTGTTACCCCATCCTCCCAGAATGGTTCTCCTTTTGATGCATCCTGTGGTGTCAGGGAAGTCTGTATATTGGTTACCAGACGAATCAGATCTACTTCTGTTTTAATATAAACAAATGGATTATACATATGGCTCTTTCCAAAATCTGAGCTGATCACATCCAGACATTTGATCTGATACCCATTCTTTTCCATTGCTTTTCCATAATTCCGCAAGAGGTCTCCCTTAACGTCCAGCACAACAACCGAAGCATCATTCCGCAATAAATTAGGTGCAACAATCCGAAACGATTTTCCGGTTCCCGGAGCGCCTACCACGATCATATTATTATTGGCGATTTTCTTCCCACTTTTACTGATCGTAATATGCTGTGAAAGAATCCGTCCCTGCTTATCTCCTTTCGTTGCCATCACCTGTTTAGGGTCAGCCCATTCTGCTGACCCATGCTCTCTTCCCAAAACAAAATTTCGATGATAATACTGATAATGTATAATGAGCCCCATCCATCCGAAGGCTGCCAGGTATAAACACCCTCTGGTCTTCTCATTCCAGTAATCTCTCATTGGATGCATAAAAATATCCATCAAAACTTCCTGGTAGTTACTCATATTCACATCTGGATATAAAAACATTCCACTTATGTAATATCCTATAACTTCAAATACAACTAACAATAGCAGTGATCCTGCCCATGAAAACTTCTTTTTCCTCCACATTTTCTCACCTGTCTTTATCTTTTAAGCACTGGAATCCCTGCTGATTTTATAACATTTTTTACCAGTGTTTCTTTTTGTGCTCTGTCCAGCTTACGAGTCACTTTTTCAAAATGCTCTCCATACAATTCTTTTCCCAGCATTTGAGGTCCTAACGTAAATTTGGTTTCTTCTTCCGGATGGTATTTAAAAGTCCGATAATTTTTATTCAATTCCAGAAAACTGATATAGGTCTTGCCATCATCTGTGCGAAAAACATTATTTACGTCCAGTGCTAAATCCAGTTCCTCTTTTCCAACTGCGTTGTATGTGCCCGGAATCCGAGTCAAAAACAAACCCTGTTCTTCGCTGATATTCCGTACAAGAGCTTCATTGATCGTAATTTCTACCGTTCCGGGTTGTTCTTTCATGGATAAATACTTTCCATCATGCACAGAACTCATTTGGCTTCCCGGAACAGGAAAAACTTCTTCAAAAGACTTTTTTTCGCCTAGTTTTTCCATCTCTTTCAACCGTTCTTTGATATCACCGGAGGCTGTTTGCTCATAATCTCCCGGTGAAAGTTTGCCCATATTGATATACCCGTCCATCGTCATGCGTTCTGAATCCTGAATGGATTTTCCCTGTTTTAACATCTCTTTCTGATATAACTCAAACCATGCTCTGATATTCGGAGCATCCGCATTTGCATACATTACCTGGACATATCCATCACCGATATTTAAATCAGGAAGAACCGCATAATTAATCTTCAATCTATCCAGGTCTTCCCGCAGCTTTCCGACCTCGCCCTCCCATGGAATACTGACAATAGAGGTATTTCCTTCTGTCAAGTTGCGAAGCTTGATCGAATCTTTTTCTCCCCCCTGCAGATGGTTGATACAAAAATTCTGATACCATGCTTCTACCTTATTTGTGTGTGGTACATAGTAAGCGATCTGTGTCATTCCATCATTCGGATTCAGATCCGGAAGAACGATATAGGTAATCCCTAATTTTTTAAAATTCTCCCGCATCCCTGCAAGTTCCTCTGCCTGTTCTGTCGGAATATTTAAAAGCTGGAACTGACCCTCTGTCTTTTTTATAAAAGAATTAAAATTATTCATTTCCTTTCCCTTCAGAAGTCCTGTTTTCTCCATCTTCTTCATAAACTGGAGCAATTGCAGGATAGATTTCACTGCTCCTTTTAAGAGATAATATTGTGTTTCCATTCCGATTCTGATAATCGTAAGTACCTCATTTCCATCATTCATATGATTCCTTTCCGGTATACTCTATACCACCCGACTATAATGTTCTTGATTTCTCTTTTTTATGGATTCCTTTCTTATCCGGAATCTCTTCCGGCAAGACTCTGGGAATCTGATATTTCTTTTCGTAATTTCCAACTAAATATTCCGCTATTTTTTCTGCATCCGCACAGGCCCGAAACAATTCATTGGGATCAGCTTCTAATTCTTCCAGCCAGCTCTTCAAATAATCCGAGTGATCCTGATAATTCTCTGTTTTCAACTGTATGTTCAGATCTGATTCTATAAACATCGCTCCCAGTTCTGCCCGAAGTTCTTCCATCGAATAATCCGGAGAACCAAAAAAGCCGCCCATCTTACGATTTAGGCGGCTCGGATGTCCGGTACTATGTCCCATTTCATGGAAAACAACTTTACCAAAACTCTCCATATCTTTAAATGTTCCTCTGAGAGGTAGTACAATCTGATCCCTTGACGGGGAATAATAGGAACGATTCTGGGCCAACTCATAAACAGGACATTCACTGCTCAGGATCATCTCATCGATTAATTTCTCTAATTCTTTTGAAGAACTTCTCTGCTCCTGATAAACTGGAAACTCCTGTATCTGTTGTGCATTAAATACTTTAAAATATGATACCTGCGGTCGTTCCAATTCTACAATGATCTTTTCTTTTTCTTGTTTTTCATTGACAATGATTTCTTCCTTTGTGAATATCCATTTTTCACATAGAATCCCCTGTTCCCCCTTTTTTGCATAATACCCTTTCTTTCGGTACTGATTCAATGTTGCCCATCGGGGATCTGTATATCCTTTTTCGACAACCGTATGCATCAGCCGCAGACGGTTGCCTCCTCGATATCGTACTTTTGATAATGGATTCTGCGGGCACAGCATCGCCCGATCCCATTCCGGAGCATTAAAAAAATATCCCTGTTTCATCATATCAATGACTTTTCTAACTAATTCTCTTCTGTTCTCCATGACAATGTCATATGCGCTGGACACACAACCACCTCTTCCCTATCCTGCAATTCCTCTACCGGGACAATGTCTCCTTCATCCACAACGCCATAATAATTCTTTACCTTTTCTGCCTGACTCATGTTTTCTCCTTATGGAAGTCTTGTCTTTACTGGTTTCCTGCTTCTGTGCGGTTTCCGATCCTTCTGAGATGTTTGAATCACGCCTGCGCTTTCCTGTACCTTTCGCATTTCCCTTTGATTCCTTTCGCACAGACGTTCGGCATCATCTCTCTTCTTATATTCCTCAAACGCCGGAAGAAGATTTTTCTCCCGTACAAATTCTAACAGCTGTGTATTTTCCCTTGTCATCTGACCGAGCAGTTGACCTAACTCAACCATCATCTCATAGATTTTTTCCTCTTTTTCCATAAACGGACGCTCTCCTTTTCAACAATAAATTTCGAATTCTTTCCATTGTCTCCACCTCAAAAGGTGTATATGCCATATTTCGAATGATATCCATAGAATCTCCCGCTTCTCTGCAGGCAATCAGATATTTTTTCTGTTCTAAAGAAAAATCTTTTTGCTGCAAAAGGAGGATAAAGTCTTCCTCCTCTTTTTTCCTTTTTCGCCGATAGAATATTTCACGGATTTTTTCACCCCAGGTTGGTCTTTTCAAATATTCCACAGGCATTGGATGACTTTCTGGTTCTCTTTTATCTTGCTGCTCTGGCTCTACCGCACTCTCTTCTGCTTCTTTCAACTCTTTTTGAGTAAACAGGAACTCACATAACTTCCGGCTTTCCTCCAATTGCTTTTCTACATCCTGCTTCAATTGTTCCAGCTGCTTTTCTACTTCCAGGTTCTGCAGATTTTGCTGTTGCCAATATTTATTGCGTACTTGTATAATTCCATTCGCTGTAAGCTCCGGCAGCTCTGTCAACAACTCTACCGGAACCTGATCCAGCAATGCCAGGTATGTCCACTCACGATTTGTAAACGACAGACCGGGAATCGAAATGAAATCCAGCTTTTCACGGGAGATTCCCATATTCGCCGCTATCCGGACCTGCCAGCATCCGATTTCATCTAATCCCTGTCTGCGTTTTTCATCCAGATATTCTTTTAATTCATCGTTTCGCATAGTGCTCCTTTCCTTTTGATGTTGTATTTTCTTTCAATGCGGTATTACCCAAATTCAACGGAGTTTTGCCTACTGCGGATTCTTTTGTCTCACGCAGGATCCGATTCACAATTCTCAGTTCTGCCTGAAGCATTTTCATTTGGTCCTCTTCTCCTGATTTTTTCATCTGCTGTTTTTGACTTTTTAAATCTGTCTGCTGTTTTTTCAACTGTTCGATCGTACAGATCTGGTATTTGACCAGATACCCACACTGCTCTGATAATTGATGGACTCTGCAGATATCCTTGCGATACCGCTCTCCCCGAACCGCATAGGGACTATCAATATGTTTTGCCCGATATGCACGTTTCAGATATCGAAACTGAAGACCAGTAATGTAAAAAACAGACTGTCTGGTATATGGCACGTACCTGTTACCGGTAGTTTTCAATACTGGAGAATACCTTAAAGTTTTCTTTTGAGGAACGATAGATACATACGATTTTCCCTGAATTCTTTTCTTTAGTTCTGCTATGCCATATTCCCTGCCCAGGGTATAATTCCTGTGCCCCCTTTTCATCCCCTCCGTATAAAACGTAAGATAAGTTTCTTTCCGTTTTTGCGAATATCCTTCTCTGATCCGATACCCCATAAGTTCCATCTGCCAAAGAAAATCTTTATAATCCATTGCTTTCCCAACTGCAGCATCTATATCTGCCCTTATCATACTGGAAAAGGTAGGATTTCTCTCTTTTTCTGCTTTCCACTCCGCATAATGTTTTCTTTCCTTCTTTTCCTCTGCATAAACCAGCTTTGGCAGTCCCATCTGCTCGCACAATTGATCTGTAACTGGTTGGATCTTCTTTTTCCAGTCATCTTTTTCATAACGATATTTGTAACCGTCTGTGCGTGATACAGAATTAAAGATCACATGGCCGTGTATGTGTTTGCGATCATTGTGTAATGAAAATACATAATCGTAGTTATCCTTTAGATATTCCTCGCACCATCTTTTGACTAATTTATACACCTGCTCTTCATTGGCCTCTCCCGGTTTAAAACTGATGATATAATGATATCCCTGTCTTCCATACGGTTTTTCATACAATTGTTTTGTTCTGAGAAATGTCTGATAGATCTCGTCCGATGTATATCCACTGTTGCCACCTGTTAAAACCATTTTTTCTGTCTTCTCAGGATTCAGAATATAATGAATGGCATTTTTTAAATGTTTTCCCGGATTTCCTCTGGAGGCTTCCTTCATATGTCCTAATTTTGTTATTGCCATTTAATCTTCCAGTTCTTTTAATAACCGGTATACTTTCTGCAACTCATTTTTCAATACCTCTCCATCATCAAGAAAACTAATACCCGCATTCATTCTGGCTGTCACCTGATTGATGTTGATTCCTATTTTCCGGATCTGATAAACCAATTCTTTCAGATCCCTTTCCTCTTTTTGAGGTACTGCATTCTGCAGGAGTAATTTCCTGCAGAATGCAGACAGATTTCCATCAGCCTGTTGTTTTAAAATTGCAAAATCTTTTTCAGTTAATCGGATATCAATATGTCTGGTCTTCCTTTCTTTTTTCATATGCTTTTATGGATTACCAATTTTTTATTTTGTTCTGCCACCTCCGGTGTCACTTCTTTTCCATGCACCAGCATCTGAATCTCCTTTCCGTCATATCGGTAGATGTGATCGGAGAGACGTTCTGCTTCTTCTACTTCATTCTGGTTAATCATCTGTACCATAGCTTCCAGTTCTACCGGATCGGCCTTCTCCGCTGATATAACAATCAGCTCATGCACACTTGACGGAAGAATATACAAATCTCCCATCTCTCTCCTAAGTTGCTCAAATGCTTCCGAATTCATAATGGAGGTGGCTCCATATTTCCGTTCTTTATTTGTTACAATGTACATTCTTGGATTTTCAGGATCTCTTGGCATACCAAGCAGACTTTCCATCGTAAATACAGAAACTGGATTTTTCTCTGCACTATTATTTTTCGCCTGGCTAATGAGTTCCTGTGTAGTTTTTCCCCAGTGTTTCATCAATTTATTTGTGACTTTGATCTCAGCTTCTTCGCTCACCTTAACCACTGGAATAACTGCCAGATTTAAAACACACTCATGTGGAATTTCTTTCAGATAAGATTGATTTTTCTGGTAATTAATGACCATAGGGAAAATATCCTCTTTAATTTCTTCATAATTGTTAATGCGTTCCCCTTGCATTTTCATTCTGTCTTTTTTATGCATATCCAGCGAATCCACAATTACTTTTTGGGCCTCTCTCGCCAGCACATCTATTTCTTTTCCCTGAAGATAATTGGAATAATAATCATCCGGATAGATAACAACTCCGATTCCCGGATCTGAAATTGCTAAAATCCCTTTCTGAGTCTGGTTAACTTTTTTAACAGTTTCTTCTCTTAACTCTATTTCTTCCGGCATAATTCTATCCAGCGCATCCATAAGTGCAATGGCGAATTCTTTTTTTTCAAACATTTTTCTTTGTCCTCCGTTTAATCTTTTCTGCAATAAATTTTCATGTAGAAATGCTCTTGTTTCTCCTTGTAGCTTTCCGTATCTCCACTTCTCATCCATCTGATCGTTGCTTTTGAAACTGAACATTTCTCCTGTTGCACCACCGACAATGACATGATCCAAAACCGGTATGTCGAGAAGATTCCCACAATCTTCCAATCTTTTCGTCAACAGTATGTCCTCTCTCGATGGCTCAACACTTCCACTGGGATGGTTATGAACAAGAATCACATTCGCTGCATTCGCTAAAATAGCACTTTTGAAAACTTCTCTGGGACTCACCAATGCTGATCTAATACTTCCTACACTGACAATGTTCATATTGATGACCTGACCATTTGTTTTCATATTGAGCACACACATCACTTCCCGGTCGTAGTAAGCAAGTTCTTTTGCCACAAGCTCCTTAACATCCTCCGGACTATGCAACGGCTTTTCACTGTACAGCGATGGTTCTTTTACCAACCGGATATTTACTACTTCCAGTTCATTTTTCTGCATTCTCGATGCCAACTTCCAGAATCACCCCTTCCGGTAACTGTTCCACCAATACCCGCAGTTCTTCTTTCGTAACCACTTTTCCCGTATTTTTCAGGTATGCCAAAAATCCTGCAGCATCTTTCCAAGCATCGGGTTCCTTATTTTTTTCACTCATAACAGTCTCCTAACCAATGACTACGATTTGTTTTCCGTTGCGTTCCACCAGGATTACTTCGGTGGATTTTTTAATCTCTTTTCGTGATTCCTGCAGATATTTCTGCACGTTTTCTTTGATATTCTGATCCATATGTCTCTCCTTTCCGGGTACAAAAAAAGCACCTTTTTTTGTAAAAGTGCTTATCCATGTATCCCTATTTTATTTGCCTTACCGCTGTAATGCCATCCCGCCCATCGATGGCCTATGATCTTCTTCGGGGCCTAACAATAATTTTACCAGGAAACTGCCAGTAACTTATCAAAATCCCCCAGGATTTTGGCAAGATACGCATTTTGTCCGACAAAACACATCTTGTTAGGGAAAGGCCCCTAAGACCCCTTTTATTATAGTTGTATTTCTTCCTTTACTGGTAATCTGCCGGAAGATATTGTAACTCCTCATTTGACAATTTTATCTTCATCTGCTATCGTATAAATATAAAAAGGACATTACTGGTAGACAGCTAATCCCCAATTATTGGTCTTAAAAGAGTAACCGCA
>OCPU01001433.1_pt1 | contig 18572 bp, 20 predicted proteins | sample 1538661 | NCBI WGS metagenome assembly OCPU01 (sample SAMN04571716, study PRJEB22368) | human gut metagenome | biome: human gut; material: stool | host: Homo sapiens | place: Luxembourg | collected 2012-10-19
TGCGTGTTCCGACTTTGGACGTATCTGTAGTTGACTTGACAGTTAACTTGGCTAAGCCCGCTACTTACGCTGAAATCTGCGCTGCCATGAAGGAAGCTTCTGAAGGCGAATTGAAGGGTGTTCTGGGTTACACTGAAGATGCAGTTGTTTCTTCTGACTTCTTGGGTGACACTCGCACTTCTATCTTCGACGCTAAGGCTGGTATCGCTTTGACTGATACTTTCGTTAAGGTTGTATCTTGGTATGATAACGAAATCGGTTATTCTAACAAGGTTCTTGACTTGATTGCTCACATGGCATCAGTTAACTGCTAATATACAGTTAGAAAATAATAAAAAATAGGTGACTTCTGCAGAAGTCGCCTATTTTTTTTGCAATTTTGCAGCTAGTTCGTTTTTTATCAGACCCTTTAAACATGATGAAGATTATACTAACTCTAATATTGCTTTGCTTTATGAACACTATATCGTCTCAAAATCCTTTTTTTGAAACATACTCCACGCTGCACAGCACTGTCCCGTTCGACAAGATTAAGACCGGAGATTACGTACCCGCCATCCGCGAAGGCATCCGCCGCCAAAATGCGGAAATAGAGGCCATCATCCGCAATCCGGAAGTCCCGACATTTGCCAACACAGTGTTGGCCTACGAGAAGTCCGGTGAGATGCTCCACCGTGTCAGCACTGTATTCGGCAATCTGCTCAGTGCCGAAACGGACGATGACCTACAGGAACTGGCCAAAGAAATCATGCCGATGATGAGCGAGCATGAAAACAACATCAGCCTGAACGAAGAGCTGTTTGCACGTATCAAAGCTGTTTACGAACAGCAAGACAAAGAAACATTGAGCCCGGAACAGCACAAACTGCTGGAAGACATTTATAACGGCTTTGTACGCAACGGTGCCAACCTCCTGGGAGAAGATAAGGAGAAATACCGGGCTTTATGCAAAGAGCTCAGCCTGCTGACGCTGCAGTTCAGCGAAAACAACCTGAAAGAAACGAACGACTACAAGCTTGTCATCACCGACAAGTCACAACTGGCCGGGCTGCCCGAGAGCGCGGTAGAAGCCGCTGCAGAGACAGCCGGGGAAAAAGGCGTCGAAGGCTGGGTATTCACCCTGCAGGCTCCCAGCTATGGCCCTTTTCTGACCTACGCAGACAGCCGTGACCTGCGCCGTGAGCTATATATGGCCTACAATACGAAGTGTACGCATGACAACGCCAGCAATAACCTGGAAATTGTAAAGAAACTGGCCAATGTCCGTATGGAGATTGCCCAACTCCTAGGCTATGACAACTTCGCCGAATACAACCTCCAGGAGCGCATGGCACAAAACAGTGAGTCCGTGTATAAGCTGCTGGACCAACTGCTGGAGGCTTACACGCCTACCGCCAAACAAGAATATGCAGAAGTGCAAGCCCTGGCACGCCAAGCGGAAGGAGAAGACTTCGTCCTGATGCCGTGGGACTGGGCGTACTATTCCCATAAACTGAAAGACCGGAAGTTCAATATCGACGATGAGCTGCTCCGCCCTTACTTTGAGCTGAACAACGTGAAGCAAGGCGTATTCGGCCTGGCAACCAGGCTGTATGGCATCACCTTCAAGAAGAATCCGGATATTCCCGTTTATCATAAGGATGTGGATGCCTACGAAGTCTTCGACAAAGACGGGAAATTCCTTGCCGTGTTCTATACCGACTTCCACCCCAGAGCAGGCAAGCGCTCGGGAGCCTGGATGACCAGCTACAAGGAACAGTGGATTGACGAAAAGACCGGTGAGAACAGCCGTCCCCACATATCCATTGTGATGAACTTCACCAAACCGACACAGGACAAACCTGCTTTGTTGACCTTCGGCGAGGTAGAAACCTTCCTGCACGAATTCGGACACAGCCTGCATGGTATGTTTGCCAATTCCACCTACGGAAGCCTAAGCGGGACCAATGTGTATTGGGACTTTGTGGAACTCCCCTCCCAATTCATGGAGAACTTTGCCATCGAAAAGGAATTCCTGCATACGTTTGCCCGCCATTACCAAACCGGAGAACTGATACCGGACGAACTGGTACAGCGCATTGTGGATTCCTCCAACTTCAACGCGGCATACGCCTGCCTCCGCCAGGTTAGCTTCGGCCTGCTCGATATGGCTTGGTACACACGTAACGCCCCGTTTGAAGGTGACGTGAAAGCCTATGAAAAGAAGGCTTGGGAAAAAGCACAGATTCTGCCTTCTGTGGCAGAAACCTGCATGAGCACACAATTCTCCCATATCTTTGCCGGAGGATATTCTGCCGGATACTATAGTTATAAATGGGCAGAGGTGCTGGATGCAGATGCTTTCTCGCTATTCAAGCAGACGGGCATCTTCAACCCGGAGACTGCCGCCTCCTTCCGAGAGAATATCCTTTCCAAAGGCGGAACGGAACATCCGATGACGCTCTATAAACGCTTCCGCGGACAAGAGCCTACAATCGACGCATTATTAATCAGAAATGGAATAAAGAAATGAAGAGACTTATAAGGAACATCTTTTGCATGTTGCTCATGTTTTCGCTGCTCCCCCTGCTAAGCGGTTGCGACAACGAGGACGATGTTATCGGAATATTCACCGGGAAGACATGGAAGCTCAGCCGACTCACCAATAAAGGCAGCAATGCCCAATTCTATCCAAACCTTTGGAACAACAATGAGGAAGAGATGAAGAAGAGTCTGGACAAGCTATATAATCAGAAAAGCACCTTCACCCTCAATTTTGAAGGTACTGAACTGGATGGAGAACTGATGGGCACCACCGTCAACGGACAAGGCATCAACTCAAGCGTCAACGGCACTTGGAAAGCCGACGGAGCTTCAGGCTCGCTCAGCATCAGTGTGAAGGTTACGGGGGCTGCAGAAAGCGATGCACTGGCCAAGGCATTCATCTCCGGATTGCAAAACGTGTACAAGTATGAAGGGGATGCCAATTCACTGACCCTCTATTTTAAAGACGGACCGACAACCAGAGTCATGGGATTCACCCCGCAACGATAAAGCATAAATATGATGGACGATTCTACAAAAGACAAACAAGAAGCATTGGATAGGCGTTATATACGTATGGCAAGCATTTGGGCCGAAAATTCGTATTGCCAACGCCGCCAGGTCGGTGCACTGATTGTAAAAGACAAGATGATTATCTCTGACGGCTACAACGGTACCCCTTCCGGTTTTGAGAATGTATGCGAAGATGAGAATAACGTCACCAAACCATACGTGCTCCATGCCGAAGCAAACGCCATTACCAAAATAGCCCGTTCAAACAACAGCAGTAACGGTGCCACCATGTACGTCACTGCCTCCCCCTGCATAGAATGCTCCAAACTGATTATCCAGGCAGGCATCAAACGGGTAGTCTACTCCGAGAAATACCGCCTGGAAGATGGTATCGAACTTTTGAAACGGGCAGGCATCGAGGTAGTGTTTATTTCAATGGATAATGAAAAGTTGAAAATGGAAAGTTGAAAGTTGCATGCGCAGCCAAATAGTAAATTGTAAATAGTCTAATAGTAAATAAACATCATGAGTACAAAAAATACTTCCCGCTTTATGCCGCTCATCATCGCAATCAGCGTAGTCGCGGGAATCCTTATCGGAACGTTTTATGCCAGGCATTTTGCCGGTAATAAACTGGGAATCATCAATAGCTCGTCCAACAAGCTGAATGCCTTGCTGCGTGTTATTGATGACCAGTATGTGGATACCGTCAACATGACCGATTTGGTAGAGAAGGCCATGCCACAGATATTGGCGGAACTCGACCCCCACTCCACCTACATCCCCGCACAGAAGCTGGAAGAGGTAAACTCCGAACTTGAAGGCAGCTTCAGCGGTATAGGTATCCAGTTCACCATTCAAGAAGACACGATACACGTAAACAGCGTGATTCCCGGCGGACCGTCCGAGAAAGTGGGCCTGATGGCAGGCGACCGCATTGTAATGGTCAACGACAGTCTGTTTGCAGGCAAAGGCCTGACAAACGAAAAGGCCATGCGCAACCTGAAAGGTCCGAAAGGAAGCCAAGTGAAGTTAGGCGTCAAGCGTGCCACGGAAAAGGAGTTGCTCGACTTCACCATCACACGCGGTGACATCCCGCAAAACACCATTGACGCAGCCTATATGCTCGACGATGACTACGGATATATACAAATCAGCAAATTCGGACGTACCACACACGTGGAGCTGCTGAATGCGATTGCCCAACTGAGCCACGAGAAGTGCAAAGGCCTGATTATCGACCTGCGCGACAATACCGGAGGATACATGGAAGCCGCCACACGCATGGTGAACGAATTCCTGCCGGAAGGGAAGTTGATTGTATATACCCACGGCCGCAAATATCCCCGCATGGAGGAATATGCCAACGGTACCGGCAGTTGCCAGAAGCTGCCGCTAGTGGTATTGGTAAACGAGAGTTCCGCTTCGGCCAGCGAAATCTTTGCGGGCGCCATTCAGGACAATGACCGCGGAACCATTGTAGGACGCCGTTCCTTCGGCAAGGGACTCGTACAGCAACCCATCGACTTCAGTGACGGTTCCGCCATCCGCCTGACCATTGCCCGTTATTACACCCCATCGGGCCGTTGCATCCAGCGCCCCTACGAGAACGGCAAGGACAGCAAATACGAAATGGACTGGATTACCCGTTACGAACACGGCGAGTTCTTCTCCAAAGACAGCATCAAACTGGACGAAAACCTGCGTTACTCTACCGGTTTGGGCAGACCCGTATACGGCGGCGGTGGCATTATGCCGGACGTATTCGTTCCGCAAGACACCACCGGAGTATCTTCTTACCTGATAGAAGTAAGCAACAAGGGACTGATTCTGCAATTCAGCTTCCAGTATACCGACCGCAACCGTGCGAAATTGAGTGAATACGACAATGAAGAAGATTTGTTGAAGTACCTTCGCCACCAGAGTATTGTGGAGCAGTTTGTACGTTTTGCAGACTCCAAGGGAGTAAAGCGGCGCAACCTGCTTATCCACAAGTCCTACAAGCTACTGGAAAGAAGTCTTTACGGCAACATTATCTATAACATACTGGGAAGGGAGCAATACATCCGCTACATCAACCAGAGCGATGCTACCGTCAAGAAAGCATTGGATATTCTGGAACGTGGCGAGGCATTCCCCAAAGCTCCGGAAGCAACACCAATCATAGAGGATAAAAAAGATGATGGAAAGGAAAAAAGAACTGCGCAGGCAGGTAGCTTTGTTGAAGACCCGACACAGCTCTTCCGCTACGCGTCAGTCTGCTGAAATACTTGCCGCCCTCGAGGCACACCCCGCTTTCAGGGCGGCAACAACCGTACTGCTCTACCACTCTCTCAAAGACGAAGTGGACACACACGAATTTATCCGGAAGTGGAGCCGCGAAAAGCGGATACTGCTTCCGGTAGTTGTAGGTGACGACCTGGAACTGCGGCTGTACACCGGACCCGAAGACTTGAAACCTGGCGCATACGGCATCGAAGAACCAACCGGCGAGCTATTTACCGACTATGCAGACATAGACTTCATAGTGGTTCCCGGCGTGGCATTCGACCGTAACGGCAACCGCCTGGGGCGCGGTAAAGGTTACTATGACCGGCTTCTGCCCCGCATCCCATCAGCCCACAAAGCCGGCATCTGCTTCCCGTTTCAACTCGTAGAAGAAGTTCCTGCAGAACCGTTTGATATACGCATGGATGAAATCATAACGCAATGAAAACTAATTATCATACACACACCACACGCTGCATGCATGCCACCGGAGATGATGAAGACTATGTGCTCAGTGCCATCAAAGGCGGTTACCGGATACTCGGGTTTTCGGACCACACTCCCTGGAAATACCGTACCGACTACGTAGCCGACATGCGGATGCTCCCCGAAGAGCTTCCCGGCTACGTGGAGAGTCTCAAGACGCTCCGTGAGAAATACCACGACCAGATAGACATCAGAATAGGACTTGAATGTGAATACTTCCCCCAATATATCCATTGGCTGAAAGAACAAATCAAGAAGTACCAACTGGACTATATCATCTTCGGAAACCATCATTACCACACCGATGAAAAGTTTCCCTACTTCGGCCATCATACGAACAGCCGCGACATGCTCGACCTTTACGAAGAGAGCGCCATCGAAGGTATGGAAAGCGGATTATTCTCTTGCCTTGCCCATCCGGACTTGTTCATGCGCTCCTATCCGAAGTTCGACCACCATTGCACTACCATCAGCCGGCACATCTGCCGTACTGCTGCACGCCTGAATGTCCCGTTGGAATACAATATAGGCTATGTAGCCTACAATGAAGCGCACGGTTTATCCACCTACCCATGCCCGGAGTTCTGGCGAATCGCTGCCAATGAAGGCTGTACAGCTATCATCGGACTGGATGCGCATGACAACAAGGATTTGGAAACTCCGATGTATTATGACCGGGCAGTCCGGGAATTGAAGGAACTGAAGATTGAAAGAATAGATGAGCTGAGGATGCTCATCTGAATATGATATTCGTTATGACCTGGGCCCCCACATGACGGTTCAAGTTGCGCACCAGCAACTCGCGCCCCATCATCAGTTCCTGGCGCAAAGCAGCAGAAGTGAGGTGCACATAAAGCACCTGGTTCTTTATATAAAGTTCACGGGTGTAGGAGGCAATGGTAGGCCCCAGCACTTCGGGCCACGCACTGATAAGCCGCCGTTCATTCAGCGGAGACTCCAGACTTTCCTGCCTGAGGTAATGACGGATAAGTTCACCTATCTGTTCGGCATTATTGCGCTTCATGCCTCTTCCTCCTTCATTTCGGCAACCGTTCCCTGCTCCACACGGAACATCTTATAATCACTGCCCACTTTATGCAGAATACGGTCCAGGTGTTCGCGGTTGGTATCGGTTATAAAAATCTGCCCAAAACTGTCGCCTGCCACCAACTTGATGATTTGCTCCACACGCGAGGCATCCAGCTTGTCAAAGATATCGTCCAACAACAACAAGGGAACAGTGGTCCCGGTACGTTTCAGGAAATCAAACTGTGCCAGCTTCAACGCTACCAGATAAGTCTTGTTCTGCCCCTGCGACCCTTCACGCTTGATGGGGAAATCTCCCAAAAGCATATTCAGCTCGTCCTTGTGCACACCGCGCAACGAATAGCCCATAATCTGGTCGCGAGCACGGCTTTCCTTCAGCACTTCCAGCAAAGAGGCATCGCGGGCATGGGAGTCATAGCTTAATCCCACCTTCTCCCTATCTTGCGAAATGAATGAATAGAAAGACTGGAAAATAGGAATAAACTCACGGATAAAGGCCTCACGTTTACGGAACACCACTTCACCGGCTTGTGCCATCATCTCCTCCCAGACCAGAAAGAGCTCTTCCTCCACCGGCTGTTCACTCTTCAGTAAGGTATTCCGCTGCACCAAAGCTTTATTGTATCGTATCAAAGCATCCAGATACTCTTTGTCGTACTGCGAGATAACCACATCCATAAAACGTCGGCGTTCATCACTGCCTCCTGCTATCAACTCCGAATCGGCAGGCGAGACCATGACCAAAGGCAGGAAGCCGATATGGTCCGACAAACGCGTATACTCCTTCTTGTTTCGCTTGAACTGTTTCTTCTGGCGCCTCTTCATACCACAGTAGATTTCCTCAGGAGTCCCATCGGCAGCCTCATAAAACCCTTGAATAACAAAGAAGTCGGCATCATGGCAGATATTCTGGGAATCAATGGGATTACCGGCACTTTTACAGAAAGACAAAAAATACACCGCATCCAGCAGGTTCGTTTTCCCCATGCCGTTCTGTCCGAAAAAGCAGTTTAACTTGGGCGAGAATGAAAGCTCCACCTGCTCCAAGTTCTTATAATTGAGTATAGATATACGTTTCAGTATCATTATAGTAACGATGAGTTCGGTTACAAAGATAATGCAAAACCGAAAGCAGTACAAAATAAGCCTGCTTATTTTTAATACAGAGGTGAAGCCCGGCTTATTGAAAAGTAGAAATAATTTCGGTGTTTTCTGATACAAAACAAAAAAAGATGCCGCTAAATTTCGTTGATAGCTATAAAAAACTTACTTTTGCGGGTCGAAATAGATAAATAAGAATAATAACAAAAAGATTATATAAAAATGGCAGAACAAAAAAAGACGAATGAAGCCTTAAACGTGGAGGATGCACTGACACAATCGGAGGCCTTTTTCATTAAGAACAAAAAAGCAATCATCGGCGCTGTAGTAGCAGTAATCATCATCATTGCCGGTGTAGTGATGTACAAGAACCTTTATGCAGACCCCCGTGAAGAAAAAGCACAAGCTGCCTTATTCAAAGGGCAAGAATACTTCGAAGCAGACGCTTATGCACAAGCACTGAACGGTGATAGCATCGGTTTTGCCGGATTTGTAAAAGTGGCAGACGAATACAGCGGCACAAAAGCAGCCAATCTTGCAAAAGCTTATATGGGTCTCTGCTATGCACACCTCGGCAAATATGACGAAGCAGTGAAAGCATTGGACAGCTTTGACGGAGACGACCAAATGGTAGCTCCTGCCATGAAAGGTGCTATGGGTAACTGCTATGCGCAGCTCGGCCAACTGGACAAAGCCGCTTCCATGCTGCTGAAAGCCGCCAACGCAGCCGACAACAACTCCCTCAGCCCCATCTACCTGCTGCAAGCCGGAGAAATCCTGGTAAAGCAAGGTAAGTATGACGATGCAATTCAGGCGTATACCACTATCAAGGATAAATACTTCCGTTCATACCAGGCAATGGATATCGACAAGTATATCGAACAAGCCAAACTGTTGAAGAAGTAATATACCTTATTATAAAGACATCTCAGGCACGGATTACACGGAAAACACGGAAAGACACAATAGCCGTGAATCCATGTAGTCCGTGCCTCTTTTATCTCCCCTCTCCCTTTAATTTTCAATTATTAATTTTTAATTCTTAATTCCTTATTTATGGCAACAGCTTATCACAATCTTTCAGACTACGATTTCAGTTCTGTACCCAGCGCGGAAAAAATGAAATTCGGCATCGTTGTATCTGAGTGGAATTATAATATTACCGGCGCTCTCCTAAAAGGTGCCATAGACACCTTAAAAAAACATGGAGCCAAAGATGAAAATATTCTGGTAAAAACAGTACCCGGCAGTTTTGAACTGACTTTCGGCGCCAACCAACTTATCGAATACAGCGAAGTCGATGCAGTTATTGCAATTGGTTGTGTAGTCAGAGGAGATACTCCACATTTTGACTATGTTTGCATGGGTGCTACCCAAGGAATTACCCAATTAAACGCAAGTGGCGATGTACCAGTAATTTACGGATTAATTACTACCAATACTATGGAGCAAGCAGAAGACCGCGCCGGTGGCAAGCTGGGTAATAAAGGAGACGAATGTGCAATTACTGCAATAAAAATGATAGATTTTGCTTGGAGTTTACAAAAATAGTCGTATCTTTGCACCGCAATTGAGAAACAAACCTACTCAATGAGAGAATTGAGATAGAATCTTAAGTGCAAAAGGGCAAATACCAGAGTGGCCAAATGGGGCAGACTGTAAATCTGCTGGCTTACGCCTTCGGTGGTTCGAATCCATCTTTGCCCACAAAAAATTGCGGAAGTAGCTCAGTTGATAGAGCATTAGCCTTCCAAGCTGAGGGTCGCGGGTTTGAGCCCCGTCTTCCGCTCTTCTGAAAATCAGATAGTTATCGCAAGATTTCTATCTGATTTTTGTTTTTAGAGGGTGCTGATTCTGCACGAAACTATGCGGTTGAAGTCAACCAAGAAGTCAACCGAAAATTTTATGAGTGCAGCAATCAACGTAGTATGCTACAAGTGGAAGACTTTAGCAAATGGAGAATCCCCCTTAATGGTAAGAGTAGCCAAAGGTGGCAAACGAACTATGCAAAGTTTAGGCATATCCATTAATCCTAAATATTGGGACTTCACACGAAACAAACCTAAACCCAACTGTCCTAACAAAGAATATATCCAAAAGATTATCTTGGATAAACAGCGAGAACTTCAACAGCGAATGTTAGAGTTGAATGTGGAACAAAAGGAATATACCACCACTACCCTACTCAATAATGAGAATACCAAGTTTGAATTAAAAACTGTTAGTGAGTTCTATCACGAATTGATAGAGCAATACACACGTGAAGACAAATGTGGAAACCGTCTTATCTACAAAAGTTCTTTCAACTCACTTAAAGCGTTTACGAAAGGCAAGTTAGATATACCTTTCAGCGATATAGATACTTCTTGGCTTAACAAATATGAGAAATGGCTACGCTCCAAAGACAATAAAGAAACCACCATAAGCCTTATGTTTCGTACATTACGCAGTACATATAATAAAGCCATCAAAGCAAAGTGTGCCCGAAAATCCGATTATCCGTTTGATGATTATAAGATTAATAAATTCGATACTACAACTCAAAAGAGAGCCATTGCCAAAACAGACGTACTGAAATTCACAACCGAAGTACAGCCTATAGGAAAGCAGCAATACATAGAGTTGAGCAAAGACATATTCGTGTTCAGCTATCTATGTGGTGGAATCAACTTCACAGATATAGCCAATCTAACAAAAGAGAATATTCAAAATGGCAGGTTACACTATATTCGTCAAAAGACAAAAAAGCTAATCAAAATAGGAATACCGCAAGAAGCCATGCAGATAATCGAAAAGTATTCAAAAGAAAGTAAAGGCTATCTATTTCCGATTTTAGACAGCAAGATACACAAGACCGCCCTACAAAAACAGAACAGAATACATAAGATATTGGGAAAGGTCAATAAGAATCTAAAACTACTTGCCGCACAGCTTGGAGTTGAAGCCAACTTAACAACCTATGTCGCCCGGCACTCATTCGCAAGTGTTCTTAAAAAATCGGGGGTAAACATCGCATTGATAAGCGAAGCATTGGGACATTCTGACTTAGCTACCACTCAAATATACTTGGATAGCTTCGATAATGAGCAAGTGGATGAAGCTATGAAGAACCTACTGTAACAAAAAGAAGTCTGTAGTCCGAAAAGATTGCAGACTTTTATTTTATTTTGCAGTATAACTAATAACAACGTACTATGTCAAAAGAAGAACTGCACCAAATAGAAGAACTGCCCGATTTAAAAGTGACTTGGCATGAAAGCTACAAATGTCTAAATGAACAACTCTTAGAATATGTGTGGGAGGTAGCCAACCACTTCCTGCCCGATTATGCAGAAACAGATACGGGAATGATACCCGTAGAATCTTCCGCGCCTGCCATATTCGCCAGCAGATATGCGGAAAGAAACTTATCCGTTGAAGAAAGATACGAGAGAAGCAAAGAAATGAAAACATTCAAAGGAACTTTGGAAGAATACAAGAAACGGGAATACAGAAAGCTGGATGATTCTTTCAAAGAGAAGTTCCTGACTAATGAAGATTTACAGAATACCATTGAAGCGTATAAGTTGGACGTTAGCAAGTTTTGGTATCTACTTCTGTTCGTATATGACTTTATAGAGGATATTGGCACAAACGCACCTGCATTGAACAAGTCCGTATTAGAAGACTTTAGCCATTTTCATGCTACCCTATTGGAAGCTACCAGTATCACCTTAAAGAAGAACAACAAGAAAAGCTATGTTGTTGAAAGGGAGGACACAATCAGAATCATTCAAGCAGCCTTGCAGCATTTTGTCAATACATATAGCGATATTATACATAGTGAACAAGATAGAGAAACTATGATTAAACAATTAAAGGACATAGGTTTGGAGGGCTTTATCAGAAATGACTTATCGTCAAAAATCAGCTTTACGGACAAGTTCAGTCTTGACATATCTTATAAGAAGTGGAAGTTTACGGATATGTTTCTGTTCTTCATTGAAAGAAGAAAGGCTACCACCATACCCAATAAAAAGGTAAAGGTATCTAAAGACAAGATGATGCTTGTTTCAAGGCTTATCTATACAGTGGGCTATGATGGCAAGAGATATAATGAAGAATACGATTCGGAGGGCAACAAGAACAGAATGTTATCCAATCTCCTTAGAAGATACAAGAACGAAAAATTTCCGTCTGTTATAGCTAATAACTACATGGTAGTTTCATAAACGACATACATAAAAACAATAGCAGAAATGCGTACTGAAAGGCTTATTCTTTTCGGTACGCATTTTTTTTGCGTACTGGAATGGGCACGTTTTCTACACACATGGGCATTCGGTAAATTCCTTTGTTACCCCTAAATTCCTACCTAATTTTGCAATGTCAAAAGGGAACAAATAAGCAAGTGCGCATAGCTTTAGTAGTTCTTTAATGGCATTATAATTAACACGTTAAACATTTAAAATTAGAAATTATGAAGAATATTAAATTTACAGAAGAGTTAAATAATGAAGTAGAAAACGTAGTAGAAAACACTAAAGTAAGTGCAGCATTCGTGCAGGAACTGAAAGAAGCATTCCTTATGTTTCCCGTCAGAACGGATATGCGTTTCAAACAATCCTCAAAAGGAGAACTGATTATATCGGTCACAGTCGTTTATGCTACTGGCATGACACAACATTTTGAGGGTGCAGGAGATGCAGACCTTATTTCGGCAATACATTTCGGCATGGCTAAAATAATAAACGGTTTGCACGACTACAAAGCGGAGGAACATGAGGTCGAAATTGCCAAAGAGAATGAAAACTTGGTAATGGAACTGTTCAAGCAGTACATAAACTCCACTATGAGGGGCTATATTGAAGCGGACTGGTACAACAACGGTGGTGAGCGTTACCGTTGTGTGAGATTCTCTTCCACGTTCAACGGGAATGTGAAGTTCTGCATGAAAGCAACGGATGAAGTGAACAGCCTTATCTGTGAAGCCTGCAAGCCCGAATGGATGAAGAAATCAGAAACGGAAGCCAAACAACAAGTTCCCGAACAGAATGAAGTAGCCTAAACAGTCAGCTTGGAAGAAAGTCGAGGGAACAACCTCTCTCGGCTTTCTTTTTAATCGGAACAGAGAAAATGAAACAGATACAGTTTACCCAAGCATATAACAATGAAGCCGCACACAGACAAGTGAAGCTACTGATGAAGCAGCACAAGCAGCTTTACATCCAAGTGAACGGTGAAGCATGGATAAGCAGTCAAGGAGTAACGGGTATAAGATACCAACTCAACGCACAAGGCTGGCAGTGGATTCTTAACTATCTGCAAACGGGAGATTATGAGGATTTTGGAGTATTCCCGTCCAGACTACCCAAGCTATGCAGCGAGTTCCAAGAGGATGTGGTAAAAGGACTGATAGAACAGAAATACAATATTGCAAGAATCCCTTTTCTACGGGAAACCGAAGCCTATATAAAACTCAGGGGGCTGTTCCGTTTCGGAAAACTCTTTTTCAGCATAAGGAGAAGCGATGAATTTATAGATTATCTAAACAGCAAAGGATTATGATTACTCTACATAAAGGTCAATACCTGTCTGACGTAATGAGTGAGATTCCGTCAAACTGCATACTTTCCAAAAGAATACCCGGCTGTGGTGCTACTACTTTGGAACTTGAAACTCAAAGAAATTCCATTATCGTAGTGCCTAATGTACCCGTCATCAAAAGCAAGTGCGGCAAATACAGCAATCTGTTAGGCGTTTATGAAGATGTCACAACAGATAAGATTCGCAATTATCTGACTAATAACAGACTACATAAGATAATAACCACTCCCGAAAGTTTCGGTAAGGTGAAAGCGGCTTGCAGTAGTATTGACATCTATAACCATTTCTTCCTGCTGATGGATGAATGCCACCAATTAATTAAGGATGTGGATTACAGAACGGACATAGTGCTGCCCATGAATGACTTTTTCTGCTTCAAAAGCAAGGCACTTGTTTCCGCCACTCCTATCGGATTCAGTGACCCAAGATTTAAAGAGTTTGAAACAGTGGAAGTAAGTGCCGATTATGACTACAGACAAGAAATTACGGCTACACATACTTATAATACCAACAAGGCAATAAGTGAATATTTAGGCAATCATACAGAGGGAACAGTCTGTTTTTTCGTCAATTCTGTGGTAATGATTTACTCCATAATGAAACAGTTTGACATATTGGAGGATTCTACCGTTTACTGTGCGCCAAAAAGCCGTTTGAAACTGAAAAATGAATACTCCTTTGATAATGCTTATAATGATTGGAGTGCAGATACCATGAAGAAATACAACTTCTTCACTGGCAGATTCTTTACGGCATTCGACTTGGACTTGCCTTATCAGCCCGATTTGGTAATGGTTACAGACCCTTATATTTCCGAATATACCATACTTGACATAGATACGGACTGCATACAGATTTGCGGAAGATTCCGTAATGGCATAAAATCGGCAACACATATCTATAGGGTGAATCCCCAAATAATAACCAAAGGCAGAGAACAGATAGAATGGGAAATTTCAGCACATGAATTTGCCTATAACACAATACAGACTTTATACAATAGTGCGGATAACAGAGAAAGCAGATTCGCTTTCGGTGCAGTTCTTGAAACCATGCCATTCCGTAAATTCCTATATTCCGACTTTACAAAGAACTGGTTTGCCATAGACAATGAGATTAATTCCGTACTGGTGAACAACAGATACCAATCAAGACAAGAAATAATGAATTGGTACAATGACTGCCATTTCTTCAATCCCACATTTGAGAATTGCGAATATAATGAGAATGACGAGAAATTAAAGATTGCCAAGGCTGCACGCTCGGTAAAGGACAAACACAGAAAAATGGTACAACTTCTTAGTGAAATGGAAACTCCCTATTCGGAATACGCCTTAGACTATATCAATGATATGCGGAAGATTGACCCGTTCATTGTGGAAGCGTTTGAAACTTTGGGCAAAGAGAGGATAGAGGAACTTAACTATTCCGAAAGGAAAATCAGAGAGGAAATGATTCTGACACAACGTAAGGGGAATAAAGTTGTCAGACTGGTTAAGAATATATTCAAGGTTGGCAATAGGTATTCCAATGAGAAAATAGTTAATGAATTAACGAGAATATTCGAGATGTTGAAAATTCACCCCGAAGAAAATATAGAACCTAAAGTTATCAGTCTCTATTACCAAGCTATCCCTTGCTGGGTTGGTAAAAAGAGAGGTTATCAATTAATTAGTGAGATAGTCTGACTATTACCAACAAAACTTGAAATTCTTGTCTTTCTATACCCGATACAGAAATTGAAAGAAATGTTGGTAACTACCTCAATAACTAATGAAACAGAGTAATTTTCATACTAACTAATAATACACAGTCGCAGGAAATTCTTGCGGCTTTTATTTTTGGCGCAGAACCACAGCCGCACATTTTCCCCGATTCTGATTTTCTGAATATTTCCACGTTAGTTAAGATTTCTTCTATTTTCTGATGATTTGTGCAATTTTCATGCAAATCATAAAAGTGTATCATATTTTTCCGTATAAAGATTCCATTTCTTCAAGAGCTTGTTTTATTTTTTTATATTCCTTTTTATCTCTAATGTCTTCTTGAGAAATTTTATTATTTTTAACTGCTTGATATAATTGCTCTTTTAAAAATCTTTCAGTAAAGTATTTCACATTGTCATCGTTGGACATTTGTTTGTGCATATATTCAGCTAAATATCCAATTTCCCAAAAAGTTGGAACTTTTATATTATTATGTTCATTTCTTAGATTTTCATATTTTGTTTCACCTGGAAGCGGGTTCATCTGTAATTCTTTTGTAAAAATGTCTTCGTCTTTTAAAACTACAGCATAGAAATCTTGAATTCTATCTCTTGTTAATGCAATAGCTAATGCGATATCTCCAATATTAGATTCATCATTAGCTACTTGCCAAACAGATATATCGTTATCATTAGTTTTTAAGTCAGAAATAGAAACTGCATCTAATTCACATTTTTCATCCCACAATTCAGGAGCATATTTTCTTAGATATAGCATTTTTGTTTTATTTCTTCTTTTAATGTTTTATATTTTAGTCTTAGCCATCTCTCTTTAGGTTCTTCATACGCTTCAAGGAAATTTAAAGCATCTTTATTGCACCAATGACCAAATAAACTAAATACCGCAGATTTCACTATATTAGATTTATGTTCTCTACATGCTAAAGCTATAGTTTGTGAAGTTGGATATAAATCATCGTACGAATAATCTAATAATAAAGACAGTAGCTTCACAAGAATTTTTTCTTCATTAAGAATCTCTAAAAAAATCTTCTGTATCCACAACATTACAACTTGTTTATTTTCGGACATTAAAATGTTTAAATAGAAAGTTGCTTGATTATCCATTCCATCAATAAATTCTGTATCTTTCAATAAAGATATGAAATATTTTTTTTCAGAATCTAATTTATGACTATAATCTTCATTGATTGCATTGGCCTTTGAACTGTTATTTTCTTTTTGGGTGTATAAACTATAGAGTAAGTCTTTATCTATTGCATTATTTGATATGAAAAAATTATCAGAGTTAAAATTGTATTTATCTCTAATATTCAATTCTTTTGATGTTTCAGGTACAATAAAATAATTTTCAGTGATGTATGGTTGTTGTATATTTATATCGACATTATTAAACTTCCATATATCATTATCTTTTAAATCAAAAAAAAGATTATATGAGTTATATATAGGGTTTGTTTTTAATAAACTATTCGCACTCATGGTTTAAATCCTTTTGGTAGCAATTTATGATTTGAGTCAATTTTATATGCACATCTTTCCAAAAATATTTTATATTGTCTTCAGAAATAATTAAGTTTGGAATAGGTACAGAATTTATATCTAGTTCTAAAAGAATCCTATCTTTAGATTCTTTTTCATATCCAATTTGTATGTTGTTTCTTGCAATTTTTGATACGTAGTTTATTAAAATGACATCTTGCTCTCTTAAAGGTTTTCGACGGACATTTTTTATCTCCCATTCTATTGGAGGTAAAGATATATCTGTACTATCTTCAGTTGTGTTAGCAAATATAGTATAGATATTATCTAATCTATCATTATCTAAATCAAATACTACATTAGCACAAAGAGCAAGCCTATTTGTTAATAAGCTAAAAGTTTGAATGAGTAAAGAAAAAATATTTTCAGCTTTCTGTGTAAATAGATTTGTGCTTTCTAATATATCATTTTCTGATATTTTATTTCGCATAATATCTATTCTATCATTTCCAAAAATCACCTTAAAAGATTCATCCAATTTTTTCATTTCAAGTGTTATTGAATCTTCTTGTTTTATTCCTTGCGGAGTGATTCGAAATCCGAGGCTCTTTGCTGATGTTGGGATTAGTTGATATTTTTCCAATACAGCAGATATTTTTGTAACATTTTCACTATTTATCTCTATAGGGGAAGAGATAAATAATGTTGCTCTGTGATGTACTATTTCATTATACATAATTAGTTGAATTGATTATTATTGCTCAAAAATAGTGATTTTATTTTTTAATCCACTGTTTTTTTAGAATATTAAAGAATAAACCGTTTCTATTAGTCATACATTTAAACAACAAACGTTGTCTGAAAAAATTTGTAAATACCTTTTAAAAGACCCAAACTTGCAGATTCTATATAGAGAATACCTCATGATATAATTGCTAAGAAAAAAACAAGCAATGAAAAGGAAATAGAAGAAAAGCCTCCAAGGTTTCACTGCATAAATACCTTATTAGCAATAATTTAAATCAATTTGTACAGCCAATACAAATACCCTCAAAAATTAAAAAGATACTCAAAGCACAATTCTATTACCCCCCCCTTATATCTAATGCCTTACGCTTTATAGCGGAAACCGAGGATTGAACCAATACCTCATGATTATGAAACATATGGTATTCTACACGACCATTGAAACCAACCGTTTCTATCCGGAAATAATGAATAACGCTCCAAAGATTGAGGAACGAGTGGAAGCTATGGAAGACATAGCAAGGTTTGGACGTGCCACAATCATAACGGCAGAACCTTTGATGCAGTTTGACCATGAAGAAATGGTATCTTTTATCAGAAGATGCAGCCCCAAGTTGGTGAACATAGGAAGAAACTCTTGCAGGAGAATTTACTGCCCGAGCCTACCCAAGAGGAAGTCCAGCAACTCATTGCGGAACTGAAATCGTTTGCCAAGGTGAACGTGAAAGACAACGCATTGGAATGGTACAAATAACGGCAGAGAAAGAAAGTTGGAGGAAACCTGCAATATGGTGGAATCCAACTTTTGCTTTTTAGTCAGAATTATATAGCACCTACTTTATAATATGCCACATATACCTAATACCATTAAAAAGACTACCTAATCAAAGAATCACCTATATACAGTTTAGCTAAAAGTCAAGAAAACAGACATATAAGGTACTTAATATAAGAATCCCCCTCCCCATTCGGTCAGTAACCTTAAATATATAAGAGTGTCTGCCTTACGAGTTCACAACCCCCTTAGTCCCCCTCTGTATATTGATATAAAAAAGAATTATTAATCATTTAAACTTTTATCAATATGAGAAAT
>OCPU01001435.1_pt1 | contig 18559 bp, 13 predicted proteins | sample 1538661 | NCBI WGS metagenome assembly OCPU01 (sample SAMN04571716, study PRJEB22368) | human gut metagenome | biome: human gut; material: stool | host: Homo sapiens | place: Luxembourg | collected 2012-10-19
CTCATATATCCAATTAACTCCATCAGACCCACCATCATCAGATGAGCCACTATCAGAGTTATCCCAATTATCAGACCAATCATCACCACTATCAGATGAACCACCGCCATCAGAATAGCCACCATCAGTATTAGCATTCTGTTCTGCCTGTTGTCTTGCAATCTCATCAGCAACTCTTTGAGCTTCTGCGTTACTATTTGCAAGTAATCCCTGTACAGCAGAGTTGATACTATTACATACACTATTAATAGCATTGTTGCCTTCAACAAATTTGTTACTGAAGTCACCTAATACACTATTAATACCATTTGTTATGTTATTGGCATTTAGACTCCATATAGAAGACATAGATTCGCTAAGCTTATAACCATAATTCTCAGCAGTAGATGTAATAGTCTGTGAGATATTAGAAGCATTTTCATTAGACTGGTCAATAATTTCCTGCATAGTAACATCGAACTCATCTATACGCTGATCGAACCATGATTTCACATCACTTTGAAGCTGATCTAAAATTTTCTCGGTGTCGCTAATAAGCTTTTCATACTCAGTATCTTTCAAATCATCTTTGGCAGTATTAATCTGATCTTTAAGCTGCTGGATATTCTTCTTACCTTCCTCAGAATTATCTCCTTGAACGGCAGAGTATTGTTTTTCTAAAGCGTTAAGAGCTTTTGTTTTCTCAGCTATAGATTTCTCATAATCATAAGCATCCTTTTGCTGATTCATAAGATCTTTGTACTTTTGTATAACTTCATCAAGCTTATCAAGAAATGTATCATAGCCCTCTTGAACCAAGTCCTTAAGGGCATCCTTTTCAGATATGCTTGAATTAATAGCCTCCTGTTGAGCCTTAATAAGTTCCTGTTTTCTATCCAGTAATTCCTTATCATAAGGATCATTAGCTAACTCTTCATTAATCTTAAGTATCTCATCCTTATAAGCTTTAGCCTGATTAAGATACAACTGATACTTCTGTGCGATTAATGCTTGTGCAGCCTTACCATTGTCATTCATATTGCCATTATCATCTGTAATATCTTCATTCTTTAGCAAGTCAACAAGGAACTGAGTTTCGTCTATAAGATTGCTGACATCATCACGAGTTCTATCGAAAGCATCCCAATTAATCTGTCTAATAGCATTGTCATACTCAACTAATGCCTTTTTAGCATCAAATATAGAAGAAGTAACATCATCTATAGATGCTTGCATAGAATACCAATCCTCAGATTCAGCTTCAATTTTACCAGATGCCATAGCAGAATTAAGTGCTTTTGTAAGTGCGTCTCTTTCCTGTTCGAGCTTTGCGAGGTTTTTCTGCTCCTGTTCCATCATAGAATTATTAAGCAGAGTAGAAGCAAACCAGCCCTGTTCTTCTAAGAGATCATTATCTTTGTTATATAAATCCTTAATAGAATTTACTTTCCCAAGAACTTCTTCAAACTGTGATTGAATATTATCGAATCTACTTTTAGCAAGCTGTCTTATCTCAATGTTTAATGACTGTACAGAATCAGCAGCATCTTGTGCCTTATCATATAAATCCTGGCAATCTGAAATAGCATCCTTGAGGTCTTCATCATAAATAACATCTATACTTATAGAACCATTGGCTATCTGGTCTTTGTAATATCCGTCAAGGTCATATGAATTAAATCTATCCATATAGAAGTCATAAGCATCTGACTGTGCGTTAATCTCTGATAACAATGTTTCCATAGAATCGGAGAGGGCATTATTACGATTAAGCCATGTACGTGTTGTATCTGCTACTTTATTCTTTAAGCGGTCATAGGCTTTAGAGATTTTAGATAAGAGACGTTCTACCCAATTGAAGTCCTGTGGCGATGGTTCTGAGGATGAATCACTTCCACTAGATGAAGATGAGGAATCTTTACCCAATCCTTTCCAATCGACATTAATGCTTGAACTAACCTGTTTAAAGCTATAATTATCTAAAGCATCTACCGCAGCATTAGCACCATCAACAATACTTTGGAAATGGTTGTACATATTGTTGTATTCTTCATCCATAGCTTCTACTTCATCTGGATCTGCCGAATACATGCCTGCATCATACCAGCCAGTTGTCTGTACCATCAATTTACCATTTGCATCCTGAACAACTTTGAAATAGTCAGACCAGACACCTGCTAATTCCTTAATAGCTTTATTGGTAATTTCCAGCTTAGCCTGTTCCATATTTGACCAGTTATCAACGTCATTGCCATACAAACTAGAAAGTTCATTATATAATTCTGGGTAATTAGTCATAACTGCATTAAAGAATTCTTCATCAGTCTGTGACTTATCTACTACAGATTGTATATACTGATTTTTGTCATTCTCATAAATAGTTTCAAGCTGTGAAAATAACTCTTGTTCAGATATTATACCTTGCATATAATCTGAAAGTGCTTTATTAGCTTCTGGATATTGTTTTGTGATTTTCTTCATAGAATCCACACCAATATTTCCAGTTTCCTCTAATTCACTTTGAATTTCCTTAATAATATCTGCTTCATTCTTAAGGTCTGCAAGATTGGTAGTATTATCTTTTCTGTCTTTATCCGTTAAATCCCTCAACATATCTGTTGGGTCATCAAAGTTAGAAGATGTTATACCGCCTATTCCATCCTGTGTCTCTTTAAGCTTGTTAAGATACTTAATAAATAACTGTGCTGCTGATTGTCCATCTTCTAGAATCAAATCAGTATCATTCAGCTTATCATTAAGAACATCAATCCCCTTAATATCATCCTCAGTAAGAGTACCTTCATTAAGTGTTGTTTTAAGCTTATCGACTACTGCCTGATAACTTTTATCATCTATAATAGAATCTAGTTTAACTGTATTCCATTCAGCAGACCTACCAGTATATCGGTATAAGTCCATTTCTTTCTTCTGCATATCATCCCACATAGCTTGATATTGTGGATTGTCAAATGTGCCATCAGAATTCATAGAGTTCATCAATGTCTGTTTGAATGCTTCATACTTCTCTATCTTATCAGAGAAGGTTTCTTCTGCCATCTTTTCAGCAGATTCTTTTAACTTTTCATTGGAGTTTGTATAATTAGAAATAAGATTATTATTGAGGTCAATACTATGTTGGTATTGAGCTTTAAGACTTTCATCGGAAGTGGCATTTAATTGTGCCTGTAATTCTTCGTTTTGTTTCTGGAATTCCTCTAATTTCTGTTCATTTGCTTTAATAGCATAATCAAAATCAGATAATTCACTCGCTCTATCCAAGAATGAACCAACGTGGAAACCATCTGCATCACTTGATGCTTGGTAATACTGTTCCTGTTTACTTGCAGTATCGTCAGCTTCCATACGATTTTCTCTTGTGTATGTTTTATATGCTTCGTCAGAGGCTTCTTTTGCTTTCTGCTTTTTAACCTCTTCCTGGTTCTGTATCATAAGTCTTAACTCTTCATTAGTAAGTTTCAACTTATCAAGTTCAGCCTGTTCTACTAATGTAATAGTACCATTATTAGACTTTTCGATTAATTCAGCTATTCTACTTGTAGTCTCTGATAGCTTATTTTTTAACTCATCAAGCTTTGTACAAGCATCCGTATAGTCCTGTTGTGCATTTTCAAATGCTTCACGCTGTTTTTTCATAGATGTTGTTAACGCATCTACTATCTTAACTGCTCCTGCAATAACACCTAAAGTTACTGTTATAGCAAGTAATACCGGATGTGCAACTGCAAGTGCTTTTATTGATGCACCAAGACCTTTAATAGCCGTACTAAATCCAACAGTGGCAGTAGTAGCAGTACCCTCAGTCGCAGCCATAACATTAGTAGCAGTAGTATTAGCAAGTTCAGCAGTAGTAGTTTCAAGAATATTACCTGTAAGACCTTTTTGACTTAATATTGCCTCAATCTGCTTTTCATTAAGAGTGGATTCGGCAATTGAAGCTTTAATAGCTTCAACAGAATAATCTTTAAGAGATTCGGCTAATTTATTGGCAATTACCGCTTCATCACCAAGTCCTTTACCTAATCCTGTATTTGATAAAGATTGTAATGTATTAATTGTTGTTTTTGTTACATCTAAAGACTCTCCAACAGTTTTAAGTTGCTAATCAACAATGAATATAGTACAATATTTATAATAAATTTAATAATCGGAGGATTAGAATATGACTTCTCAAGATTTAATGAATAAACTTTCAGATGACATAATCACTAGAAGTGAATTTTATAAAGAATTTAGTAAAGTTGGTGAAACAAAAAATAAGTTAAAATGTATCGAATTATTAATGGAACATTATAATTGTGAATTTGATGAAGCGAGAGAAGTAATGGATTTTGTATTAGACGGTAAACCTCTTCCTAATCCCAACCTTACCCCACAGCAAATCGCCCAAGCCAACGCCCAAGCACAGGAATGGTTAAATAAAGTTCATTGTCCATATTGTAATAGTACAAATTGTAAGAAGATATCAGGAGTATCAAAAGCAACATCAGTAGCAATGTTCGGTATCTTCTCACAAAAGGTTAAGAAACAATGGCATTGTAATAATTGTAGGAGTGATTTTTAGATAAGGGAAGATGATAGAAGAGTAGTGAGAATATATTAATAAGAGGGTTTGAAATATAACCCTCTTAATATATCATCATTGTATACTTTAATATTAAAGTCCAGTGTTTTACATAAATATAAAATATTTTTAAAAATGGATATTTTCTAAAAAATAATTTATCACGAATATCATTTAATATCATTGTGTAACATTCGCTATCTTTTTTACAAAATATCTCACCACATTGAATAGTACTTGAAATTATCTTCCAAGTTCCTATTGTTCCACTTGTATTATTATCTATATTATCACTTCCTTAATCTAAAAATTTACTATAATGTAAAAGAGCAGGAGATTAGTCCTGCTCTTCGTTGTTTATAATAAAAAAGATTGGATAAACAATATCCAATCTTTTTTAAAATCACTTATTGCGTAGCTGGCTTTACTTCAAAACGAATACCCTTCTACAAATGTCACATAAAAACAGCTAGACTTACCAATTTTACTTGTGCTCTTCTGTTGATCTAATACTATCATACCACTTTTTGAAAGTCAATATGTTTTTATTATTTTTGTGTATTTTTATTGTTATTATATTCAATGTTTTATCATATGTTACTGAAACATCACTTTTTCCTATTATTGACCACAATATTCTTTTAACATCTTCAAATGACAGATTTGTTACATTATTTAATGAATATACTATAAAGATATAAGATTCATCTCTACTTATATCGAAATTTTTTATTGTGTCAATGGAAGGAGATGTAAATAAGTTCATAAAATCACAATATAATTTTTCATAATTTTTATAAAATTTGTTATAATCATCAAGTGATTTTTCGATTGATAATGATATATATTCACATACTCTATTATAAACTGTTCTAATTTCATTTGGTGTTGGAATTAATAGTCCATCATTCTCAAGCCATCTTTTTGGGATTTTATCTTTATGAAGTATTAATATTTTGTCAATCCTTGCTATTGAATTAATTGAAACAATTCTACAACATAATAATTTCCTATATTTTTTCCACCTGTCTTTAGTATATGTTGTTAGTGGAATTACATAATACATTTCTGTATTTTTTATACTCTTTAAAATTAAAGCAGGATGAGTGCCACTAAATTCAGCATTATTAGTACCTTTAAAATCCACTGAATATATGCCAGAATTTATTATATGTTTCATAAATATCTCCTAATTGCAATTTTATTGGTAATTTATACCGATAATACAATTATACGACAAGATATTACATATTTCTATCGGAACATATGTTTCAGTATTTTGTACTTGACAAGAAATTTATCTGAATGTAAATTTAAAAATACTAAGGAGTTATATTATGCTAAAAATTCATTATTGTCCAAACTGTCACAGAATTACATATACACATTATCTTACAAATGTATGCCGAGTATGCAATTGTGATTGCATAAAACTCGATATTGATTTTGAAAAATTCTTCTCAATGAATGAAGTTGAAAGAAAAGAATATATATCGAAACACATTGGCTTATAGAATACAAACTACTGTTCTGAATTGTATAAAATTAATAAGATGGTATAATATATTTGGGTGAACATTTATCCAAAAGATAAATGTTGGAGAACCAGATAATATATAATTAAAAACATAGTCGGTCGCCTAACGTGTGTTGCTTGGGCAATAAACCCCTTCAGTGTTTCTGTTGTATGCAAGGCAGAGGAAACTAATAAAAAGGAGGAACGACATTATGAATTGCTATATTAGAATGAGCACATCTTTTGTTATTGCGCTTATAGCGTTGTTTATTGTCATTAAGTTATGTTTTTAATTATTGAATTTGGTGGGAATATTATTATCATTTTTATATAGGAGAGTAGATTTTTCTACTCTCTATTTTATTATTCTCTTTTTATAAGTTATTTTTTTGGAATTTTCTAGTTGAGTTAAACACACACTCAAGTACATTGCTGAATTCCGAAATCGCAATGTACACTATGCATTATAAGCGAATGTCATACTTAAGGCGATGACTCACTTAGAGGATGGGTATGTCGTTGGGGATTGCTCTCTTAGATAGATATTCTCTATATATGACCTTTCATTTCTATATATGATCAACATTATAAAATGTAGAGTACCGTCCTGCTCGTTGCCCGTTGTTAATGATGGCAGAGATAACATATCAGCCCGTTGTTAATGATACTTAGACACCTATCAAGTCTCCTCGATATTCTCATATATCCACATATACAATTTTTTCTACTTTCGCAACCTCATCTAATATAACCATATAGATTACGGTTTGCTATGTGATCCATGGGTAGTTTGTTAAGCTACCAAGCATTCAAGCATTTATTCCTCCATGTAATAGTTTATACTCCGCTAAAGTGTTTGCAGAGTTTTTATTAAGAATCCCATGTATCCATAGACTTGATTATAATGCCATTATATTATTCTCTTATCTATGATTGACCAACTAAAAACTGTTGGAGAGAGTTTTTATGTAAGGTTTGAAAACCCAATCAAAATTCTTAATAAATTTAAAGATACCTGTACCAGCACCAATAAGCCCTAAAGTGCCAGCACCATTACCGATATTAACTATTTTAGTTAATATGTTTAATAAATCTGAAGCTAAAGAAACTAATTCTTTTACTAAATCTGTGTCAATAAATTTTTGCCAAAATTCTTCAGCAGTAGCAGATAAGACTTTAATACGTCCATTAATTGAATCAACTATAGCTTCATTTTCACGCATTGCTGAACCCTCGGCATCACCAAGGCTTTCCATAACCTCATCAATTTTTTGATAGTTTTTAAGTAATGCGGCTACATTATTTGCCCTTGATTTTCCAGCTATAAGTTCAAGAGTCGCAGCCTGTGAAGAATCAGACAATTTATCCCAAACAGCACCTAATTCTTTAATAATGTCTGTTGTTGATTTGAATGTATTGTCATCCAACATAATATCAACACCAGTCAAAGACTTAATTTGTTCACGAAGCTTAGAGGTTGAATCACAAAGACCATCTGTATCTTCCTGCATATCCTCTAATTCTGCCTTTGCACCTCTTAAACGCAAGCTTAAAACCTTAAGAGAGTTACCTGTGTTTTCACTATTTTGAACAATTTCGTTCATAGCAGTAATAAGACCGATACTTTGTTCAAAACTATTATTACCCGTTTCAAGAGCAGATGCAGAACGTTTCATTGCTTCACCAATATCAGAAGCAGAGAGTGCAAATTGGTTGCCAATCTGGTTATAATCATCAACAATTTTTATACTATCTTTGGCTTGGATATCAAAAGCCTTCATTGCTGTAATCATATCTTCTGTGGCTTCTGTAATATCTACACCATCACCGACATTGACAAATAATGTGGCATTTTTAGCAAGATCGCTTGCTTGATCAAGACTATATCCTAATCTTAAGAAATCTGCACTAGAATTAAGCAATTCTTTATTTGTTGTTGCAATTTCTTTTGCAGTTGAAGATATGGTATCTCTAAACGATGCATATTGTGTCTCTGTCGCATTTGATACCTTATGAACTTCGGTCATTGCTTCATCGAGTTCACGAACGGTATTTACTCCTTGTCGAACTACATTAATAACATCATAAACACCAAACATTCCTGCCATCTGAGCAGCTAATTGATGGAATCCACTATTCTTTAATGTATCAAAGAAGCTTCTGCCAGCACGACCAGCTTCAACTTCAGCATTGTAAATCTTCATAATCTCGCCATGAATTCTGTCCAAACTCATGCTAGGATTACCGCTTTCGATCTCAGCATAGTAAGCTCTAATCTTATTCTTTGCTTCAGAAGACATCTTACTATTTTCATTGAGAAGCTTATGAATCTTATCTAATTCTTTTTGAGCCGATACAAAGTTATATCCCTTCTCAGCAGCCGACATATTAGTAACAGTAGCGATAGTATCTTTGATTTTAGCCTCATATTCTTTTAAATTCTGAATATCCTCTTCACTTGCAATACCGCCTTTAGCTTTAATATCACTAAGTAAATCTTCATACTTTTTAACCGCATCCTTAACGGCTTGTACATTTTTTAAATATGTATCACTTGTCCAACCGCCATCATTAAATCTTGCGATAGTGGCATCATAAGTATCTTTCTTAGTTTGATATTTTGATAATGTACTTTCTAGCTTAGACATCTGAGACTCGGCTTGTTGCTGAGACTCCATTTGAGCCTTTAATGAATTTGAAAATGCTTTTGCTTCTTCTTCTCGCTTTTGAATCTCCACATCAATAGCATTGAGATTAGACTTATTAAAAGCATCTTTCTGCTTTTGCATTGTCTCTTCGGCTTTAATTTCATTATTTAAAGCAGATAGAGATTCTTCATGGCTGTGTTTTAAATCCGTTATAATTGCATCTACAATAGAATCAAAATTTTTAATATTTGACTCTATACTAGACAAATCACCAAAATTTGATAACCCTCGGTTCATTTGTTTCATCATTGCGGTTGCATCAGATGAATCACCGTATGAATATTTAGAAATAGCATCAGATAATTTTTTACTTGCTGACTCAGTATAAGATAAAGCCGTTTTTCTTGCCTGTTCTTCCTGTTTTCTTAATTCGTCAGTAAGTTTCTGCTCTTGTCTTATCGCCTGTTCATTTGCCTTTGCACTTTGTTTTGCATTGGATATATCAGATTTTGTTCCTTGTTTAAGATCATACTCAGTAGTGGCTTTCTTTCGTGCATCAATAATTTGTTGCTCGTTTAAAAAATATTCATCACCTTGAGAAATCATTTTTACAGTTTGTTCGAGAAGTGATATATATTCTTTCTGATATTGAATTTGTTTTTCAATATTTTTAGTAGAAGCATTAGGATTGATTTCTTTTATATCCTCTAAGGCTTTTCTCAAATCACGAAGTTTATCATCGGCTTTCACGATGGTTTGCTCTAACTGTTTATAATTTGATATGGTGGTTATGATTGGATCGCCATAGTTAATATTTCCATCCTTATCATAAGTTATATCTTTTTTACCACGTTTTGCATCATAGTTCCATGTTTCAAGCTGTCCATCATTTCTTTCTTTAACGACACTTACTTTTGAATCAACATTCCATTCACCAACTTGAGAAATGGTGCGAACATAATCTTTTGCAGACTCAGTAGCTTCCTCTGTTTCCTGTTTAACTTCTTTGAATCCATCGGCAATTTTCTCAACAGAAGCAGAAACTTTATCAGGAAATGCGTCTTTCTTTTGGTCTTGAGAAGTAGTAGAAGATATCTCTTTAACAGCCATAGCAGTTTTTTCAGCTTGTGATTCAGTTTCTTTTAATTCGGATTGTAATTTATTTTGCTGTTCAATAGCAGAATTAGAATCAACTTCTATATTAAATATTTTTAATAAATCATTAGCATATTCATTAGCAGTTTTTCCACCAATTTGCATATCTGATATTAATGATTTAATTTCGTTTGCTATATTTTCATTAAGAGATACACCCTCAAGTTGATTAAACCAACGATATGTTTCTGACAACTCTGTGTTGATTTTATCTATTTCTCCTGTCTTTTGAGAATCAACATGAATATTATCAAACAATGAATCGTTTGAGAATTTTTTATTCTGATAAAATTTTTCTTGAGATTTATTTAGATTGGGTGATTCGCCTGCTCCTTTTAGTATGTCTAACAGATAAGCAGCTTCTTGAATATCATTTTCATTAATTAAAGATATTTTACCATTATATTTTATATAAATTTCTTTTAATCTATCTGATATTCTATTAATAGTACCTTCTGTATCACCAGCCCAATTGATATCATTTTCGTCATATAAATTTTGGTAGAGTTTCGTATCATCAGAAGTTTTGCTTAACGATTTTTCTTTTTCTTTAAGAGATACGATTGTTTGAATTCTATCAATTATTTCATCATATGTAACTTTTCTCTTTTCTAAATTATGATATAGGTCAATTTCTGTTGATTGCTCTTTAAAATCTCCAGATGAAATATTCGATTCTTGTGAAGTAGAAGAGAGGTTAGATTTCATTTCTGTAAGTTCACTATTAAGTTCTTTTACAGATTTCTTTGTCTTTTCAACATCATCTCGTACATTTTCAAAACCATTCGATTCAATAGAAGAAATTCTATCTTTTACATCACCAAGTTCAGTTTTTACCTCTTGAATATCAGATTTTAACTCTTCAATTTGAGAATTATTTGAATTAGAAGTATTAGAAACTGTTTCCTTTTGAGCTTCTGCTAATTTCTGTTCAGCTTCAGCAGTAGCAATGGCTTGTGTCTCTTCTTGTTTTAATGATTCAATATATTTTTTATTTTCAGCAGTAGCATCTTCTTTCGCAAAGTCAAGATACATATTTGCAAGATCTTTATCTGAATTGATATCTTCGCTTGAATAACCAAATAATTCTGCATCTTTTGCTCTGCTTTCTGCAACTTCTAATAACCTGACATATTCTTCAATGTTTTTTGTGATTTCAGGTGTAATTGGTGCATCGCCTAAATTAGCTTTTACTTGAGAATAAGCAGAATTAAATTTCAAAAGTCGATTTTCTAGTGATGTGATTTCTGCAATTAAATTACTTTCATCTGCATTACCATACTTTTGAAAATTTTCAAAGTCTTTAATTCTATTTCCTACGATTCTCTCTTTACTGAAAAATGAATCGTTTACATCAAAATCAATAGTTACTTTTTCTAATTTACTTTGTGCGACACCTTTTCGCAATGCTTCTTCATAGGCTTTGTAGTACGCATAACCAGCCTTTGCACCTGCATTGGTAGCCATTGCTTCTTCATTACCATAATAGTCTTTAAAAGCATCTGCATATTTTTTTAACTGGTTATAAGCATCTGTCTTATTTTTGGTATTAAATGATAAGTCAATTCCTTTTGATAAACTAATAATCTCATTAATCTTATTCTCTAATTTATCAAATGTCTGTAGCTGTTCTTTTAATCCAGAATTACCAAACTCGAATGTGAACTTGTCTAATTTGAGTTTCTGCAATTCCTTAATTTTATCAATTACTTTATCATCTTTTGCATCTAATTGAATTATGATTTTCTGCTTACCAGCTTTATTACTAATACCATCGAATACACCATTTGTTTCTTTTTCAAATTGTGCAAGACTAGCTCTATAATCAAAACCAATCTTAATAATATCTGAATTAGCCATTTATTCACATCCTTTCTAAACTGTACAACGCTTTCTATATTCATCCTTTAACCGTTCATGATATTTATGTATTTCTCTATACACACTGAAACTAGCAGGAATGTTATACCAACCATGATAAGTACCTTTCGGATTGTAAATAAATTCCGACATAAGATCTGAAGGTGTAATTTGGTCATAGTTATCAAACATTCTTTCAGGTGTTACTTCAACGCCACCATAAAAAATAGTACCGTGGCTATTTTTATAAAATTTGTTATAAGACCTGTATAAATTATGTGTTCTTACATACTGTTGTGGTGTGTAATCGCTATAATACAAATCAATAAACGACACATAACCATCTGTTAATCTCTGTTGAGCTTCGTGTGCCAATTCGGAAGCTTTTTTCTGAGCCTGTTTTTCCAAATATTTAATAGTGTCTTTATTTAGTCCCAATCTAATCACCTCCAAAATTTTCACTATTTATTCACTAAAATAGGAGAGCAATATAACCATTCTCCATAAGAAAAGCTCTATACGCTGTGACACGTATAGAGCCTGTTTATTACACAAGAAATTTGAATTTCATCACGCATTAATATATGTATTTGTTTTTTCATCTAATTTTAAAAATGCATGTGCTAATGTAGCTTTTCTATCATCGCTATAAATAAGGCTAGTATACAAATCTTCTGAACCATCATTCTTTTTTAAAAGTTCATTCTCTGAACCAATTTTATTTTTACTCTCCTGTTCTAATCTATATTTTGCTAAAAGCATCAAAGCATCTCCACAAGTTCCATTAAAATTATCTGGAAGATTAAACCAACATTCTTCTATATAAAACAACTTATTTGATACCATATTCTATACCTCTTTAAAATCACCCTTCTTGGCAAACTCAACAACCTTATCCAAATCTTCTTGTGGAATATCTGCAATTTTCTTCTGCACAGCTTCCATAAAAGGTTCAACGAGGGTATTAATTAAAGTTCCAAATCTTTCGACCTGACGACTAACATATGCGTGTAAATCCGTATTTCATATCCTGAAAAAACAATCTGGTTATATACGGGATATAAATTTGAACAAATAAAAGATGCATTTATTGAATCAAAGAAATGGTTACAAGCAAGTTGGAAACATTCCGCAATTATTCGATGGGAGATTATTTCAAATGTAGATGTACTCGTTGACGGAGAATATATAGATGAGCAAAAAGATCTTACGTTGAAATGGTGCGGTAGCAGAAATCAGCACGTCATAGATGTAAAACAGTCTATAGCTCAAAACAAAATGGTTTTATATTGTGATTAGGAGGTAATTACTATGTCTTATGTAGATATTGCAAATGAAGAATCATCTGATATTCAGGCTGATGGTGAAGACTATTATGTTGCATTGCGTAATCTCGAAAACAAATATGGATATGACGAAGATATTGTAACAATAATTAGAATGTGTAATCAGTGGCAAAATAGCTTTCATAAAATGCAAGGTCGCTGCAACGAATTTATTATGGCAACAACTTCATATGAGGCACGAATTAAATCTATATTAGAGAATAAAACAGAGGATGAATAATAATGACTAAAGAAGATATTAAAAAGGGCATAGTTGTATATTATGCCCGAATACTAAGACAGGTAGGAACATATGAAATAATTGAATTACTTATAAGAACAGTAGAAGATGATTACTTTGTTGGAGTTGATAAGCGTGATAAACATGTATATTTATTTTCATACAATAATCTTAATAAGTTAATATTTAGCGATAGACAAGAATGCTTAGATATTGTATTAGACAGTGAAAAGAATGCACCCAAAATAAGTAGCGAAAAAGAATATGAAGAATATTAACAAAAGGCGATGATATGATATATGAAATAAAAGATTTGACTAAAATAACAACCTATAATACTTTAGCCAAAGAGTTGAATGAAACCAATGAAGCGTTTTATGAATATGTATCTGATTATATTTTATTAAAGATAGTAAACCCTCAAATATCGCACAATTTGTTTAGGTATGAGCGTTTTGTTCGATTTTTAAAAAGGAAATATTTTAGCAATTGCAACAATACAGAATTAATCTGTACAATTGGGCGATGTGTTTCTACAATTGAAATTTGCAAACACCAATATAATTATATATACAATGAATACAGCATAAATAATATAATCAATGAATTATTACAAGATAATAATAAGAAAAAAATAATTCTAAAAATATATAATAATCCTAATATAACCTTAATAGAATTGATTAATAATCTTGATATTATACTTGAAAATGAATCTGAAAAACATACATTAATAATGGAACATCTTAATACGTTAATAGATTTGGGTATGATAATAAATTATAACAAAAATTTATCTGCATCTTCCGTATTATCCGCATCTCCAATATTAGTACGATACATTCAGAATAATAAAGTAAAGGAGTGATTAAGTACGGCAAATTACTTATATGATAAATTTAAAGGTCAATATAGAATACGTGCCCCAATAAATCAGCTTACAAATGATTTTAATAGAAAGCTCAATGGAACATTAGAAGATATAGATTGTTACATAGATTGTCAGTTTGGCAATAAAGTATTTTATTATGGACATAACATTTTACAAGCTTACATTCCCTCTCTTGGAAGAGGACATAACATTCTTAAAAATCTTGAAGAAACGGATAAATCTCTGGTATTTGACATTGAAGAAACGGACTCTGAGATCCTGTTTAAATTCAAATATGTCAATTCTGATAAAATAATCCCACTATTAAAACCAAAAACCTCAGGCTCTCAGACAAGTCCTTTTTCGCCTAAAAATCTCCCGAAATCCGACTTTAAAATTCCAGATGATAAATTAGAAGCCTATAAACAAATCGCATCTAAAATTCCTCCTGAGAAGCTTTTAATCCTAAGTAGAATAACACATTCTTACTTGCAAACTTTGATTACAAAGAAGAACACTTGGGAGAATATTAAATCAGATATGAGGCTCAAATGTGTCAAGGGCAAAGAGTATATTTGCATGATTGGCAAATGGGAAGAGTATCTAAGATATTTAGAAAATGAAATTAAAAAAATGGAGTGAAATGTATATGAAAGAGTACATAGTTAAGCCAAAAGTAACAATTCAGAAGATAAAAAAATATGGTTTTCGATATCTAAGCGAAGGTGATTATATTCTGTCAAAGCCAATCTATTTTTATCAAAAATATCCAGTTTTATTCATAAATATGTATATTAACATAGAAGATCGAACTTTTAGGTCTGAAATAGTCGATCAAATGGGCGTTTATAGCCCCTATTATGCCAATGAAACAACGATTTCTTTAGATATGAGGAATACTATAGAAAGTAATGTAAACAAAGAGTTAGACAAGCTAGTAAAGAAAGGAATATTAAAGATGAAGACATTATTAAAGACACCAGATTATTCAATCAGAGCAGTTAAGGTTAGACCAGTAGTAAACATTTTATTAGATAATGGGGCACACGTTCCTACATATGGAACTGAATACGCAGCTGGTGCAGATTTATATGCAGTAGTACATAATGACACTAAGACTGTTGAAATTTTACCAGGAGAAACAGTTTTCTTAGACACAGGTGTAACTATGGAAATTCCAGAAGGGTACGTTGGGCTTGTATATGCAAGAAGTGGCTTATCTTGTAAGCAAGGACTTGCACCAGCTAATAAAGTCGGCGTGATTGATGCAGACTATAGATCAAGTATTAAAGTTGCCTTATACAATCAGAGTAAAGATGTAAGAACTGTCTCAGACGGAGATAGAATAGCACAGATAATAATTCAGCCAGTAACACAGTTTGAATTCAAGAAAGTAGATAAGCTATCTGAAACTGATAGAGGTGAAGGTGGTTTTGGAAGCACTGGAAAGGCATAATGAACAATGGAAAAAATACCTATAAGCGAGAAATACGCTTTAACAATATCTGAAGCAATGTCTTATTTTAATATAGGAAGAGACAAACTATATTTCCTTGCAAAAGAAGAGGGTAACAATTACACTTTACACAATGGAAAAACAATTTTGTTTAAAAGAAAACTATTAGAAGATTTTTTAAGCAGAAAAACGTATATATAAAACAAATTTGAAAAAGACCAATCTATATGTTATATTATTATATAGGTTTGGTCTTTTCCCCATTGAAAGGAGTTTATATGGGTAAAGACTTAAAAGGTAAGGAGCTTGGGATTGGTTTAAATCAACGAAAGGATGGTAGATATCAAGCACGCTTCACTAAAAGAAATGGTAGTCGAGCCGAAAAGAATTTTAATAAAATTTCAGAGGCAAGAGATTGGCTTTCTAAAGAGAAATATTTAGATACTTGTTTACACAGTAACAAGACCACAATGACAGTTGACGATTGGTTTAATTTTTGGATTGATAATTATAAAAAAGGTATTGTAAGATATAACACTGAAAAAAATTATCGTAATAGATACCAAAATAGTATTAAATCTAAAATAGGAAATATGAGTCTAAATGAAGTAAGACATTTGGATTGTCAAAATATTATAAATAAAATGTTTGAAAATTGCACATATTCTCGTGGAACAATAGAATTAACAGCTATTACTCTTCATGCTATTTTTAAAGGGGCTGTTGAAAATGAACTCATTATTAAAAATCCTGCAAATAATTTAAAATTGAGAGAAGAAATAGAGATTCAAGAAAAACGTGTTTTAACAGTATCAGAAGAAAGAATATTATTAGAATATTGTAAAAACAGTATATATTATAATATGTTTTCTATTATTCTTGAAACAGGATTGCGATGTGGTGAAGCTGGTGGTTTGCAGTGGAGCGACATTGATTTTGAAAATAAATGTTTAAAAGTTGAAAGAGCCTTACATTATAGAGGTGATAAAAACGAGTTCGCTATAGGAGCAGTAAAAACTAAACAAAGCAAGCGAAAAATTCCATTGACAGATAAAACTATAGCTTGTTTGGAAAATCAAAGGACTCTCATAAAAAAGATGTCATATAAAAATCCTAAATGGGACAATGACTGGGATGGTCTTGTTTTTAGAAGTAAAAATGGCAAACCAATTGGGAACGGAGCATTAAATACCTCGTTGGCAAGAATAGTTAAAAATATTAACAAAGATAGAATTGTTTTAGATGATGATAATTATCAAGAATTTAAAACTTGCACAGTACATTCTCTAAGACATACATTTGCAACACGATGCATTGAAAAAGGTGTTCAACCAAAAACATTACAAAAAATGTTAGGACATTCTACAATACAAGTTACTATGGATTTATATGTACATGTAACCGATGAATATTTAGAAAATGAAGTAAAAAAAATGAACAAAGCAATATAAATAATGCTGGTGCAAGATTGGTGCAGAACATTAATATTATATTAGAAACCTAGCAAAATAGGGCTTTCGGGATTAGAGCTGTTGATTACGCTAAATAATTACGAACATATTTAAAGAACCAGAGAAGCTACCAAGAATTCAAAATTCTTGGCAGCTTCTTTTTTTATGTTTTGTATTAGTATTTACTATAATATTTCGTCTTATACTATTGTGTAGCTGTTTATTGATGTCAAATTGGTGAATAGACTAAATTACCTTTTGATTTTAAGTGTTAATATGCCAGAATTAAACATATGGCAGTTATATACAATAATTATTACAATGCTTATTGAAATGTAATTCTTAGTATAAAATTCAAAGGCTGACTTAATAATATTAAGCTAACACTTAATTTTATTAATAAAATTCTTAAAAATGTCTAATTAATTAATATTTTTAATCAAAATTCATAAATATAATGTGAAAACTATTGCTAAAAAATCATCTTCATAGTATAGTATTTAAGACCTTTTAATTATGAAATGGAGGATTAATATGCAGTACAACGAAATGAACAAAGAACAGTTATTACAGTTAAAGGCTGAACTTGATGAAAGATACAAGGAAGCAAAGGCTAAGGGACTTAACCTTAATATGTCAAGAGGTAAGCCATCAGCAACTCAGCTTAATGTAACAATGGATATGCTTGATGTAATCAATAGTTCATCTGACTTAAAGTCAGAGGACGGAACAGATTGTAGAAATTATGGTGTTCTTGATGGAATTCCTGAAGCTAAGAAGCTTATGGCAGATATGATGGGAACAACACCTGAACACGTTATTATATATGGTAATGCAAGTCTTAATATTATGTATGATCAGGTATCAAGAGCGTATACACACGGTATTCTTGGAAATACACCTTGGTGCAAGCTTGATAAAGTAAAGTGGCTCTGTCCAGTTCCAGGCTATGACAGACATTTTGCTATAACAGAAAGATTTGGAATTGAAATGATTAATATTCCAATGTCTGTTGATGGACCTGATATGGATATGATAGAGAAGCTTGTAAGCGAAGATGAGTCTATTAAGGGTATCTGGTGTGTACCTAAGTATTCAAATCCTCAAGGCTACACATACTCAGATGAGACAGTAAAGAGAATGGCAGCATTAAAGCCAGCAGCTAAGGACTTTAGAATATTCTGGGATAATGCGTATGTTATTCATCATCTTTATGATGACAAGCAGGATGAAATCCTTGATATTATTTCTGAATGTGAGAAAGCTGGAAATCCAGACATGGTATTTGAATTTGCCTCTACATCTAAGGTTACATTCCCAGGTTCAGGTGTGGCAGCACTTGCAACATCAAAGGATAATGTAGCTGATATTAAGAAGCAGATGACAATTCAGACAATTGGTCACGATAAGATTAACCAGTTAAGACACGTAAGATATTTCAAGAATGTTGCAGGTCTTAAGGAACATATGAAGAA
>OCPU01001498.1_pt1 | contig 17887 bp, 19 predicted proteins | sample 1538661 | NCBI WGS metagenome assembly OCPU01 (sample SAMN04571716, study PRJEB22368) | human gut metagenome | biome: human gut; material: stool | host: Homo sapiens | place: Luxembourg | collected 2012-10-19
TGATAAAACATAGATACAGCGCTGGAGTCTATTCTTAGGAGGTGACGGAATTGGCCAAACGGCAAACAATAATTCCTCAATATGGCACAGTTATGAAAAGAGGTGTCCTATATTATAGGACCAGAATCAAAGACGCGAATGGTAAGCTCGTAGCTATCTACGCAAAAACACCTGAAGAACTATACAACAAAGAAACGCTTGCGTTGGAACAGATTGAGAATGCCACTTTTCATCGGAAAACGCCCACAGTTGCAGAGTATTGTGAAAAGTGGCTGCTGATGCAGTCGGTTCATGTACGAGCTACTACTTTGACGGATTACACCTCAAAGGTCAGGCGGCATATTATAGCGGAATTGGGAGATAAACGGATGGGTGAGGTTAGCCTGGATGATATTCAGCTTGCCCTTGTTCCGGTTTCCAAGAAATCTGCATCGGTTTATAAATCTGTGGTAATCCTTTACAAATCTATCTTTCGCGCAGCGATGGAAAGCAGGATCATTGACCATAACCCGACGATTTATCTCACGACAAAAGGTGGCGGTGTTCCACAAGAGGATCGTCAGGCTTTGACAGATGAACAGGCAGCACGCCTTTTGGATGCTATCCGAGATTTGCCGCCTTATGTCTTTGTCATGATTGGTTTATATGCAGGGCTGCGCCGGGAAGAAATTCTTGCTCTGCAATGGGATTCAGTATATCTGGATACGGATACTCCATATCTGACGGTAAGGCGGGCATGGCACACAGAACACAACAGACCGGTAATCTCAGACGAATTGAAAACCAAGGCTGCGGAGAGAAATATCCCTCTTCCTGTTTGCTTGGCTGAGTGTTTGAAAGCAGCAAAGGAAACATCGACTTCAGAGTATGTGGTTTCAAACCGGGACGGCGAACCGCTGTCCTACACGCAGTTTAAGCGACTTTGGCAGTATATTGTTACGAGGACGGTCAAGGAGCGGAGCTATTATCGGTATGAAGATGGAAAAAGAGTAAAGCATACTGTCACACCTGTCTTGGGAGAAAAGGCTGCTCATAACGGAAAAGTGGTTTACAGTCTGGACTTTGAAGTAACACCCCATCAGCTGCGGCATACTTACATTACCAATCTCATTCATGCATCGGTAGATCCCAAAACGGTTCAATACCTGGCAGGCCATGAAAGTAGCAAGATTACCATGGACATTTATGCAAAGGTTAAGTACAACAGACCAGATGAGCTGGTCAGATCAATGAGTTGCGCGTTTGCAAGCTGGGACGCAGCACAGTAATAATAAAATAGGAAGTAAAGCAGGAGCGAGGCAAGGATGTCTCGCTCTTTGTTTACATCAGCCGTATCTTTGATTAAATCGAGGCTTTCTGATAAAAAGAGAGTGTAGATACGGAGACTACACATTATCAAGAAAGGACGATCAAAGATGGCAAAAAAGAAAACACAGATCCCGAAGTATGGGACCATTACATTGAAAGGAATCCAGTATTACAGAACCAGGATTACGGATGCAGATGGCAAAGAGTTGAGTTTGTATGCCGCTACTTGTGAAGAATTGTATGAGAAGCAGTTAGAGGCCCGGAAGCAGGTGGAAGAAATTATCTTTCACCGGCAGCACCCGACAGTAGCCGAGTATGGCGAGAAGTGGCTGCTGATGCAGTCGGCAAAGGTGTCTGCGTCTACACTCAGAGGTTATACGAGGGATATGACAAACTATATCATCAAACCTCTGGGAGAGATGTATATGGAAGAAGTGACTGCTGACGATATTCGGCTGGCTCTTGTTCCATTGTCAAAGAAATCGGAAGGCTTATACAATAAGGTCAATATGCTGCTCAAGTGCATTTTTTATGCGGCAGAGAGAAACCAAATTCTTGAACACAATCCCTGTGCGGGAATATCCGGTAAAGGCGGAAAACCGACAAAAAAGAAGGAGGCATTGACAGATCAGCAGGTAGCCGTGCTTCTGGATACAGTCAAGGGGCTTCCTCCATATTTGTTTATTATGCTCGGTTTGTATTCCGGTCTGCGTCGGGAAGAAATTCTTGCACTGCAATGGGATTGTGTATTTCTGGACGAGGATACACCTTATCTATCGGTGAGGCGGGCATGGCGTACAGAGCATAACAGACCCGTAGTTTCTACGGTGCTAAAGACTCCGGCGGCAAAAAGGGATATTCCGATACCGAAGTGTTTGGTGGATTGTCTGAGAGAAACGAAAGAAAATTCCATATCAGATTATGTGATTGCTGACAGCAAAGGAGAGCCACTGGCTGCCTCGCAGTTTCAAAGAGTGTGGCAGTATGTCGTTGTCCGCTCCACTAAGCCCCGGAACTATTATAAGTATGTAAATGGGGAGAGTATCAAATATACGGTTACTCCAACGCTGGGTATGACCCAGAAGAATCAACCCCAAATCAAATATACGCTGGACTTTGATGTGACACCTCATCAGCTGCGGCACACTTACATCACCAATCTTCTCTATGCGGGCGTTGATCCAAAGACAGTACAATACCTTGCCGGACACGAAAACAGCAAAACAACTATGGACATCTATGCAAAAGTGAAGTACAATAAACCAGAGGAGTTGTTTGGGGTAGTAAATGGTGCGTTTCATCAGGCTATCGCTGAATGAAAAAAGGCGATTTTTTATGGTCCGCATACCGGATAACCGAGAAGCAGAAAGCCGGAAAAGCCCGGAATATCAAGGAAAAACAGCTCAAAAACTCGCGCAATACGGTCTCAAAGCAGCTCGTAGAGCACCACAGTTCTCAAAGAGATAATTATCTCGCAAGAGAAATACAATTCAAAGAGATTACAAACCTCAGAACTTCGGTTCTGGGGTTTTTCTTTTTTGATTCTGTGAGACGTCCAGAAACGTGATGAAAATTGGTGGATATGTAGCAAGTATGCAGCAAAAATCACAGCAACTATGAGGTCAGATTTACCGGTGAAGCATGGGTGGAAAGGCGCAGACCAGTTTATTATTGTCAAGGGTACCTGGTTTGAAAAATTGATGGCGGAATAATAAGATGCTGTGATAGAATGAAGAAAATGATTGGATGTGCAAACTGGAAGTTTCACATGAGATGTTAGAAGAAGTGATTACGGAATACTGTAATGCAATTTTCAGCAGTGGAGGGGAACTAAAGGATGAAGAATGAAATTGTATTATTTACAGATGGTGATGTTAATATAGAAGTTCAAATCAATCCTGAGCAGGAGACAGTTTGACTGACGCAAAAACAAATGGAAGTGTTGTTTGATGTTAAGCACGCTACAGTAAGCGAACATATTTCAAATATTCTTGCTTCAGGAGAACTGGATGAGACTTCTGTCGGTTTTTCCGACAGAAGTACAGGGGGACGAAAACCCAAAATTTATAATTTGGATATGATTTTGTCTGTCGGATATCGAGTTAATTCTAAAAGAGGTATAGCTTTCAGAAAATGGGCAAATAATGTCCTTAAACAGTTTATTTTGCAAGGCTATGCAATCAATGAAAAGCGTCTTCAGGCGCTTAAGAAAACAGTTGATATTCAGTCAAGGATGCTTGCAGATGCACTTGATATAGAGGAGAAAGATGTGCTCAGAGCTGTGAATGAATACACAGATGCATTGATTCTTCTGGATCAATATGACCACCAGACATTAAGTAAACCAGAGGGAAGTACTCCAGTATACCGCATTACTTATGAAGAGTGTGTTCAGATGGTTGGTCAGATGAAAGATTCTTTTGAAACAGATGTATTTGGACAGGATGCGTATCCATCCTTGGAAGAGAAAGCGGCGAATTTATTGTATTTTATGATAAAAGATCATCCATATGCAGATGGTTGTAAAAGAATTGCCGCATCACTGTTCCTGGAATTTTTAGACAAGAACAATGCGTTGTTCTTGGATGGAGAGAAGAGACTCAGTGATGGAACGTTAGTAGCAATTACATTGATGATTGCAGAATCAAAACCAGAAGAAAAAGAGGTGATGGTAAAACTGGTAATGAATCTGTTGAAATTATAGTGAAATTGCATTGGACGGTATAGAGAACGAGGAATTAAGAGATCCCAAGATGCGTTTTTGATTTCCAAGGCAAGCCGTTACGACATTAAGGGAGGGATTTGTATGAAAAAGTTAATTACATCAGTTTTGACATTAGTTTGTATTCTTATTTTGGCAAGGTGTGGAAAATCAGATAGTGGTGATTACCCTGCAACTATAATGGTAAATGGTATTAACTACTATTCCACTGATCATGCTGTTCCTGTTGAAGTGGACGAGAGTGTTATTCAATATACTACTTCTTATGCAGAAAACGGCATACCTCAAAAAGATGGCGAAGCCAATTTCAACAGAGATTTAGGAACACCTTATGCAGTTATTGAGGATGACAGGGTAGTTGTCCTTATAGATAACGAGTGGATAGAGTTCAAAGCGAAGTAAGATAACTTCAAGTCTGATGAAGAGCGCGAAGCGTGAAAGAAAATACAGAAAGAGGCCAGATACTATCATAAATACCTGGCCGTGAAGAAAGGTGCTTAGTTGAATCAGCTCTCATAATGCACCTTACGTTCCAATATCTCATTGTGCTGTGCAATTTATGTGAGGAAGAAAATAAAGCGGTATGGCAGAGTGAGTGGGATTCATATGAATTGTTGCTTGGGAATTACTCTGATGGAAAAGTAGATGGAACGTTGAGACCATACGAGTGCAAGGTGATGCGTTCCATCTAGAGAGTATAAATTATGTAGAGAAAGAATCGATTGAGGTTAGGATAAGAAATTCAACTTCAACTGAAATTAAACTGTATGAAGTGATTCCTGCGTCTTCTTCCCCTTGCAAAGAATAAATAACATGACTAAGAGAACAAGTGGAAAGATAAGACCAATTCCCATTCCAACACGGATATTATTATCAGAATTCTGGGTAACATAACCTACAATACCAGGTCCAATGCTGCCTCCCAAATCGCCGGCCATGGCGAGCAATGCAAACATTGCGGTTCCACCGGCCGGCATTTTTTTACCATATTTTCCAAGAATCAGGCGACTTATTCCCATTGTGCCATAGCCAATTCAGATGCTCTTGAGCAAATCATCAGGCAGATTGCCAGCCATTTCCAACTATTCATCCCGAACAGGAAGACAAGTCAACTAAAAGCTGTGTGAAGAAAAAGAATGTAGATATTAAAGCAATGTTACCCAATGAAATATCATAATCATTGTGAAACTTTAAAAATAACAGTGGAGCGAAAATTGCGGATATCGCCTGAGTGATCAATCCCAAATAACATGCCGCTTTTGTTTTTTTATAATTTGGCATAACAAGAAAACTCCTTTGTTTTTTTATACCGTATTATATATTAGATAACAAGAAAAAACATTGACTTATATTGCATAAATATTGTATTATATCGTAAATTTTAAATGTAGATTATTTTTGTAGAGCATTTAAAAAGAGTTATAAAATGACTCCAACAGAATATCGGAAAAGTAAAAATTCAACAGTACAATAAAGTTAAAACAGAAGAGGAGAATGACATTATGATAATTAGAAAATATACAGAAAAAGATATTTCCGAGATGGTTCACATCTGGAATGAAGTAGTAGAAGATGGTGAAGCATTTCCACAGGAAGAGTTCCTGGATGATAAGACAGGGGTGGAATTCTTTGCAGCACAGACTTATTGCGGTGTTGCGGATAACAATGGGAAAATTGTTGGGCTCTACATCCTTCATCCGAATAATATCGGCCGCTGTGGTCACATCGCAAATTCAAGTTATGCGGTAGATTCAGCTTACCGAGGACAACATATCGGTGAGAAACTCGTGAGTGACTGCCTTGTACAGGCAAAGTTGCATGACTTTAAGATTTTACAGTTCAATGCAGTGGTAGAAAATAATGTTCACGCACGTCACTTGTACGAGAGATCAGGATTTGTGCAGATTGGAACTGTACCGAATGGATTCCGTATGAAAGATGGGACATATCAGAATATTTGTTTGTATTATAAGGAAGTGTAATAATAAACAAATATTGACAATATAAAGATGCGAGGAAAATGAAATGAACATACAGATTTTTGGAACTAAGAAATGCAATAACACCAAGAAAGCAGAGCGGTTTTTCAAAGAACGTGGAATCAAATTCCAGTTCATTGATATGAAAGAAAAAGGTATGAGTAAGGGTGAATTCAATTCAGTTGCTCAGGTGAATGGTGGATTAGAAAATATGATCAACTGGGAAGGAAAAGACAAAGATCTTCTTGCTCTCATTAAGTATATTGCAGATGAAGATAAACTTGAAAAGGTGCTTGAAAATCCGCAGGTGATTAAAACGCCGGTTGTAAGAAATGGAAAACAATCAACACTTGGTTATCAGCCGGATGTCTGGAAAGCGTGGAAATAAGAAAGGTAAAGGATAAATTATTATGATTTATACAGTAAAGAGAATCGATGAAGATTTAGATTTTGGTTGCGAAGAACGAGCCAAAGACGCTCCGGTTATGGCAGTGGTTACACTTGTAGATTCATCCGGAGAAGAATTGAGGGTGAAAACAGAGGATGCCCTGCTTTATAAAAACAATATCAATGAAGGAGACAAGGGTTGTTACGATAAAAATGATCCGGATTCCGTTATTAGCCATATATAGATGGAAAGTGTGGAAATGACGATGTAAATATTTGTTGATGCAGACGCCGGTCCAGTGGTTAGCATAGTTAAAAAATGCAAAAAAGCAGTTGCAGATTTGGGGCGTATTCTTTTAGTGCATAAGCATCAAAATAGTGTTATAATCACAAAAGCGCCTGGGAAAAATGGACGCAGAAAATTATATTTATCACAAGGAGGCAATCACGATGGATTTCTACAAGAGAGCACTTGAATTAAAAGACGAAACAGTAGCAGACAGAAGATACATTCATCAGAATGCAGAGACAGGACTTGAGCTTCCGAAGACGAAAGCTTATGTGATGGATAAGTTGAAAGAGTATGGTCTGGATCCGGTTGAATGCGGAGAGGGAGTTACGGCAACGCTTGGAAATGGCGGTAGGGTTCTTCTCCTGCGTGCAGATATGGATGGACTTCCGATGCCGGAGGAAAGTGGTGAAGCATTTGCCTGTCCAACAGGAAAAACAGCACATACTTGTGGACATGATTTTCATGCGGCAATGCTTTTGAGTGCGGCAAGAATCTTAAAAGAACAGGAAAGCAAGTTGAAAGGAACTGTGAAATTCATGTTCCAGCCGGCGGAAGAGACATTTCAGGGAAGTAAGAATATGATTGAGCATGGGATCCTTGAGAATCCGAAGGTAGATGCAGCACTTGCGTATCATGTATCTCCGGGAAAGATGCCGGTCGGACTTTTTATGTATAATGATAAAGGCACAATGATGTATTCTGTTGATGGATTTAAAATCACGGTCAAAGGGAAAGGTTCTCACGGAGCCTATCCTCATGCGGGTGTGGATCCGATTAATATCGGAGTACACATTCATCTTGCATTGCAGGAGTTGATCGCAAGAGAGACCGATCCGGCGCACGCATGCGTTCTGACAATTGGACAGTTTAAGGCCGGCGAGGCGGCAAATATTATCCCGGAGACAGCAGTTCTTCAGGGAACGATCCGTACAAACAATACGAAAGAGCGCGAACTTCTTGTTCGCCGAATGAAAGAAGTGGCAGAGAAGACTGCAGCTGTGTATAATGGCAGTGTGGAAATCGAGATGATCTCTGAGGTTCCACCGCTGATCTGCAATCCGGCGTTGACGGACGAAATGATTGGATATATGAAAGAGATGGATATTCCGGGCCTTACTCCAGTTCCGGATGTGAGTGCAAGTGCATCGGAAGATTTTGCAGTGATCGCAGAGAAAGTTCCGAGTACATTTATGTATCTCTCAGCAGGTTATACGGATGAGCGGGGAACTTATCCGGCACACAATCCGAAGGTACAGTTTAATGAAGATGTCTGCCCGATCGGTGTGGCATGTCTGGCACAGTGTGCGGTGAAATGGCTGGAGAGTCATCAGGAATAAGAAGTAAAATACAAAATCAAGAGAAGAAACAAGAATACGATTGGAGAGCGATATGAGCATATTAAATGTAGAACACCTGACACATGGATTTGGAGACCGTGCAATCTTTAATGATGTGTCATTCCGACTTCTGAAAGGAGAGCATATTGGTCTTGTGGGGGCCAACGGAGAGGGTAAATCCACCTTTATGAGCATTGTTACAGGGAAAATGTTACCGGATGAAGGGAAGGTTGAGTGGTCAAAGAATGTGCATGCAGGTTATCTGGATCAGCATGCAGTTCTTGAGAAAGGAATGACGATCCGTCAGGCTCTGAAATCTGCATTTGATCCACTCCTTCAGAAGGAGCAGAGAATGAATGAAATCTGTGATATGCTTGGAGCAGCAGATGAGGAAGAAATGAATGCGTTGATGGAAGAACTTGGTACGATCCAGGATGAACTGACACTGCATGATTTCTATACGATTGATGCAAAGGTAGAAGAGGTTGCGCGTGCACTTGGATTACTTGATCTTGGATTGGACAGAGATGTGACAGACTTAAGTGGTGGACAGAGAACGAAAGTGCTTCTTGCGAAACTTCTCCTTGAGAAGCCGGATATCCTGCTTCTTGACGAGCCGACAAACTATCTGGATGAGGAGCATATTGCATGGCTGAAGCGTTATCTTCTGGACTACGAGAATGCATTTATCCTTATTTCACATGATATTCCGTTCTTAAATGAAGTCGTGAATATTATTTATCATATGGAAAATCAGGAATTGAACCGTTATGTGGGTGATTATGATCATTTCCAGGAAGTTTATGCGGTGAAGAAAGCACAGTTGGAAGCGGCTTACCGTCGTCAGCAGCAGGAAATCAGCGAGCTGAAGAATTTCGTTGCAAGAAATAAAGCTCGTGTGTCTACAAGAAATATGGCGATGTCCCGTCAGAAAAAGCTGGATAAGATGGATGTGATCGAGCTTGCGGCAGAAAGACCAAAGCCGGAATTCCATTTCAAATATGGAAGAACTCCTGGTAAGATGCTTTTTGAGACGAAGGATCTTGTGACAGGATATGATGAACCATTATCTAAACCGTTGAATTTCTCTATGGAACGTGGACAGAAAATCGCACTTGTTGGAACAAATGGAATTGGAAAAACCACATTGCTAAAGAGTATTCTTGGATTGATTCCTTCTTTATCAGGAAGTGTTGAACTTGGTGATAACCTTGAACTTGGTTATTTTGAGCAGGAAGTAAAAGGAGAAAACCGTAATAGTTGTATTGAGGAACTGTGGCAGGAATTTCCTTCTTATACACAGTATCAGGTGCGTTCCGCGCTTGCAAAATGCGGACTTACAACGAAGCATATCGAAAGTCAGGTGCGTGTACTCAGCGGTGGAGAGCAGGCAAAGGTGCGTCTCTGTAAGTTGTTAAACAGAGATACGAATTTCCTTCTCCTTGACGAGCCGACGAATCATCTTGATGTGGATGCAAAGGACTCTCTCAAGCAGGCATTACAGGAGTACAAGGGAAGTATCCTTCTGATCTGCCACGAACCTGAATTTTATCAGGACGTGGTTGATGAAGTGTGGGATATGAGCCAGTGGACAACAAAAGTATTCTAAAAATTGCACAAATAGAGCTGCATGTGAATTATGCAATAATCACGAAAATGTTTGAAAATTTAAAAATCTCTTAAAATAATACTGAAAAAATGTTATACTACACACGTAGAGTCTGTTATAAAAAGGGCAGTACATTGTGGACAACAACAGTGTAAATAAAAAGAACAGGAGGTTTTGAAAATGCTCAGCAGAGGAGACGCAGTTGTATATAAGTGCAGAGGAGTGTACAAGGTAGAAGAAGTAGGAAAACTGGATTTTTCATTTGTGGATGGCAAGAAAGATTATTATACATTACAATCCATAGACAATCAGAGAGATAAGGCGTATGTTCCGATTGATGATGAGAAGAACATCCGTCGTCCGGTGAGTGAGCAGAAGGCGAAGGAACTGCTGGATAATCTTGCAGAGGTTGGTATACTGAATGTAAAGAATGAAAAGTACAGAGAACAGGAATACAAGGATTGTATCTCAAGCTTCTGTCCTGAAAACTGGGTCAAAGTGCTGAAGACATTGTATAGCCGAACAAAACGAAGAGGCAGCATGACAAGCATGGATAAGAAATATCAGATGCTTCTGGAACATGCGCTTTCGAGTGAAATGAATTATGTTCTTGGAATTCCGGCAGGCGAGATGACAGAACTGATCAAAAAGAGTGAATAGTTACTAGAATTTAATAGAAAGAGGTCCGAAGCTACGGAAAATCAGGATTTTTCATTCAATAGCTGTCGGGCCTGGACTTGCGAAAAAAGCATGTGCATGATATACTTCTCCTGAATCTATTATTTTAGGAGAAGTTTTTCGTTTTTTTCTAGTAGATTGTCAAGAAAGCGAACGTACCGAAAGGAGAACAACAATGAAGATGCTGTCGATTGAGCAGGAACTTAAGAGTAACTCTTATCCAGGAAGAGGAATTATTATTGGTAAAAGCCCGGATGGAAAGAAGGCTGTCACTGCCTATTTTATTATGGGACGCAGTGAGAACAGTAGAAACCGTGTGTTTGTAGAGGACGGAGAGGGAATCCGTACACAGGCATTTGATCCATCGAAGCTTACAGACCCAAGTCTGATTATTTACGCACCGGTCAGAGTATTGGGGAATAAGACGATCGTAACAAACGGAGATCAGACAGATACGATTTATGAAGGAATGGATAAGCAGCTTACTTTTGAGCAGTCTCTTCGTTCTAGAGAATTCGAGCCGGATGGTCCGAACTACACACCACGTATTTCTGGTGTGATGCATATTGAGAATGGCAATTTCAATTATGCAATGTCAATCCTGAAGAGCAATAACGGAAACCCGGACAGTTGCAACAGATATACTTTTGCATACGAGAATCCGGCAGCCGGTGAAGCTCATTTTATTCACACTTATATGCATGATGGCAACCCGCTTCCAAGTTTTGAGGGAGAACCGAAACTGGTAGCGGCAATGGACAACATGGAAGAGTTTGCAGATCTTCTGTGGAACAGCCTGAATGAGGAAAATAAAGTGTCATTATTTGTCCGTTACATTGATATTGAGACAGGTAACTATGAGACAAAGATCGTGAATAAGAACAAATAAGGAGCGTAAAGACAGATGAAAGAATTAGAATTGAAATACGGATGTAACCCAAACCAGAAACCTTCAAGAATTTACATGAACGACGACAGAGAGCTTCCAATCAAGGTGCTCAGCGGACGTCCTGGATATATTAACTTCCTGGATGCGTTTAATGGATGGCAGCTGGTATCAGAACTGAAGAAAGCGACAGGACTTCCGGCCGCAACTTCATTCAAGCATGTATCACCAGCCGGAGCAGCTGTTGGTCTTCCGCTGTCAGAGACACTGGCGAAGATTTACTGGGTAGATGATCTTGGAGAACTCTCTCCACTTGCATGTGCTTATGCAAGAGCGCGTGGCGCAGACCGTATGTCTTCTTTCGGTGACTTTATTTCTCTGTCTGACGTCTGTGACGTTGATACAGCGCGCCTGATCAAGAGAGAGGTATCTGATGGAGTGATCGCACCGGGATATGAGCCGGAGGCACTTGAACTTCTGAAACAGAAGAAAAAAGGAAATTACAATATTATTCAGATTGATCCGGATTATGTGCCTGCACCGTTAGAGCACAAGGAAGTATTCGGAATTACATTTGAGCAGGGAAGAAATGAACTGAATATCGATAAAGATTTCTTCTCAAATGTTGTGACAGATGTGAAAGAGATCCCGGATGCAGCGAAGATCGATCTTGCTATTTCCATGATTACACTGAAATATACACAGTCTAACTCTGTGTGTTATGTAAAAGATGGACAGGCAATCGGAATCGGTGCCGGACAGCAGTCAAGAATCCACTGTACACGTCTTGCCGGACAGAAGGCAGATAACTGGTGGTTACGTCAGAATCCGAAAGTACTTGGACTTCAGTTCAAGGATGGAATCGGACGTGCAGACAGAGATAATGCGATCGATCTTTACATCGGAGAGGAATATATGGATGTTCTCGCAGATGGTGTCTGGGAGAATACATTTAAGGTAAAACCGGAAGTATTTACAAGAGAAGAGAAGAGAGCATGGCTGGACCAGCTGACAGGTGTTGCGCTTGGCTCTGATGCATTCTTCCCATTCGGTGATAATATTGAGCGTGCACATAAGAGTGGTGTAACTTATATTGCACAGCCAGGTGGATCTGTGCGTGATGATAATGTAATTGCTACATGTAACAAATACGGCATGGCAATGGCATTTACAGGAATCCGTCTGTTCCATCATTAGAAACTTAAGATAAGATGATAAAAGAACCGGGACTTTTGGTGAAGAACCGGCGGTATAGAAAGGCTGAAATATTATGGTGATAGAGACAAGAAGCCCGGAAGAGACATTTGCAGTTGGTAAAAGTCTTGGTGAAAAAGCATTCCCAGGTCAGGTGTTAACCCTGACCGGGGATCTTGGAGTTGGGAAAACGGTCTTTACTCAGGGACTCGCAGAAGGACTTGGGATTGAAGAACCGGTGAATAGTCCGACATTTACCATCGTTCAGGTTTATGAAGAAGGGCGTCTGCCCTTCTATCATTTTGATGTCTACAGAATTGGTGACATTGAAGAGATGGACGAGGTGGGATTTGAAGAATACGTGATGGGAGAAGGTGTCTCACTGATCGAGTGGGCGAATCTGATTGAAGAGATTCTTCCGGAACGTCGGACAAATATTCTGATCGAGAAGGATCTGACACAGGGATTTGATTATCGTCGGATCACAATCGAGGAACAATAACGATAAAAAATTAGAAGAATGGAACAAAGAGAAGGCTGTTGATACAGAGAACATTCTTACAGCAGCTAACAGAGGAAGGAAGCAAGACCATGAGAGTATTGGCGATAGACAGCTCAGGACTGACAGCAACGGTTGCAGTCGTTGAGGATGAACAGACAATTGCGGAGTATACCGTGAATTATAAGAAGACACATTCGCAGACACTTCTGCCGATGATTGATGAGGTAAAGAAGATGATCGATCTGGATCTGTCCAGCATTGATGCCATTGCTGTGTCAGGAGGACCGGGCTCTTTTACCGGGCTTAGAATCGGATCTGCTACTGCGAAAGGGCTGGGACTTGCTCTTGGAAAACCTCTGATCCATGTTCCGACAGTGGATGCACTGGCCTATAATGTTTATGGATGTGGCGACTTGATCTGCCCGATCATGGATGCCAGAAGAAAACAGGTTTATACAGGACTGTATTCATTTTCACATGAAGTGAAAGATGGAACACATCTGACAGAGACTGCATTTCATGTGGAAGAACAGCAGATGGCGATTGCAGTAGAAGAGTTGATCGGTAAGCTGAATGCGTATAAACGTCCGGTTGTATTTTTGGGAGACGGAGTACCAGTGTATCGTCAGATGCTTGAAGAGGGACTTGAAGTCCCGTATTCATTTGCCCCATCATACATGAACCGTCAGAGAGCGGCTGTAGTAGGAGCACTTGGTATTGCGTATTATTATGCAGGAAAATATGAGACAGCAGAGGCGCATAAGCCGGATTATCTGCGTGTGTCTCAGGCAGAGCGCGAACGTGCGCAGCGTGAAAAGGAAGCAAAGACAGAAGTGCGTGAGATGACGATTGAAGACGGTGCTGTAGTTGCTGAGATTGAGCACCAGTCATTTTCTGATGCCTGGAGCGAGAGGGCGATTCTAGAGACGCTGGAACAGAACAATAGTGTCTGCTTTGTTGCGGAAAAAGCAGGGAAAAGAGTAGGATATCTGCTTGGCTATACTGCAGTTGATGAAGTGGAGATTGCAAGAATTGCAGTGATTGATGAGATGAAACGTCAGGGGGTTGGTCATGCATTAATGCTAGCTTTGAAGGCGTGGAGTAAAGAACATCAGATTGCAAAGGTTCTGCTGGATGTAAGAGAAAGTAATCAGGCAGCAGGAGCATTTTATGCGAGAGAAGGATTCGTAAACGATGGAGTCCGCAAAGCATTCTATCAGGATCCGAAGGAAGATGCAGTACTGATGAGTCTGGAAATAGATAAATAACCAGCAGTTTCCAGTGGAAATTGCGAAAACTGTTTTGTATAATTGAGGCGTAACAAAGGAAGAAAACAGGAATATTCCGTTTTTGTAAATTACAATGATGAGTAACAACATAATTGCTGCTCACAGGAGGAAAACGTATGCGCCAGTATCAGTTGAAAGAAACAAAAGAAATTACGAAAATTATTTGTAACCGGTGTGGAAAAGAAACAAAAGTTGTGAGTGGGATTCCGAAAAGAGAGATGCTTCATGTAGAGCATACCTGGGGTTATTTTTCTGGAAAAGATGGAGAAAGCTGCAGTTTTGATCTGTGCGAGGAGTGTTTTGATGAAATTACAAAGGGGTTCCTCATTCCAACCGAATGTAAAGATGAATGAAAGAGTCTGGTTTGCAGTTTCGGGCAAACCGTAATGGACCAGAAGATAGAGGAATATTATGTTAGATGTATGTTTGCTTGGAAGTGGTGGGATGATGCCGCTTCCTTATCGTTTCCTTACTTCCTTAATGACAAGGTTTAACGGAAGCAGTCTGATGATTGACTGCGGAGAAGGAACACAGGTAGCTGTAAAAGAGAAGGGCTGGAGTTTTAAACCAATCGATGTGATCTGTTTTACTCATTATCATGGGGATCATATCAGTGGACTTCCGGGTCTTCTACTTACAATGGGAAATGCAGACCGTAGGGAACCGTTGACACTGATCGGACCGAAAGGTCTTGAAAGGGTTGTCAGTTGCCTGCGTGTAATTGCGCCGGAACTGCCATTTCCAATCATTTATCAGGAGATTCAGGGAGCGGAGCAGACATTTGAGTTAAATGGATACCGGTTGAAAGTATTTCGTGTGAACCATAATGTACTTTGCTATGGTTATACGATTGAAATTGACCGCGCCGGTAAGTTTGATGTGGAGCGTGCCCGTGCAAATGAGATTCCGCAGAAATACTGGAGTCGCTTACAGAACGGAGAAACTGTAGAAAGTGAAATGGGAATTTTGACACCGGATATGGTGCTCGGTCCACAGAGAAAAGGAATTAAGCTGACTTATACAACAGATACAAGACCGACAGATTCGATTCGTGAGAATGCGAAAGATTCTGATCTTTTCATCTGTGAAGGCATGTATGGAGAAAAAGAGAAAGCAGCGAAGGCAGTAGAGTATAAGCATATGACATTTTATGAAGCGGCGGAACTGGCGAAAGAAGCGAATGTTGGCGAGATGTGGCTGACACATTATAGCCCGTCACTTACAAAGCCGGAACATTATATGAATGATGTGAAAAAGATATTCCCTCGGGCGAAAGCTGGAAAGGATGGAATGTCTGTTGATCTGATGTTTGAAGATTGAGAGGGATAGAAAATGAGTGAAAGCAAAGAGATTAATATACTGGCAATCGAAAGTTCCTGTGATGAGACAGCGGCAGCAGTAGTACGAAACGGGCGAGAAGTGCGCTCAAATATCATTTCTTCTCAGATTGATCTGCACAAATTATACGGTGGTGTTGTGCCGGAAATTGCATCAAGAAAGCATATTGAGAAGATTAATCAGGTGATTGAAGAGGCGCTTAGTGAAGCAGGGACAACATTAGATGAGATTGACGCAATCGGTGTAACTTATGGACCGGGGCTTGTAGGAGCCCTGCTTGTTGGCGTGGCTGAAGCAAAAGCAATCGCATGGGCGAAAGATATTCCACTGGTCGGAGTGCATCATATAGAGGGGCACATTTCTGCCAATTATATCGAACATCCGGATCTTGAACCACCGTTTGTATGCCTTGTTGCATCTGGTGGACACACACATCTTGTGTGCGTGAAAGAATATGGAAAATATGAGATCCTCGGAAGAACCAGAGATGATGCAGCGGGTGAAGCTTATGATAAAGTGGCTCGTGCAATCGGGCTCGGTTATCCGGGCGGTCCAAAGATTGACCGTATTGCCAAAGAGGGGAATCCGGATGCAATCCAGTTCCCAAAGGCAAAGGTAAATGATGCAGAGTATGATTTTAGTTTCAGTGGACTGAAATCAGCGGTATTGAATTATATTAATGGCTGTAAGATGAAAGGTGAGACATTTGATCCTGCCGATCTTGCAGCATCTTTCCAGAAGGCAGTAGTAGAAGTTCTTGTGGGAAATTCAATGCGTGCAGTAGAAAAACTCGGCATGAAGAAATTTGCGATTGCGGGAGGAGTTGCGTCTAATTCAGCGCTTCGTGAAGCGATGGAAGAAGCTTGTGAGAAACGTGGAATGAAATTCTACCGTCCGTCACCAATTTACTGTACAGATAATGCGGCAATGATCGGAGCGGCGGCTTATTATGAATATCTTGCCGGAACTCGTTCGGGATGGGATTTGAATGCTGTGCCGAACCTGAAATTGGGTGAACGTTAAGATAGTTGATTTACGTGTCAGTTATTTGAATAACAAAGAGATATGAACAGGATTTTGTGATGAGTTGTGAATAACTTTGCAAAATCCTGTATTTAATGTGAATAACAGGAGAGAAAAATGGAGAAGAAATATTGTACAGCAGTTGTTCTTGCTGGTGGAAGTGGAAAAAGAATGGGGACAAAAGTTCATAAACAGTACTTGATGCTGAAAGGCTATCCTGTACTTTATTATTCTCTGAAAGCATTTCAGGATTCCTCATGGATTGATGAGATCGTTCTTGTCAGTGGTACAGGTGAAGAAGAATATTGTCAAAAAGAAATCGTAGAAAAATACGGTTTTTCAAAAGTACGCAAAATTGTATCTGGAGGAGCAGAGCGATATAATTCTGTCTGGAATGGTCTGCAGCAGATCACAGAAAAAGACGGGTTCGTATATATTCATGACGGGGCAAGACCGTTTGTGGATGATGCGATGATTGAGCGTGCTTATCGATGTGTGGAAGAAACAAAAGCATGTGTTGCCGGCATGCCTGTAAAGGATACAATCAAAGTCGTGGACGAAAAGAATTATGTGAAAGGCACACCGGAGCGAAAAACACTCTGGCTTGTTCAGACACCACAGGTTTTTAATATCCAGCTGATCAAAGAAGCTTATCAGAAATTAATCAACGAGAAAATCGAAAATGCGACAGATGATGCGATGGTAGTCGAGCAGATGATGGGACATACTGTTAAATTATATCCCGGAGCATATGAAAATATAAAAATCACAACACCGGAAGATCTTCTTGTGGCGGAAGCGTTTCTGTAGGAATATGCAAGGAAATTCAAGAAAAGAGGGGAATTTTCCGATGTTGTAAAGTGTGGAAAAAGCCCCAAAAATCAAGGAAAACAAAGAAAGTTAAAAAAATGTGAAAAAAATGAAAAAAAGGTGTTGACATTTAGGTCCACCTTATGATAAGATTATCAGCGTCGCAAGTGAAACGACAACAACTTAATAAGAATTGCTAATCGGCAATGATTAGGTATTATGGAGAGGTATCGAAGTGGTCATAACGAGGCGGTCTTGAAAACCGTTTGTCCGAAAGGGCGCGTGGGTTCGAATCCCACCCTCTCCGTTTTTTATGGAGAAGTACCCAAGCTGGCCGAAGGGGCTCCCCTGGAAAGGGAGTAGGTCGTTAGTAGCGGCGCGAGGGTTCAAATCCCTCCTTCTCCGTTTGTTTTATGAAAGCTCATAAAACTTTTTAAAAAAGTTCTTGACAAACAAAAACAGCTATGTTAATATAAACAAGCTGTCGCTTGAAAAGAACGACACAAACAAAGAACCTTGATAACTGAACAATA
>OCPU01001530.1_pt1 | contig 17636 bp, 15 predicted proteins | sample 1538661 | NCBI WGS metagenome assembly OCPU01 (sample SAMN04571716, study PRJEB22368) | human gut metagenome | biome: human gut; material: stool | host: Homo sapiens | place: Luxembourg | collected 2012-10-19
CAACTGTGCCGCCGCTTCACTTTTTTTGGCATCTGCACGGAAAGCCAATACACTATCAATGGATTGCATCAATAACTTTTCTCTCTCTGCCGACAGCCGACGTACTCCGGCAATATCTCCCTCCATAAACTTCTCACCGATAGCCATATTCAACTCACCCGAAGCTTTATAGCAGGATAAACTCAATAGATAATCATTATAAGCACGCAGCTCATCAGACACCTGCTGTTGTGCATATATTTCCTGTATACACAACAAGAACAGACAAAATAAAACAACTAATCTTCTCATCAAATTTTATTCCATTAGATATTATTCATACTTCCAAGAACCACCCGATTTATATATCAAACCTTTGACTTCTCCGGGAATTTGTTTCACATGCTCGAACTCCTGTCCATCCGTACTCGTCCAATAGAAGTCATGAGTATTTCCATTTTGTACACACACACCGAACTGTTCTCCATAAGAATCAAGGGTAAAAGCTGTTATTGTTCCTGTTTTAAAATCGGCTACAGCTACCGGAGTATCGTTCAATTCAAAATTATACCGGAAAATTTGTGCTCCCTGAGAATAATAAGCCTCCTTCGTTGTATATCCCACTGCAAAACGGGTCTTTTCATTCACAACTGCCGGAAATACATCCTGTGCAATTGTTGTCAATGTCGGTTGTCCTCCCACGATCCCGAATTGAAAACGCTGAGTATAATATTTTCCATCCGACTTATCCCGCAAAACGGCATAAAACAAACTCTTCCCCTGCTGCTGAGAAGCCGGAGCCAGATAGATCAACTCTTTATCAGGATCAACCAGGCTGAATTTTTGTCCCGCATCCTCCACCTGATCTAATCCCCGTAACTCTCCGTTATCCAAAAACAAATATCTTCCTTCATTTTCTTCATAAAATAAAGCGACATTATAATCAGGAGGGAAACTATACCCCACCACAGAAGAGAGCTTATAATCCCCGTAGAAAGGAAAATCCGGATACCGGTCCTGGTACAAATACCCTCCGGGAGAATAACGGACATACAATTTCCCGGACCCGGAAACCAAACAGGAATAATTCTTTATAAAACAAGCTGCCTTAATTTCTTGCAAATCTTCCGGCAAGCTTCCGCCGACAAATTCCTCTCCGGTCCACACCTCTTTCCGAAGGTTACTCCAGTCTAATTCTACCGGTCCGTCCGATCCCGGCCCTCCGGCCATCACCAATACACCGTTTGCATTCAAACCGGCATCAAAATGTTCTACCACTCCATAAGCTTTAGGCCCCAATTCCCTGTTATTAACTGCCGTATAAACATTCTGAAAAAACTTTTTACTGCTCGCCAACATGTTCAACTCCGCTTTTCCTTGATTTTCAGTCATCCACATCCAACCATTCGTAAAATTACTTAGCAAAGTCACCCGAAAACGCTGACTATATGAGATTCCCGTACGTTCGTCTTTAACGATAAAAGCACCGAAAATATCATTCCACCCTTGGGGTTCTATCCCAAAAGTAACATTCAGACATTTTTCAGTAGAAACCACAAACGTATCCAGCTTCCATTGATAGGATAGATCATCATGTGCCTGTGTACTATCGGTAAAACGAATAATCGGTTCCGGCATCGTAAAAGGTTCTCCAAACCAGAGTTCATATTTTTTATTTTCATCGATCCCATCAATTTCAATTGCATACATTGTTTTATAATCATAATTTCCTTTATCCTTATAGCAACCGGCCATTACCAGTAATGCCAGTAACAATATATATATCTTATTCATAACTCGATCTAAATTTAATTGGTACCCCTTTATTACTATCCCACCATCTTCACCTGCATAGGTTGATTATTCTCATCCATGATTACCCGTCCCTGAGCGGCTTCTTCTTCCAGATAATATTTAAACTTCAGGATAGCGGCCCTCTTTTCCGGATAAGCAATATTTTCCAAATCAAAAGTACCGCTAATCCGGATAAACAAACGATATTTCGTTTCAGAATAACTACCCAATCCTTCGGTTTCATGCCACTCATCCCACCATCCGGGCCGAACGATCCGATCAGTCAGATATATTTTACAACTATTACTCTCCGGGAAACACAATTTAAAATGGGCACTCTCCACCAAATCCAACTGCAGATACAATTTTTCCGCTTTCAATTCTTCTGTATTCATCACTTCAACCCAAAGTGTATCCGTAACCCGATTGGCCCGCAACTTACAGTTTTGCGCCGGAATATTGAAATGTACCCCTTCCTGAACCGTACTTACCGGATTTACCTTTACCTTATATTCGCGGTCATAATCCAACACTTCGCCTGTCACTTTCACTTCTATGCCAATACGATCTGTCGTTGTCTTTCCAGCCAATCCGAAATTATAATCCACACTGTCCTTTTCAAACACCGATACAAAACGTATATAGTCCGTACCCGAATACTTTTCGAGGTCTTTTTCACAGGAACAGAACACCAATCCCATTCCCAACCCTATGATCAATGCCAATATCTTTGCTTTCATACCTTTCTATTTATAAAGTTCAGACAATCTGTTACCGAATTCCAATTCCACGTCCGGCAACGGTAATACGAAATCTTTCTCCGTCATGGTATAATTTCCGGACTCATCTACTACTTTCCGTCCCAACCGTTTGTAGAAATAAAACAGCTGCCCTTCGCACATAAACTCCCGGCGGGCATCGTTAACAATCACATCTTCCAGCTCTGCGGGTGAATTTGCAATCAAGGCCTCCTTGGCATTCCGGGCATTCCGTAATTTCTGTAATTCTGTTTTAGCTCCATTCAGATCGCTATCCATCAGATATTCACAAACATAATAATACATCTCACTAATCCGAATCATCGGAGCTATCCTTCCCATCTCCTCTTCCGTCATCTCATCAGCATTCTCAGGTTTCACAAATTTGATACAACTGGGCCGATCGAAAGCAGCCAATATTTCATGCTCCATCAGATAGTTCAAACGGTAATCATTGGCACTTCCTTCAAACATCTGTTCACTATTCTTTATCGTCAACCACTTTTTGCTGCTACTATAGCTGGGCGAATAAGGTTCAAACACTTTAGTCATCCGGGGTACATTGAATCCAAAGACGATCTCAGGCCGTAAAATCCGGTTCCGATATTGAATATCGCTAGTAATCTTCCAATAATCGGTAAATTTGAATACTCCCGATTCCAACACAATTTTAGCATAATCGTAAGCCTGTTTTTTGTCCAGTTTATAAGCATATACCCGCGCTAGCAAAGCATTCACAGCATAATAATTCAGACGGAATCCACGATAAGACAAAAATTCATTCCGGTCAGGCATCGGCTGGGTCCACATATACATATCCGAGCCAGTAGTTGCCTGATACAACGGATCAAAAATAGGATCCCGGCCTTCCAGATCGGTAACGGCAGCTTTCAGATCTACAATCACACTATCGATCACTTCACTGACCGTCTTTTGAGGCGACACTTTATTCGAATATTTTGTAATATACGGAATAGCTGTATATCCCGGATCTGCTTTATACGAAGGTGCAAACAAACGCAACAGATCAAAATGGAAAAAAGCCCTTAAAGCCCTGGCTTCTCCATGTAAAATATAATAAGTACGCTCATCCTCAAAAAAATCCGGCCCGACTTCCTCCAATCTTTCCAATAAAATATTACAATTGGCAATACAGAAATACAATTCCAGCCACATCTCATCAATTTTAGGCGAAATATTCACATCCTTGTATTGGTACTTGGCCAACTGGGCAAACTCATGTGTCTCGTCCGGAATAGCGTAATACTGAGCCAAAACATCCGTATATCCGAACAATAAATTATTGGCATACAATTTTTCACCCGAAGCGGTAATATAAATCCCGTTCAATACATCCTTAAATCCCTGAGGAGTAGAAAATATTTTCTTGTCGTTCACCTGTGCCTCCGGAGTAATATCCAACCACGACGTACAGGACTGTGAGAGGACAGCACATCCCAACAGGATTGCAGCTGTCATATTTTTAATTTTTTTGTAACTCATATTCTATTGCATTAAAATTGAACCATTACACCTAAACTCATACTACGGGCAAATGGATAAGAAATCCCTCTCTCCCGCTTCACTGTCGACAAACGAAACACATCATTCATCATTGCAGTCAAACGAACCATATCAAAACCGATAGGTTTCAGCCATTCTTTCTTCAAATCATAAGACAATGACAAAGATCCCAACTGTAATACATTTTCATCCTGTATAAAACGGGAACTAGCCGGAGTCGTCGACTTATCGTTGATGTCTTTATAAAATGTATGGTCGCCTGGTTTCTGCCAGCGTTGCTCCAATACCCGACGGTCTACATTATCTCTCGGATCAGCATTCTCTACCCGGTTGATCAAGGTCTGGTTGTACACCTGTCCTCCCAGACGATAACTGAAATTCATGTTTAGATTGAGTTGCTTCCAGGTTATATTCGTTCCGAATGCTCCGGTCACTTTCGGTTCTGTATCACCGCATACCACACTCTCTTTCGGATCCCAAACGTACGTATTAGTACCATCCTGACGCTGGAATAACTCTTTTCCGGTAGCAGGATCGATGCCCAACGATTTCATCGCATAAATAGCGGTTGAAGATCTTCCCTCTTTATACCGGACCATCGGTTTGGTTTTATAGTCGTCATTGTTAGCCTGTTCCTGATCGGCTTTATCGTTATAGGAACTCAAAGCATTCGAAATGGATACGATACGATTCTTATTATGAGCCATATTCACAAACAGACTGACATTCCAATCGTTCGATTTATAGACAAAACTCCGTAAAGCCAATTCCACTCCTTCATTTTCCATCTGTCCCAGGTTTTCTTTATAATCAATAAATCCCAGAGAAGTAGGCAAAGTAACACTGCTCAAAAGGTTTTTGGTCTTTTTCAGATAATACCCGAAAGTCACCGTCAACCGATCTTCCCACATGCCGAAATCCAATCCCAAGTCGTAAGCAGTCGTCGTTTCCCATTTCAGATTCGGATTCCCTAAAGCCATCAGGGTTGCCCCGATTCCTGTCGCATACCAGCCGTCCTGTATATATTCGAACATCGTCTGAGATTGATAGGGTTGAAAAGAAGCCTTTCCTGTCGTTCCAATAGACCCACGGATCTTCAGTCTGGAAATACCGGTATTTTCCATAAATTTTTCATGGTGTATATTCCAACCCAAACCAACTGCCCAGAAAGGAGAAAATTTAGATTCCGAACCATACATGGACGAACCATCCAAACGAGCCGATAAATCCAATAAATAGCGATTCGCATAAGAATAATTGACATTGGCAAAAAAACCTGCCAATCGGGTTTTTCCCTCACTTCCTCCGGGATGGGTATTGGTAAACTCCTTCGCCAAAGAGATATAATCCATCATCTTGGAAGGATAACCTCTCACGTCGAAGTTCACACTACGACTACCACTTTCTGTCAGATTGACACCTAATGCCGTATTGACAAAGTGTTTACCCACTCCCAAATAATAAGTCAATACCGAGTTAAAATCCATACTATACGTATTACTCGTCCCGTGGTACCCTTCTCCTTTATTCAACAATCCTTCACCGGACGACAACTCATAACTTTCATACTGCAATGATTCCGGTGAAACAAAAGTCTCTACTTGTTCTTTCTTTTCACCGTAAGAGAAATTGGCCCGCAAACGTAATCCTTGTACGATACTCCATTCCAGACTGAAATTATTGGTCACGTCCAGATACTCGCTTTCATCCCGATTTCCTACCGTTGCTTCATACACAGGGTTCCAAATTTGCTTATTGGTATTTATGTATTGCGTCATCTTACGGATCAGATTACCGTGCTCATCCTGAAAAGGATAATAGGGATTCAACAAGGCATATTGGGAAAAGTCACCATAAGGGGATTCTTTAGATTTCACTTTATTGACAGTGAGATAATTCCTTACTAAAAGTTTATCTTTTAGATTATAAGAAAGTGAAAAACCTAAAGCTCCGCGGTCACGAGCCGATCCTTTCATCACCCCATTGTCTTTATCATACTTAAAATCAATACCATATCTAACCGCTTTATCCCCACCTTCAATGAATATGCTATGCTTTTGATTAAACTCTACCTTCAAAGGCTGAGACAACCAATAGGTATTCACTCCACTCTCAACAAGACTCAGTTTATAATTATAATCTTTATCTTTATTGATCTGCGCATCAGCATTATTATCTTTATACATGCCTATGCTCTTTTCAAAATCCAACTTCTCACGGGCATCCAATAAGTCGTATCCATTTAAATCCGGTATAGCGATAGAAGCAGTAAAATTATAGTTCACCCGCAACTGTCCTTCCGAGGGAGCTTTCGTTTTGATAACAATCACTCCATTCGCTGCCCGAGAACCATAAATAGCCGTTGCCGAAGCATCTTTCAGAATAGTCAACGATTCGATCCGTTCAATATCGAGGTCAAAAATTTTCTCTGCATCTACTTCAAAACCATCCATGATAAACGTAGGCAGATTCGGATTATTTTTCAGATTATCCCGGCTCACTGCTTCCTTTTCAAATTCAGTCAGCCCGATTCCAGAATTTCCCCGAATCGTAAAATCAGCAATCCGGTTAGGATTCGATCCGATGTCTATATTGTCCTCAAAGCGGATAGAAGGATCAAATACAGAAAGTGCCTGAAGCACATTCCCGGTAGTCACCTTCCTTAGCTCGTCCCCTTTCACGGTTACCTGTGCCCCTGTAAAACTATCTTTGTTCTTATTAAAATATCCGGTCACCACCACATCGTCAAGTGCCTTTACATCCTCCTTTAAGACAATCTTATAATCATTCTTATCCGTAATCTTCACCTCCATCGTCTCCATCCCCACAAAAGAAAACAACAAGGCTTGTCCATCAGCCACAGGTAAAGTGATTGTAAACTCTCCCTCTACGCTAGTCACCGTCCCTAAAGAAGTTCCCTTGATAATGACCGTCACTCCCGGTAGCGGATTCCCTTTTTCATCCACCACTTTTCCGGTGATCTTACGACCTTCGGTTGCTGTCACTTCTTTTTTTATCACTACGGCATTTCCGGAAATCTCAAACCAAAGACCAGTATTTTTCAGGCACGTTTTCAAAATCTCATTCACCTCCTTATCCGTTTCCTGTACCGTCAATTGCTTCACTCCTTCAATGTCACGGGTTCCGTACATAAACACAAAATCCGTCTTCTTTTGAATCTCCCAGATCACCTGTTCCAAAGACACATTTTCCAAATCCAAACTGATTCTTACATTATTTTGAGAATGTACTGCTGCATTCAGCTGAAAACAGCTAAACAAAATCAAAAAAAACTTCAGTCTCACCACAAATAAAATTTTAGAGAGTTTTCCCCGGGCGGGAAAAACCATTCCAGGATTTTTTTTCATAAATTTGTTGAATTAAAGTTTAACACACTTTGATTATTTAAGCATGTTCCCGGCCAGTTTCGCAGACCACCGGGAACATTTTTATTTCAAACCCGTATACCCCAAACGCTATATTTTCATTTCTCTATCCTCATATCCCCTTGCCATCCACCCTATTCGTATTCAGTATCATCATCTTTAATTTCATTTTTTCTCCGATATATACAAACAACGGTTTGTCTGCAACACCTCTACTAAATTTGTCTTCTTTATCATATCAACAATCGGTTGCATATCATCATACCTTCCAAACCTTGCACCGATCCGGATTTCTTTAGCTCTTTCGTCTATAAAATGAAATTCCACCCCATACCAACGCCCCAATGTTTTCATAACATTTTCCAATCGTTCATTCCGGAATACAAACGTTCCTTCCTGCCAGGCCACATATTGTTCTACTTCAACCTGCCGTACGGTCGTTTTACCGTCATTTTTCGAATACACGGCCTGCTCTCCTGCCACAATATCCTGATCGTTCACCTTCACTTTTCCTTCCACCAAAGTTGTTACCACCTGCCCTTCATCTGCATATGAACGAACATTAAACGAAGTCCCCAACACCCGTACATTCACCCCATTCATCTTTACTACAAAAGGACGAAGTGCATCTTTAGACACTTTAAAATAAGCCTCTCCACTCAATTCTACCACCCGCTCTGTGCCACGGAATACTACCGGATATTTTAGCCGGCTCTCAGCATTCAAATAAACCCGCGTACCATCAGATAAAGTCAACGTATACTCCATCCCGGTCAAAGTTTCCATCTGATTATAAACAAGCGTATCTTCACCTACTCCGATCTGCCTGTAATCAATCCCCGTAGAATCCTTTTGAATCACAGTACCATCCATCTCTGCCAAAGTAAACCGACCGTTCGGAACAAGCTTTACCACCTTTCCATTTCCTAAAGTTAATTTTGCACTTCGCTTTCCGGAAGGAATACTCTGCTGCACAATAAGGGGCGGCTTTACGGGCACAGCTGTTTTCATCTGAAAATACCAGAATCCACCTCCCAACATCACTAAAATGACAGCAGCATATTTCCACCACCTCCTCTCCCCGGCACGTCTTCCCATAGCCTTATCCAGATTCTTCTCCATTTTTTTCCAGGCCTCTGTAACAGAAAAACGTTCCAACAACTGCTGGTTTGCTTTAAAATCTTCTTCCTGATCCAATCTCTCCGCCAGATTGGTATGCCACACGCTTTCCTGCTTCCAGTTTTCCAACGCCTCCCGTTCTTCCGGCGTAGCAATCCCCATTAAGTTGGTTGCATACTTAGCCGCTATCTGAAAAATATTCATATCCAATCGCATAAAAACATTTTTTAATCTATCCTAAATCAAAAATCGTCAAATAGCTTTCTGCCACTTTCAAAGTCTTTCTATTTACAGATTTAAGCTCCTCATTCCGGATTAATTACATTCATTAAATTTTGAAAAATCTGCTGAAATTTATTGTGTTTTCATTCTTATAACAATCTCAAACGAAAAACGGGGTAGTCAGGATTGAAAAAATTTTATTTATTTACAAGTCTACCCCTTTCTACAAAATCATCCAACCGACCACATTTTACATTCTGCTATTCCGGCCGACCGGATAACCATACGTTGTATCCAAACCTTGAAAAGAAAGAGAGATAATTTCAATACCCGGCCTACGACACATTTCCGGATATCTATCCATAAAAACAGGAGAATTTAAGCTTGAATCTAAATAAATATACCGTATTTTTGTCCGGTCTCATCCATCGTAACAGAAATGAATATTGAAGAGTTCAGAGCATATTGCTTGTCATTCAAAGGAGTATACGAAAAGATGCCATTCTCAGGAGTTGCCGATAAATACAGCCGTGACGTCCTGTGTTTCTACGTAGCGGATAAATGGTTTTGCTTCGTCAATATCGAAGTTTTCGATTTTTGTTGCCTCAAATGCCAACCCGAAGAATCCGGAGAATTACAAGCCGGATATATTGGAATACAACCGGGCTGGCATATGAACAAGAAATATTGGATCAGCGTTTACTTTAACCAGGATGTCCCTGATACCATGATAAAAGAACTGGTCGGCAAATCCTACGAAATCGTAGTCCGAAGCCTAAGCAAAAAAGAACGGGAAAAGCTGACCTCAGATGATGATTGATAAGCATGTCCGTACAGCATCCGGTCAATATTCTGCCATATTTACAACTTCGCCTATTTGCGGAATAACTACAGGTAGCGAATCTCTATCCCGCATCCTCCGTGCATTCTTCAACGGTTCGTCCCAGGGATGAGTAGCCAAAGCATATTTAGAATGATGAACCGTCAGAATTTTTGCCGCTTTCAATTCCCTGGCTACCGCTGCCATATATCCGGGCATCAGGTGGATATATTTCCACCCTTCGTTGTACTGACCGTTTTCCAGAATAGCCCAGTCGATATCGGGCATATCTTCCGGCCGGTACACCTCCGTTCCTTTGAAAGGTTTGTTTACGAACGAAACAGGTGCAGCCGTACAAAATACCGGATCGACAAGTAAACGTTTACCCTCCATCTGGATCAGATAGGAAGAATGGCCGAACCAAACCAACAGATCCTCTGAGAGGTTCAGGGTCTGTAAATCGGTTTTGATAACAGGCAGAGTACTATCCGGCCTCAGTCCTGCTTGTTTCCTGAATAAAAAGCCCGTCAAATTTTGAAAAAATCCTTTGCCGGAAGTCATCAATACCGTTTCGTGTAAGTTACGAAATTCTCCATCCCGGTAATGGGCCGAGCGTTCGATTCTAGCCAAACGTTCTCCCCGGGGTAAACGACCGAATTGCGGCATATTCACAAATACGACTCCAACTACAGCCGACAAAACGATAACACTCAAAATCACCCACATCATACGAAATCTTTTTTTACCCATATTTCTCCGACTTATTTTCCCGGCCTTAAACCGCTTTACCCATTTCATTGGTCTGCTTCATATCAAGCAAACCGTCCATTTCTCCCTCTCGCCATAGTCCGGTGACAGCGATCCCCCTTTTCCCGCAGGAATTTTCCAGACAAGCCGAACCTCCCCGTAAACAATCGAAAGTACGTTCGGTCTTTTCCGGTTCCGTCTCCGCCCTGGTTGCAATGAAATAAGCCACCTGACAGACTCCGAAACCCAAAACCGGCATTTCAATACCGTTCTTCAATTTTATAGTCTTCATATTTTTTCATCTTCCAAATTATAAAGTTTTTCCGACATGACAAAAATACGGGAGACAAACAGGTCGGGAGTACACCAATTATAGATTATCCTACCATTTTTACCGATCCGGTACATCCTATGAATCAGGCAATAAAAAAAATATTTAAATTTGTATTGAATAAAATACAACAGCCATGAATACCATTCAAAAATTCGACACGATTCATCAGTATAATGAACTTCTAGGACAAGAGACTTTACATCCGCTGGTTAATGTCATCGATCTGGCCCAATCATGCCGTCTACGGCACGGTCTCCATTCTTTCGGCTTTTACACGGTATTTCTGAAAGAAATAAAATGTGGAAACCTTCGGTACGGTTGTAACTATTACGATTATCAGGAAGGAACACTTGTTTTTCTTGCTCCGGGACAGGTCATCGGTGTCGAAGACAACGGTAAAGTCTATCAACCGCAGGGGATGGCCCTGGTCTTTCACCCGGATCTTTTACGGGGAACCACTCTAGGCCGTACGATCAAAGACTATACCTTTTTTTCGTATCAGGTGAACGAAGCCCTTCATCTTTCCGAGCAAGAGCGTCATATCATCATCGACTGTTTCCGTAATATCGAAGAAGAACTGCATCACACCATAGACAAACACAGTCAGCGGTTGATCGTATCCAATATCGAATTATTCCTCAACTATTGTGTCCGTTTCTACGACCGTCAATTCATCACCCGCGAAAATGTCAACAAAGACATTCTCACCCGGTTCGAAAATTTGCTGAACGACTATTTCTATTCCGAAAAACCGGAGAGTTCGGGCCTGCCGACAGTAAAATACTGTGCAGATCAAATGCATCTGTCCGCCAATTATTTCGGCGATCTGATCAAAAAAGAGACCGGGAAAACCGCTTCCGAACATATCCAGACCAAACTGATCGATATCGCAAAAGAAAAAGTATTCGACACCGGCAAAACCATCAGCGAAATCGCTTATGAGCTCGGTTTCCAATATCCGCAACATTTCAGCCGCTTATTTAAGAAAGTGGTAGGAGTCACTCCCAATGAATACCGGATGCTGAATTAACAGCCCTATCGGTTACTCCGATAACATAAAGCCTGAAAGCATCGTAAAAGACAGAAATACGTCAGATTCCCGCTCCCCCGGGGACTTTCGTCGATTGGACGATACTTTCCCCGCCCCGCTGTTATACTTTATCCGTTTTTCAGGTCCTGAACATTTTCAGTTCACCGAAACTTCATTCGTTCTTGTCGGGAGAATTTATAGGATTATCCAAACAGAGACAGTCCTGTTCCCGACAAGAACGAAAGAATTCGAATCGTTATTTTTCGCTGCCGATACTCTTCCACACGACAGCCGATAAAGCAGCACCGGCAAAAGGAGCGACGATAAACAACCATAACTGTGTCAATGCCTTCCCCCCTTCGAAAAGAGCCGGTCCGATGCTACGGGCAGGATTTACAGAAGTTCCTGTGATAGGGATACAAACGATATGTACCAACACTAACGTCAGTCCGATCGCCAAACCACACATCACCGGTGTTCCCTTCTTGTCATCGGTTACACCCAAAACAACCAGTACAAAGATGAAGGTAAAGACCATTTCGGCCAGAAAAGCAGTCAAGGCAGAAGTTGTCCCGGCATATGAATTTGCTCCGGTCATTGTCCCTGCCGGATCGACGGCATAGCCTTGCACAAAAACATACAAAATAGCCGAACCGATAATAGCTCCGATAACCTGAAAGACCATATACATCAGGGCTTCACCACCTTTCATCCGCCCCGATAACCAACACCCCAAGGTTATCGCCGGATTAATATGACATCCGGATATTCCACCAATTGCATAGGCCATCGCTACAACCGATAAACCAAAAGCAAAAGCAACCGTCAGGACTTGGGCTGTCGTCCCACACCCACCGTTAAATATGGCACAACCACAACCCATTAACACCAGAACCATCGTTCCGATCATTTCAGAAATGTACTTTTTCATAACCACGCTATTTAAAAACACTTCCTCAAAAGTAGTGAATTTATTTTAATTTATCACAATATTTCCCAACCGAAACCGGTTCCTGAACCGGTTTCGGCAGCAATACCGATTCTTACCGGCTCATCACCCGATCGGACCGGAATATCAATGACAATCACAACGTGATGACGAGATATAATTTCATCTCTGACCAGAAAACTATCCGAACCCGGAAAAGAAAGTCGGTTTTCTGAAGTTCTGCCTTATGAAACGATTTAAAAAGTCAAACTAGATTTTCGTACACAATTCAGCAATCCGTATAATCAGCTGTACGGCTTTTTCCATTGCATAAACGGGTATATATTCATAGCGCCCGTGAAAATTATGTCCTCCCGTAAAAAGATTCGGAGTAGGTAACCCCATAAACGACAACCGTGCCCCATCCGTACCTCCCCGGATCGGCACGATCAACGGCTTGATATTCAACTCCTGCATGGCTTGCTTTGCAATATCGATAATGTAGTGAACCGGTTCGATCTTTTCACGCATATTGCTATACTGATCCTTCAATTCCAACTCGATTTTCAGCCCAAAACGTTTGGAAAATTCACGCACCCCGTTCTCGATCGTATTTTTGCGCCATTCAAAACGTTCCCGGTCAAAATCACGGATCAGGATTTCGATCTCGGTAGTTTCCACATCTCCCTTTATCGAATACACATGGAAAAAACCTTCGTAACCGGAAGTATTTTCAGGCACTTCTTTTTTAGGCAGACTAGCCATAAACTCATTGGCTACAGCAATCGAATTGACCATTTTATTCTTCGCATACCCGGGATGAATATTCCGTCCTTTGAAAACGATCCGGGCATTAGCGGCATTAAAATTCTCAAATTCCAATTCTCCGATCTCTCCTCCATCCATCGTATAGGCAAACTTAGCTCCGAATTTTTTTACATTAAAATGATCGGGCCCTTCCCCTATTTCCTCATCGGGAGTGAAACAGATGCATATTTTACCGTGTTTAACTTCGGGATGTCCGATCAGATATTCGGCTGCGGTCAAAATCTCGGCGATTCCGGCTTTATCGTCCGCACCCAACAAGGTATTCCCATCTGTAGTGATCAATGTTTGCCCCACATAATTCATCAATTCCGGAAATTCCTCCGTCGAAAGTACGATTCCCTTCTCTTTATTCAGCACAATATCATTGCCCGCATAATTCTCGATAATCCGGGGATTCACATGCCTGCCACTCATTTCGGGGCTGGTATCCATATGGGCGATAAACCCGATAGCCGGCGTTTCCCGTTCCACAGTAGAAGGTATAACTCCCATCACATAGCCGTATTCATCCAGTTCCACCTCCTGGATACCTATAGCTTCCATCTCTTCCTTCAATACATGGGCAAACTCCATCTGTCCCGGTGTACTGGGATTCAATCCCGTATTCGGGTCAGACTGAGTACCATAACCTACATACTTCAAAAAACGGTCAGTAACATTCATCATAAAAAGCAAAAAAGCTAAAAGTAAAAAGCTATAAGCTAAAAACAGCAAACTTACCTGCCAGCTTTTAGCTTTTTACATATTACATTAATAGGCTTTCGCAATCAACACTCTCCGATGAGACGGTTTACCGGTCACCATATCTTTTCCTTCTTCTTCAGGGCTATCGAAAGGAATACAACGGATCGTCGCTTTGGTATCGGCTTTTATCTTTTCTTCAGTTTCTGCAGTACCATCCCAATGACAAAGGAAAAATCCGCCTTTACTTTCCAGTAGATTTTTAAATTCATCGTACGAATCCACTTTAGTGATCATACTATTGCGGAAATCCAATGCTTTCTTATAAATATTTTCCTGGATATCCTCTAACAATTTTTCTATATGTCCGACAATACCCTCCAAAGGCAAAGTTTCTTTCGTCAAAGTATCGCGGCGAGCCACTTCGATGGTACCGTTTTCCAAATCCCGTTCTCCCATCGCTAAACGCACAGGCACACCTTTCAACTCGTAATCGGCAAATTTCCACCCCGGTTTCTGGGTATCGCGATCGTCATATTTTACGGAGATTCCTTTAGCTCTCAGTTTTTCGATCAGCCCCTGTACTTTATCGCTGATTTTTTTCAATCCTTCGGCCCCTTTATAGATCGGCACGATAACCACCTGCAAAGGTGCTAATTTCGGAGGCAATACCAAACCGTTATCATCCGAATGAGCCATGATCAGAGCGCCCATCAAACGGGTCGATACCCCCCACGAAGTTGCCCACACGTATTCGAGTTTTCCCTCAGCATTGGTGAACTGTACATCGAAAGCTTTGGCAAAATTCTGTCCGAGGAAGTGCGAAGTACCGGCTTTTCGATCGTAAAGGTTTCCAGGGCACCTGCAAACCGCTCGCTCTCACTCTTCGAGCCCATAATGACGGGAACAGCCATCCAATTTTGTGCAAAATCGGCATACACCCTCACCATCTTATTGGCCTCTTCCAATGCCTCTTCTTTCGTAGCATGGGCTGTATGTCCTTCCTGCCACAAAAATTCAGCCGTACGCAAAAACATCCGGGTACGCATTTCCCAACGCATCACATTAGCCCACTGATTACACAAAATCGGCAGATGGTCTCCGAAGTCGGACGAATGATATACTCTTCTTCCAATTTTGCTGCCGGATCGACAACAACTCCTCCTCCGTTCGGGTCATTTTTCAAGCGATAATGCGTCACAACAGCACATTCTTTTGCAAACCCCTCAACATGATCGGCTTCCTTAGAGAAAAAAGATTTGGGAATCAACAACGGGAAATAAGCATTGACATGCCCTGTTTGTTTAAACATATCGTCCAACTGACGCTGGATCTTCTCCCAGATCGCATATCCGTAAGGCTTGATCACCATACATCCTCTCACTACGGACTGTTCGGCCAAACCGGCTTTTACCACTAATTCATTATACCATTGTGAGTAATCTTCGCTTCTTGATGTTAAAAACTTGCCCATCTTCTTATTATTTGATAAAACGGGAGCAAATTTAAAGAAAAAAATAGTAGATGTGACCGAATTTGATTATTTTTATTCCATGATCGGCAACAGGTTAAAAAAGAATAGTAAAAACAATAGCAAATTTTTTCTTGGTATACTTTTTGATACTAATAATAAAACGAATAAATAAAACGATATGAAATTTTCTTTATACATAGCAGGTCTTGCTTTTATAATAGTATCCTGTTCCACTACCCGGAATTTCAGCTCTATCATGGAGGACGATATCTATTACGTCCCCGGAAAAAAAGCGCTGGCTATCCGGGAAGTAGAAAATCTTACCGGACATGATATCGGGACCGAACAACCGGTCGATCCGACTGTCTTAGCCGGGGAAATCCCCCGTTCGGCAGGTAGCAGTACACCGCCTGCCACCTTCTCGAGTAGTAACAGCATGAAGATCAATGCCCGTAGCGGGCAATTGGAGCAAGTGAATATCCAAAGCTTGACCCGGGAAGCAGAAGAGAAGCTTGCCAACAATGAAGAGATCGATATGACCTTGTACGAAAATACCGGATACTGGATCGGAGGCTACCGGGGCCCGGCCAGCGATTTGACAGAAATACAACGGATCATCAACATGTATCCCGAAGGATTCGCCAATTTCAGCAATGGGCAGGAAATAGCCCTCAACCTTTCGTTCGATTCGGATTGGAATGTCTATACAGATAACGGACGTTACTGGTGGTTTCCGTCCAATACGAACATCAATTTATATTCTTCCCTGCTTTTCGGTACTTATCCGAAATATATCTGGACCATCGTATGGAACAATCCCCGCTTCGACAGTTGGGCTTTCGACGCTACTTTCAACAACCGTTTCAACTGGAGTCTGAATCTGGGCTGGGGCGGTCCGGGCTGGAGCATCGGATTCGGATGGAATTCAGGTTGGTACGATCCTTGGTACGGAGGTTGGTACGATCCCTGGTATCGCCCCTGGTACGGTGGTTACTATCCGGGATGGGGTTATCCACACTGGCATCACCCACATTGGGGACATCCCGGTTGGGATTATCCGCACTGGGGCGGTGGAAGCGGTCATTATCCCAACAGGCCCAACCGGCCTCATTGGGCAGGACAACGGCCTGGATTCGGAGGCGGAGTAAGCGGCATACGCCCCAACGGAAATCGGCCCAACAGCAACAATGGGTTGAACCGCCCGAACAGCACCCGTCCGGGTACAGGAAGTGTGTTACGCCCGGGCACCAGTAACTCTTTACGGCCAGGAACAGGAACAACCACCCGTCCGGGCAATTCAACCGGAACGGTTAACCGTCCGGGTACAACACGCCCCAATACTTCCGGTATCAACCGGCCGACAGGTACGACACGGCCGAATACGACAACTACCCGCCCAGGAACGATCACCCGGCCGAATACAGGCTCGAATATACGCCCGGGAACCAATACGTCCAGCCCCTCACAAGGGGGAACACGTCCGGTAACCCGGCCGTCGACAACCACACGGCCATCGACAACGACGAATCGCCCGACAACGACAACGCGGCCATCAACAACGACTAACCGGCCGTCTACCACAACCCGGCCTTCAACCACTACGAACAACAGGTATACCCGTCCGGCCGGTAGCGGTTCAGGTAATGTAAAAACTTATAATCGTCCTCAAAATAGTTACAGACCGACTTATAATAACAACAGTTCTTCGAATTATGTTCCCCGGAGACCTTCATCGGCCTCCCGGAGTTCGGGTAGCAGTTATACCCCTTCCCGAAGTTCAGGCAGCAGCTATTCGCCTTCCCGGAGTTCATCGCCTTCCCGGAGTTCGGGTGGTTCCTCCCGGGGCACAGTAAATCGTCCAACTAGAAGATAAACTTAAACCAGCACATTATGAAAAAAGTAATCATATTATCCGTTCTTCTGGGATTCACATTTGCTTCACAAGCCCAGACTTTCGAGGATGCCGTACAATTTTCAAGGACACAGAACTGGGGAACAGCCCGTTCGGCAGG
>OCPU01001548.1_pt1 | contig 17475 bp, 16 predicted proteins | sample 1538661 | NCBI WGS metagenome assembly OCPU01 (sample SAMN04571716, study PRJEB22368) | human gut metagenome | biome: human gut; material: stool | host: Homo sapiens | place: Luxembourg | collected 2012-10-19
TTCTTTCCCTGCTCCTGCTGCGTTTCTTCCTGCTCCATCTTTTCCTGTTCTGCAAGCTTTAACGCCTGTTCTTCTGCTTTTTTTGTCGCATCTTCCACACTTGTTTCCGGTTTCACCTCATAGGAAGCCGGTGCCTCCTGCTGGGTCTGTGCCGCAATTTCCTGTTCTGCTTCCCTGCGTTCTTTTCCTTTATCCGTGGCATATACACTGACAAATCCAATCACTCCCGCTACCAGACATGCGACAGTGGCTATATACTGTTGTTTTCTCATTTGGCTTACCTCCATCATCATTTCGTTTTATGGTCTTTGATGATAGTATGGACTGCCCACGCTGTTTTTATACAGCACTCCTGTGATCATAAATAATATTGGAGAGCTGTGCAAACTGCTCTAAAGAAAGTGCCTCTCCACGAATATTAACCGGTACGCCAAGTTTCTCAATACATGCCTGCAGTTCTTCTTTCGGAAGACCGAATGCACCATAATTGGCAAGCCCGTTTGCCAGTGTTTTCCTGCGCTGATTGAACGATGCCCGGATCACCTGAAACAGCAGTTTTTCGCTTTTTACGGTAACCGGCGGCTCACTATGACGTGTCAGACGGATCACGGCACTGCCGACTTTCGGCTGCGGCATAAAACAGCTTGGCGGAACATTGACTACGATTTCCGGTTTTGCGTAATATTGCACCGCCAGGGAAAGTGCGCCATATTCCTTGCTTCCCGGTCCTTCCTGCATACGATCCGCTACTTCTTTCTGTACCATGATCGTGATACCTTTTCCGTCAATCGCCTCACCAAGGGCATGGCTTTCAAACAATCCCATGATGATCGGAGTCGTAATGTAATACGGAAGATTTGCAACGACCTTGATCGGTTTCCCGTTATTTTTTTCTTCCGCAAGTTTTGAAATATTTACTTTTAAAATATCTTCATTCAATACATCCACATTATTATATTCCGCAAGCGTATCTTTTAGAATCGGAATCAGATTGGTATCTATTTCCACTGCCACTACCGCGCGTGCCGCCTCACAGAGATATTGTGTCATGGTTCCGATTCCCGGACCGATTTCCAGCACAAAATCATCCTTTGTGATCTGCGCAGCTTCTATAATTTCCTCTAAAATTCCTGTATCAATCAAAAAATTCTGTCCAAATTTTTTCTGAAAATTAAACTGGTATTTCTGCAATACTGCAATAGTATTCTTAGGATTTCCTAATGTAGCCATGTTATTCCTCTCTTTCTATAATCGAAAAAGAGCTGCCTCCGTGGTTTAAGAGACAGCTCTTCGTTTCGTTTTATTATGTGATTAGCCCTGAGCGATTGCTCCAGTTGGGCAAACACCAGCACATGTACCACAATCAACACAACTATTTGCATCGATCTCGTACTGAGAAGCACCTGCAGAGATTGCTCCTACAGGACACTCGCCTGCACATGTACCACAGCTAACGCATGAATCAGAAATAACGTATGCCATAATAAAATCCTCCTTATGAATAATGATCATTATTGCCTTATTGGCTTAATGGTATTCTAGTACAAACCCGTCCAAAGCGCAAGCATTTCGGCAAATGTATTTAATTTGATGCATGATCATAAGAAAAATTTTATCGTTCCAGATTTGCAAACTTCGTGTATTCCGGCAGCCATGCGAGGTTCACCGTACCGATCGGACCATTACGCTGTTTGGCGATAATGATTTCTGAAATTCCTTTCAGTTCAGTATCCTTGTTATAATAATCATCACGATAAATAAACATCACGACATCGGCATCCTGCTCGATCGCTCCGGATTCTCGCAGATCGGAGAGCATCGGACGATGATCCGGTCTCTGCTCTACTGCACGGGAAAGCTGGGACAAAGCAAGCACCGGTACATTCAGTTCACGGGCAAGTGCTTTCAGGGAACGGGAGATGTCCGAAATCTCCTGCTGCCGGCTGTCTGCACTCCTGCCGGACCCAGACATCAACTGCAGATAGTCAATGATGATAAGTTTCAGATCATGCTCCAGCTTATATTTACGGCATTTACTGCGCATCTCGGAAATACTGATTCCTGGCGTATCATCAATGATCAGTTCGGAATCCCCTATGATTCCGGCTCCTTCGACGAGTTTCGCCCAGTCAGCATCCGACAGATTACCAGTACGAAGTGCCTGTGCATCTACACGGGATTCCAGGGAGAACAGTCGGTTTACCAGCTGCTCCTTCGACATTTCCAATGAAAATATCGCCGTGCACATGTTTTCATGAAATGCCACATACTGTGCAATGTTTAAAACAAACGCTGTCTTTCCCATAGACGGACGCGCCGCGATCAGAATCAGGTCGGAAGGCTGTAAACCGGCTGTCCGGTAATCCAAATCAATAAACCCTGTCGGTATTCCCGTAACATTTCCGTCCTGCTGTGACGCTTTTTCAATCTTTTCCAGTGCGTTCATGACAACCTGACGAATCGGCACATAGTCTCCACCGGTACGGCTTGACAACAATGCAAAAATATCATGTTCGGTCTTATCCAGAACACTTTCGAGCGATTCTTTGCCCGCATAGCACTCATTCTCTATCTCTTCCGTGACCCGGATGAGTTTCCGCTTCATGGAATTTTCTTTTACAATATTACAATAATATTTGACATTCGCGGATGTCGGAACCGCACGCACCAATTCTCCAACGAATTCCAGACTGGAGACTTCCTGTGGTACATCCTTTTCCTTGAGTTTATTCTGCAGTGTAACCAGATCCACCGGCTGTCCGCTGCTGTACAATTCGATCATCGCATCAAAGAGAATTCCATACTGCTTGTGATAAAAATCTTCCTGCAGAAGGATCTCCATGGCTGTGACAATGGCATCCTGATCCATAATCATGGAACCAATGACCGACTGCTCGGCTTCCAGACTGTTCGGCATCACCCGCTTGATCAGCGTTTCTTCCAAGCGAACTTCCTCCTATTCCTCAACAACCTGAACACGCAGTGTTGCGGTTACCTTTGGATGAAGCTTCACCGGAATCTCATAAGTTCCAAGAGCCTTGATGGATTCGCCCAGCTGCATCTTCTTTTTATCCAGATCCAGCCCTGCCTGCTCTTTTGCAGCCTGTGCAATTTCCTTGGTGGAAACAGACCCGAAAATACGTCCGCCCTCACCGGATTTGATCTTTACAACAACTTTCTTTGTTCCGATCTCTTCCGCCAGTTCCTTTGCGTGCTCTAAATTTTCAGCTGCCACTTTGTCTGCATGCTGATTCTGCAATTTGAGGTCATTCAGATTCTTTGTCGTTGCCTCTACTCCAAGTTTCTTCGGCAGAATTGCATTGCGTGCATAACCGTCACTCACATTTACGATTTCGCCCTTTTTCCCAAGAGCTTTCACATCCTGTAATAAAATTACTTTCATTCCTGTATATCTCCTTCTTCAAGCATTTCATCAATGGTCCGCATAATGGCATGTTTTGCCTCGGAAATCGTACATCCCGTCAACTGTGCACCAGCCACATTCAAATGACCGCCGCCACCCATTCGTTCCATGATTAACTGTACATTGATCTCATCAATGGAACGCGAACTGATGTATATTTTTCCTGCGTACTCTGTCAGCACAAAAGATGCCTTGATTCCTATAATATTGAGCAGCTCATTTGCTGCCTGCGCGCCGACAATCGTCGGACTTTCCACGTCCTCACTCGGACAGACAGAAATTGCAAATGCCCCACGGTATACTTCCGCATGACGCACTGCCTCCGCACGGGCTTTATAGCATGCCATATCATTTCGCAGCATTTTACGCACACGGGTCACTTCTGCCCCGGAGCGTCTGAGATATGCTGCCGCCTCAAATGTACGGACACCTGTTTTGGTCATAAAGTTATTGGTATCAATCAAAATACCTGCATAAATGCAGTCTGCCTCTGCGGAGAAAGCTTGAATCCCTCCTGGAAGTACTGTAAAACTTCTGCTACCATCTCACAGGCAGAAGACGCATACGGCTCAATATAGGACAGAAGCGGATTTTCAATCACTTCGCTGCCCTGACGGTGATGATCAAACACAACGATCGTATCTGTGCGCGTGAGCAGTTCCGGGCACTCCGTATAACTTGGCCGATTGGTATCTACCACCATAACCAGGGAATTGCGGCTTACTTCCTCGATTGCAATCTCACTGTTGATAAACATGTCTTCCGGATAGCCTTTTTCCGGAGTAAAACATTCCATAAGCGGCCGGATGGAAGTTGTTGGCTCATTGATCACGATCTGTGCCTTTTTTCCAAGCACACGGGCTGCACAGAAAATTCCAATCCCTGCACCAAGGGAATCGACATCTGTCAGGCTGTGTCCCATGATAATCACATTCTCACGGCTTTCAATAATTTCATGCAGCGCATGCGCCTTGACCCTCGCTTTTACACGGGTGTTGCGCTCCACCTGTTTTGCCTTGCCGCCAAAATATGCAATATCCTCACCATTTTTGACAACGACCTGATCGCCGCCCCGTCCGAGTGCCAGATCAATTGCCGCACGTGCCTGCTCATAGTTCTCGTTGTAAGAAGTCCCCTTGATCCCGACACCGATACTCAGCGTGACCGCCATCTCATTGCCCACTTTGACCGTCTTGACATCTTCAAGTACACTGAACCGGTCGTCCATAAGCTTCTGTAAATATTTATACTTAAATACCACAAAATACTTGTCTTTTTCAATTTTGCGGACAAGCGCATCCATCTTTGAAAAATACTGGTTCACTTTCCTGTCGACAAGGGCAATCAGAAGTGATCGCTTCACATCCTCGATACTGTCAAGTGCCTCGTCATAGTTATCAATGTAAACAAGTGCCGATACCTGTTTCTGATCCAAATTCTCCTGTCTGCAGTGCTGCAGTTCCGTCTCATCAAACAGATACAATGCCGTCAGGAATTCATCGGAACCTTTCACATCAATTTCTTTACTCTCCTCCATGATATCGTCAAAATAAATACGATTCAGGGAAATCCGGAAAATGCGCTCCTTTTTTTCAATTGTTATATCCTGTGCATCCTCATGTTTCTGAAGAAACTCACGGGTAATATTGGAAAAAAGGGTTGTAATTGATTTATGATAGTTTCTCCCCACTCCCGTCAGTTCGGAAAAACGTTCATTCACCCAGAGAATTTTCCCCGTATAATCCAGCAGCGCATATGGAATTTCAAACTCATTCAAAAGTTTTTTCTGTACCGTTGCATACTGTGTGGCAAAATTGATAATCTCATTTGCAAGCCGCGGTCTGGTATTATAATACAGTCCCAGTTCCAGTACAAAATAGACAGCAATAAATACCGTCAGCAAAAAGCCTGCCGTCACATCGTAAAAATAAAGCCCCACATCTGCGATTGTCATCGGGATCGTCAGCCACAATGGCCAGCAGAGATACGATCTCAGCTTTCCCCTAAATCGAACCTTTGATTTCATTTACGCTCCTGTTCTTTCCACATCCATCGCTCATCTGTGGAATATGCTCCCGCATCAATAATCTATAGTATACCATTTTCCTTCTGCAAAATAAAGACTTTCCTAAGCTAACAAAAACTGCCCCATTTTCATGGAGCAGTTTCGTCCAATGCATCACAGATGTATCTGTGTTATCTGTTTTCTTTTGCAATTTCCACAATGGATTTGCTCAGTCCTGCAATCCCCTGAATATCCGATGGGATAATAATCTTGGTTGCCTGACCGTCTGCTGCCTTGGCAAATGCCTCCAGACTCTTAATCTGAAGTACCGCATTATCCGGAGCAGCTTCTTTGAGCATACGGAGACCATCTGCATTGGCCTGCTGGATCTTTAATGTAGCCTCTGCCTGACCTTCGGCTTCCTTGATGGTTGCTTCCTTCTGTGCCTCGGCACGCAGGATTGCAGCCTGTTTTTCAGCCTCTGCATCGAGAATTGCAGACTCCTTATTTCCTTCTGCAACCAGAATTGTAGATTTTTTCTCACCTTCTGCACGCAGAATGGCTTCACGCCGCTCGCGCTCTGCCTTCATCTGTTTCTCCATGGCATCCTGAATTGCCTTTGGTGGAATAATGTTCTTTAACTCCACACGATTTACTTTGATACCCCACGGATCTGTTGCCACATCCAGCGTTGCACGCATCTTTGTGTTGATGGTCTCACGCGATGTCAGTGTCTCATCCAGTTCCAGATCACCAATGATATTACGAAGCGTCGTAGCAGTCAGATTTTCAATTGCCATGATTGGATTTTCCACACCGTATGCATACAGCTTTGGATCCGTGATCTGAAAATATACAACCGTATCAATCTGCATTGTTACGTTATCTTTTGTGATTACCGGCTGTGGTGGGAAATCAACCACCTGTTCCTTCAACAAAACCCTTTTTGCAATACGGTCAATAAACGGCACCTTAAAATGCAGCCCTACTGACCATGTGGTAAGATACCCTCCAAGTCTCTCCACAACTACCGCATGCGCCTGTGGAACAATTTTCACACAGTTCACAATAATGACCAATGCAATGATCACTATAATGAGAATTACAACAGGCATAACTTTTTCCTCCTTTACCTATTCTACTATAAGTTTGACACCACTGATTGCCAGAATTTTTGCTTCTTCTCCCGGTTCAATGATCTCATTATCATTACGGGTACGCACCGTCCACTCCTGTCCATGAACAACTGCCATCCCGGTCTGATCCATATTACTGACGCGCTCGGAAATCCGTATATTTTCCCCAATCAGGCTATCCGCGTTTGTTCTTTGCATTTTAGCATTTACATATTTACGCGCCCACGGTCTTGTCGCAACAAGCAAAAGAATGGATACCACTAAAAATACCAGAAACTGCACCACCGGATTTACCCCTGCCATTGCCATAACCAGTGCCGCAAGTGCACCTGCGGCAAACCATATGCACGTTAGTCCGATTGTTGCAAGTTCTCCCAGAACAAACACAATCAAAAGTACCATCCAAAGCAATTCATACGGATCCATCGCTCTTATAATTATCATAGACTCTCCCTCTTTTCTGCCACTTTTTTATTTTGGCGAATGCACAGAATACATACCGGCATTTTCCATCCGAATCACAAATGCTTTTGCAAATCCGGCTGCTTTTGCATAATGCTGAATCTGTGGCTGTTGCACCAGTTTTAAGTCCCATCCGTGCATCTGCACGATTTTTGACACGATGGAAAGTCCAAGTCCGTTCCTCCCATCGCTTACCCGCGCTTTGTCCCCACGCGTAAAAGGATCAAACAAATGCTGCGCCTGTTCCTCTGGAATTAGAATTCCGCTGTCTGCCACCAATACATAAATCCGCTCCAGCTCCCTATAAGCAAACAGTCCGATTCTTGTTCCCTTTGGATTGTGCTGCATGGCATTTGTCAGAAGGTTTGTCACTACACGGGATAACTGAAGTTCATCCGCCCAGACCGGTATCGTTTCCTCCGGAATATCTGCTGTCAGTGTCATTCCGTTTTCTTCCATCTCTGCATACAGCATTGCCGCATTTTCTCTGAGAAGTTCACACAAATCAAGTGTTTTACAATTTAATGTAAACCCTTCGCTGTCCAGTTTAACATATTCAAACAACAAATTGATCAGATTTCCGATCCGAACGGATTTATTCTGGATGGCATCCAGATATTCCTGCTGCTTTTCCGGTTCCTGTACCATATGATCCGCCAGCGCTTTTGCGTAGCCGGATACGGTCGTGACCGGTGTCCGAAGATCATGTGCGATATCGGAAAGCATCAGATTCCGCTTGCGGTCAAACTCTCTCTGCTGCTGTTCGCGCTCCTCCTGGATCTGATGAAATTCCGCCATCACAATCCGCGCGAACGTTATCGCACCCAAAATATAAGGAAGCAGCATACACACCATTAACAGCAGAAGAACCACAAACAGCAGGATGGCTTTCCATCCTTCCATCTCCTGTACGACGACGGAACTCCTTGTCGCCGGAAGTGCATTGCCCAGCCAGTCCTGTAATCGTTCCCCTGTCCACTGCATCATTCCCTGCAGCGGTGATGGCAAAAGCATCCGGACGGCATTTACTATCAGCAATAACAGAACACATATGATAAAAATAAACAGATCCGTCTTTCCAACGGATGACTGCCTCTGGTAATCCGGGAAAAAGACTTTCATTACCACAGGCATAACCGCCTGACTGATCAGGAAACTGATCAGCGACTGTGCAATCGTTACCAATACAAGGATATAAATAAACCGTTTGATCAAAAACGCCTGTAAATCACGCATTGCTATTTCTCCAGCCGATAGCCCAATCCGCGGATGGTTCGAATATAAGCTGCCGGGTCTTCATCAAGTTTTGCCCTCAGCTTGCTGATGCAGACCATAATATTATTGTCTGCAACCACATAAGTGTCACCCCATCCCTGTTCATAGATCTGTTGTTTGGTAAACACTTTTCCCGGATGCTTCATAAATAACTCCATGATCCGGTACTCTACCGAAGTCAGTTCAATCGGTTCTCCATTTTTTTTGAGTACGCAGCCTTCCGGATCCAGTTCCAGATCCCGGACAGTCAGTATATTGGATGACAGTTCCGCTGTCCCCAGAGCATAAAACCGACGGATATTTGAATTGACACGTGCTACTGCCTCCAAAGGATTGAACGGTTTTGCCAGATAATCATCTGCCCCGAGATTTAACCCCAGAATCTTCTCGGAATCCGCATCCTTTGCCGAAAGTATCATAACGGGAATATTGCTTGTTTTACGTAATTCCTGCAACACATGGTATCCGTCCATCTCCGGCATCATAATATCCAACAGACACAGATCCACATGTTCTTTCTTCAGCAGTTCCAGTGCCTGCTTCCCGTTTTCTGCCTCAATAATCTGATAATTTTCATTTTCCAGATACAGCCGGAGAAGCGTTCGTATCTCCGGCTCATCATCTGCAATTAAAATCGTATAATTCATACATTCTCCTGCCGGAAAGGTGAATTCACCGGATCCTCCTGCTGTGTAAATCCGTTTGAACCAGCCGGGTTTGCATAGCACAGTGCCTCATACAGTGCGGCATGTGTTGCATTCACATATGGTGACACATAAAAGATTGCAAGAATTCCAAGTGTCAGTCCGGATAAAATGTACCATCCGATAAAGGACAGATCCAAAACAAATGCTTTCCATTTCTGTCCCTGCATCATACGCTTGCTTTCCGCAAATGCCTGCTCTTTGGTCATCTGCGGGTTATCTGCCAGAAGGTACGGAATCATCATATATTCATATGCTTTTACAATACCCGGAATGATAAAAAGCAATGACCATAAAACCGTAAACAGATCACGGAAAAACATTGTCTTTGCAACATTCCTGTAATTATTGTCAAATCCATATCCAATGTTCCCAATCTGTGCCGGCTCGTTTAAGTTGCGGATAAAGAATCTCCTGCATCCAACCTCCAACGGATTTATGATAAATACATCAACCAGAAGTATAAGGACAAAAATCACCAGAAAAACAACTATGAGTATGCCGATGGCGATCGCTGCTGCGACCATACCGCCCATCATTCCCCTGTTTCCTGCTTTCAGTCCGTCCTTAAAGCCTTCTTCAAGCCCAGCCTCAAAATCGCGTAGTGAACCATCATCACTGTCATAACTGCTGTCATAATCATAGGAACTGCCTGCCTGATTATCCGATCCATGTAAGGAACCGGTTGCACTGCTGATGTTGCCCGAAGCAGCTCCGCTTCCCCCTGCAATCAGTGTCAGCAACAGGCTGATCAGAATACATTTCCAATAATTTCGTTTAAATGTTGCTTTCGCCCTTCCCTTTAATTGTGCGCGACTCCACATATCAAATTCCTCCATTTCCTTTTGATGATATCATCATAACACCAAATCCTTATCTTAAAAATCGCTGCACCTTAACGTTACCTTAACAACGTGTATTTAATTTGCCTGTTTCTTCTTCGGCAAAAGAAGGCTCAACAGAAGGGAAACAACAAACACTCCTGCCACGGCATTTCCATTGAAGATATCTCCCACTTCTTTCGGAAATGCGGAAAAGAAGTTGCCGGATGTCTGTGTCAGTCCAACCCCGATACAAAAAGAAAGGGAAACAATAATCATTGTACGGTCATTAAATTCGCAATTTTTTAACATTTTGATCCCCTCATACATGATTGAACCAAACATCATAACGGTACATCCGCCGAGAATAACCGCCCCGATCATTCCTTCATACCCAAGCTTAGGATTGGTACAAATAATCAGCAGACTTCCGAGAAATGTAAAACTGACGCCCATTACGATCGGCAGTTTCGAGCCAATTTTCCAGACCGGATATAGCTGCATGCAGGTTCCGATTCCCGCAGCAAACATCGCACACTGCAAAATCTGTGTAATTTCCGCTGCCGTAAGATGTTCCCCACTGCCCCTGACCAGAGCTGCACTGCAGACGATCAGTACGGGTGCCAGATTTGCTACAAACATGGCAAGCACATGTTGAAGGCCAAACGGAATTGCTTTTCTCATGTATAGACAAAGACAGTTTATCATCTTATTGCCCATAGTGTCAAACAGGATTTCCCGGTTGCGGTATAATTATCATCTGTGCTATACTATGAACAATTAGCGTGTGAAAGCGTACAAAAGAGGAGGATTTATTTATGACATCTGCACAAATATGCATCATGATTGCCATTATCGTATACCTTATTGGTATGATCTATATTGGTTTCCGATGTTCCAAGAAAAACAACAGTACTGACGATTTCTATCTGGGTGGCAGAAAACTCGGTCCTTTCGTAACCGCGATGAGTGCCGAAGCTTCCGACATGAGCAGCTGGCTTCTGATGGGACTTCCGGGCGTTGCTTACCTCACCGGAATTTCAGATGCCGGATGGACAGCAATCGGACTGGCTGCCGGTACATACATTAACTGGCTGATCGTTGCCAAACGTATCCGCCGCTATACGCACACCTGCAACAATTCCATTACCATCCCATCGTTCTTCAGCAACCGCTATCGCGATGAAAAAAAGATGCTGCAGGTCATTGCTGCTATTTTTATTGTTATCTTTTTTATTCCTTATACGGCCTCTGGATTTGCCGCATGCGGAAAACTTTTTTCCAGCTTATTCGGGGTAAAGTATCTGACCGCCATGATCATCAGTGCTATCGTAATTGTGGCATACACGACACTTGGCGGATTTCTTGCTGCTTCCACAACGGACTTTATCCAGAGTATCATCATGTCAGTTGCTCTGATTGTAGTTCTGATCTTTGGTGTAGAAACTGCTGGCGGTATCGGTGCCGTTATCCACAACGCCTCCGAGCTTCCGGGATATCTCTCCATGACACTTTCCTATGATGTAAACACCGGAAAGGCCGCTCCTTACAGTGCCCTGACCATTGTTTCCACTGCCGCATGGGGACTTGGATATTTCGGTATGCCGCATATCCTGCTCCGTTTTATGGCAATCAAGGATGAGAAAAAACTGAAACTGTCCCGCCGCGTTGCAACCATCTGGGTCGTAATCTCCCTGTTCGTTGCCGTCTTTATCGGTGTGATCGGTTATACCATGAGCAAAGTCGGCGCACTGGAGATGCTGACCGGATCGAATTCCGAAACCATTATCGTAAAAATTTCCGCCCTGCTCTCCCAGCACGGTGTGATATTTGCCCTGCTTGCGGGTGTGATTCTCGCCGGCATTTTAGCTTCCACCATGTCCACTTCGGACTCGCAGCTGCTGGCTGCATCTTCTGCGGTTTCTTCCGACATTCTCGGTGCTTTCCGCAAAGATTCTTCCAACAAAAATGGAAGCATGGCAGCCGCAAGAATTACACTCCTTGTAATTTCTGTCGTTGCCGCATTCATTGCCAGAAATCCGGACAGTTCCGTATTTGCCATCGTTTCTTTCGCCTGGGCTGGATTCGGTGCCGCATTCGGACCGGTTGTTCTGTTTTCCCTGTTCTGGAAACGTACCAGCAAATGGGGCGCACTTGCCGGTATGGTCTGCGGTGGTTCCATGGTATTTATCTGGAAATACCTGATCCGCCCACTTGGTGGTATCTGGAACATCTATGAACTGCTTCCTGCATTCCTGATTGCCTGCGCTGCGATCGTAATCGTCAGTCTGCTGACACCAAAACCTTCCAAAGAAATCGAAGAGGAATTTGACCGGGTCGCACAGATGAAATAAATCTTTTAACTTTGTATACCAAAAATGTCGGTAGATATCTGACAGATATCTACCGACATTTTTAATTTTTATTTTCAATTATGCTTTGATCCTAGCGGCGGATCTTTACAGACTTCACACTGCTGTATGGACTGTAATACTTTGTTCCATCTACAGTAACATAGCTGCGGATCTTGTAATAATAAGTTCCTTTGGTGAGTTTTGCCCTTGTATAAGACTGCATCTCACCATCTTTTGTAGCCGCAATCTTCTTGTATCCATAATCATATGCTCCCTTGGAGCGGTAGATTTCATAGCCGGTAACGGAAGTACCTGGCAGCCATGTGATACGGACTTTTGATCCGTGTGCACGCAATCTTGTGATAACCGGCTTCTCCGGCTTAATAATAAAGCTTGTCTTTGCAGATCCCGTATAATTACCGGTTCCCACTACCATAACAGCAGCTTTTCCCGGTGCACCATTGTCACTGTAATTCAGATAGTAATCCGAACCTTCTTTTAAAACAATGTTATTTAATGTAACGGTAACTTCCGGTTTTACGGAAGATCCCGTATATCTTTGTGCTGCAATCTTACTGATCACCGCATTTGCAAGGTTATTGGATGAAACCGTTGTATTTCCGTTCCCATGATTTACGATACGGAAATAAACCGTCCGGCTTCCATAATAATTTCCGATTCCGTTAATTGTAACGGATGCTGTGCCGATATTGCGGTTGTTGCTGTAAGTAAGGGTATAATCTCTTCCCTCATACAGATATCCGCCATTCAGCCATACCGATACAGACGGACGAATATCATATCCGGTGTATATCTGGTCAACGATTGTACCAACGGAAGCATTTGGAATATAGTACGAATAGGTATTGCTGCTGTTATTGGTTCCTGTTACCTGAACCGGAATCTGCAGAGGAATTCTTCCATCCGGACGGTTCAGTGTCAGTGTTGTAGACCCTGTCGAATTTGCGACCAGTTTTGTTCCGCTGATATAGGCAACCGCAGTATTGGATACATACATATTCAGCCCCTGTACAATCGGGCAGTTTGCATTGCCTGGCCAGTGATTCGATACCTTAATGTTTTCATAGCATCCGGATAAATCTTTCGTCTGTCCGACAGACATCTGGATATAGGTTCCAATAGATGACGGAACAACAATCTGGTCAGAAGTAATATTGCTCTCTGCAACCTGAAGATTAGTTACGGTTGTTGTCTGGTTGTTCGGTGTTGTATAGGATGTTCTGGTTACCGTGTTGGCAAATTCCTCTACCCAGTAATGGTAGCCATTGTAATATACATGTCCGATTCCGACAGCTGTAAACTGGCTGTTTAACATATTTCTACGCTGTTCCTGTCCGGAATAATTTGCATTGTCTTCCCGCATTGCGTTGTGAAGTGCAGATGCTGAAGAATAATTCACACCGATATTCTCTGCATAAACTCCCGCATAGACACCGTTTTCACTGTAAGCAGTATAATAATTTGTGCCATTTGGTCTGGTGTGTGAATACGAAAGTGCAATCTCTGCTGCACGTTTCATGGCTACCTGCTCCAGTGCATAGTCGTAAGTAAGCGGCTGCAGATTATTACAATATGTCTTCGTGTAATTGTTTGCATCCCAGTACCATGCATCGGATAAATTTCTGCGCATACTGTTGATCATGCCATAGACATTTCTGGCATCCGTCTGTCCGTATGTAACCTGAATACTTACGTTCCGTGTACCGGTTGTTGCAGCCATCACATTGCCCGCATACCCCAGTGGAAGCAGTGAAACAATCAGGACAAACGCAAGCAGACGCCTGAGTACATTGTGCGTTTTGGTTTTTCTCATAATCTTGATCCCTTCCTTTATTTTAAAATTTTGTTATCCCTATTGTACGCTTTTTAGCGGCTTCCCGCAATGATAATTTCATAAAGTTTGCTTGACAAGCATAACAGAAAAGCTATACTCTAATTAGCAAACAGGTGGGTGCGCAACTCGTTTCTGCGGGCTGTCGTTTTGTCGGGGACACCGTTCGCAATTTCTAGTCTGCCTAAGAGGGAATCTTCGAAACGTTTATTACGCCCACTCCCCATTTGTCTTGATATTTACTTTATTTTCAATATGTCACTCTGTGACTGCGCAAATAGAACCGTGGGCGTGCTTATTCGAAGCTTCCCTCTAAGGCAGACACAAAATCGCTCAGACGGTGTCCCCGACAAAACGACAGCCCGCAGAAACGAGTTGCGCAATCACCAATCTAATTAGCAGATGGAGAAGGGAGAAATAACAGAATATGACCTATCAGGAATTAGTTTCAAAATTAAAAGATACTTATCAGGAGAAAGATGCTTCCAAAATCAGTGAACATCTTGCCATCCAATTTAACATACAGGGAGAAGCCGAAGGTGCCCTGTATCTGGAAATTGCAAACGGACAGCTTCATGTTGAACCATATGAATATTACGACCGTGACATTTTAGTCACAACTTCAGCTGCTGATCTGCTTGCACTCGCGCAGGGCAGCCTTGACATTCTCGAAGCTTACCAGAGTGGGAAAATTTCTGCGGAAGGAAATCTTGCAAAAGCATTGCTGTTAAATGAAATTGTCACCGGTTCATCCGAAGCTCCGTCACCAGCGGAATCTGCTCCTGTGGAAGCTTCGGCATCAGCGGAATCTGCTCCTGTGGAAGCTCCGGCACCGGAAGAATCTGCTACTGTGGAAACTCCAGCTGGCGAAAATACTCCGGCTGCAAAACCATCCGTTAAAGCACCACGCATGTCCCGGAAGAAAAACAGAAAAAGACATAAATAATCTGTAAACTTCCTTGTGTTTTTCAGACAGCATGTTATGATAATTCATAACATAAGGTTTTTGATATAGGAAAGGAGTGAAATATATGTCTTTTTTAAACAACTTAGGACAAAAGATCAGTGATGTGAGCCAGACTACCATTAAAAAAACAAAAGATCTGGCAGATACTGCAAAATTAAACTTAAATATCTCCGAGGAAGAACGCAAGATTGATACTGCATACGAACAGATTGGAAAATGGTATGTGGAAAAACATCGCGAAGATGCCGAAGAAGATGTAAAAACCTGGCTGGATGCGATTGCTGTTTCCGAAGCCAGAATTAAGGAATGCCGTGAAAGCATTCACCAGATGAAAGGTGTAGCGATCTGCCCATCCTGCGGTGCAAGCGTGGATGCCGATGCTGCATTCTGCAGTGCCTGTGGACAGAAAATGCCGGAAAAGCCAAAGCCGGAACCGGTTAAGGAAGAGGACGTCGAGGTGATTCCTCCGGAACAGCCGTCTGAGGAACCAGCTTCTGAGACCGTGTCGGAAAATGCTTCCGAAACCCCGACTAAAGCCTCTGCACCAGATGCTTCAACCGAAGCTTAAAAACAGACATGGAAAACAAAAGGAGCTGTCGTGCCGCCGATATTCGCTGGTGCGATAGCTCCTTTTCTAATTTTATTAAGACGAGTTGCGCAATCTCTACTGTTTATATAAACGGGTTATAAAACCGGCTGCCATCATGATATGTAATCACAAGTGCAGCCACGGCAAATCCAAGCACCAGTGCAATACACAGATAATCATTGCGCTGTAACTTTCTTCCCATATACCAGGTACGCTTTTTGTACTTCCCATACCCACGCAGCTCCATCGCATTACTGATTGTATCAATGCGGCCGATACTTGTAAAAATGAGCGGAAAGATGATAGATGCCGTACTCTTTATACGGCTCATCAGCTTTGCCTTCCCGGACATTTCTATTCCACGGGCCTCCTGCGCATTTTTAATTTTGTGGAAATCATCCTGCACATCCGGAATATAACGCAGTGCAATTGCCACCGCATATCCGATGTTGTAACTGATTCCAATACGATTTAACGATGCTGCAAACTCCGACGGATTGGTGGTCACGACAAAAATAAATACCGCCGGGATAATTGTAAAATATTTCAAAATAATGTTCAGCTCATAAAACAACTGCTCAGCGGTAATCGAATAATGCGCCGAAAGCTGCCAGAGTACATGCTTTGTACCATAAATTTTTGTTCCCTGATCCGGTGCAAAAATAAAAATAGCAAGCACATTGATGACCAGAAAGAACATAATGAACTTAAAAATAGAACCGACCTGTTTCCACTCTGTTTTTGAAATCTTAAACAGAATCAGACTAAGAACCAGCATCACGGCGAGTACACGGGTATCATAAGTAAGCATGCTTGTGATGGACCATGCCAGAAAATAGATCAGCTTTGTGACACCACACAGCCGGTCCATCCAGGTATCTTTTTGCTCATAGGTCAATAACTTTGCCATTACCGCACCGCCCTTTCGTAATTGATAAACCGCTGCACAAACTGGGAAGGATCTTCAATCCCACATTTGACCGCCATCTCATAGAGTGATGTCTGCTTGAGATATGCCGGAGCCGTGATGGTTTCATCCGTCAGCACTTTCGCCGGCGTATCAATCGTCAGCAGCTGTCCATCCGCCACAACAATGGCGCGGTTGGTATACTCCAGCATCAGATGCATATCATGCGTAATCATGATAATGGTCGTTCCCTGTGTCTCATTGATCGTCTTTAAAAACTCCATAATTTCCGTATAATGGCGGTAATCCTGTCCCGCTGTCGGCTCATCCAGAATCAGGATCTCCGGCTTCATGACAAGAATGGATGCAATCGTCACACGCTTCTTCTGACCGAAACTCAATGCAGAAACCGGCCAGTTCCGGAACTGGTACAATCCACAGATTTTCAGTGTCTCATGCACACGCTCACGGATTTCTTCCTCTGGAACCCCACGCACCATCAGACCAAGCGCCACTTCCTCATAAATCATGGGTTTTGAAATCATCTGATTCGGATTCTGCATGACGATTCCGATATGCTCCCCACGCTCTTTGACCGAAAGCGGTGAGATATCTTTTCCATTCAGTTCGATTTTTCCGTTGCTTGGCTCGAGGAACCCACAGATCAGATTGGAAAGGGTTGTCTTTCCGGCACCGTTTTTCCCGACAATGCTGATCATTTCCCCTTTTTTCACATCAAAGCTGATATCCGAAAGAATCGCCTTTCCCGGCTGATAAGAAAAATGCAGATGATCCACGTTGAGCACCTTTTCCTCTGCTTCCTGTTTCTGCGGAATCTTCGTTGTCTCAAACCATTCCCGGACCTGCGCTCTGTACGGCTCAAAATTCATGGTCTCCACATGCTGTGGATGATCTTCTGCCGCAATCGTACATCCGGCATGTTTCAGTGCCGTGACATAAAGTGGCTCGCGGATTCCCT
>OCPU01001556.1_pt1 | contig 17380 bp, 20 predicted proteins | sample 1538661 | NCBI WGS metagenome assembly OCPU01 (sample SAMN04571716, study PRJEB22368) | human gut metagenome | biome: human gut; material: stool | host: Homo sapiens | place: Luxembourg | collected 2012-10-19
GAGTAATATTATCTTACATCAGTTTGAAGGTTTACACAAACTTTGGGATACTCCCTTTTGAAGAATGTACAATCAAAAAGAGAACTTACCCGCTTGTATGTAAGTTCTCTTTTTTATTATCTCTTAACAATCTTTAAGTCATATCCTAACGTATTTATAATCTTACAGAATGTTGCCAAAGACGGTTTTACCAATTTCTTTTCTATTCTTGATATTGATTGTTGTTTATTTCCTGTCATTTTTGCTAATTGTGTTTGTGTAATATGTTGCTCTTTTCTAATTTTGATCATTTCCTGAATCAGCTTATATTCGTTCCTGCTCTCATCCCATTGTTTTGCAAACACTTTATCTTTTTGTTTCTTTTCATGAATTAATTCTTCTGTTTTTATCGTTGTAAATGGCATATAATCATTCCTTTCCGATTAGATAAATCTCTTATTAAACATTTTCCCTAATTCTTTTGCTCTTTTTATTACTATATTTTTGTCTTTCTTCTCTGTTTTATTTTTCTGCTTTTTACACGCATGCAAAAGATAAATATTATCTTTATCCACAGTTATATAAAAAATACGATTATGCTTATAAAAATAAACTTCATATACTTTTTTGTCCCATTTTTTAAATAATATAGACTCAAACTTTTCTTCTTCCATACATTGTATTACTGATAATGCGTCAATTTGTTCTTCCTTAGATAATGAATTTATGTAATCTAGGATTAAGTTTTTACCTGAATTATTTGTATAATAATTTATGTTCATATATTTCTCCTTAATTATACATCATATTTGTTGTATTTACAATGTATTTTTTCTTATTATACTATCATTATCATTTTTGTCAATATTTTACTTGTAATTATTTTACATTACAGATTCATATAAAAATAAACAAACACCGGCATAGTAACCACCGCCAACAATGTCGTCATTACATTGATCGCGCTTGCGTATTTCGAATCGTTTCCGTACACCTGACACATCTGTGTGATCGTTGAGGCACATGGTGTGATCGCTGCCATGTATGTGATCAGAATGATGTTTTCTGCCTGTGGGTGCCAGTTTTTCATTCCTAATAGAATAATGACTGCCAGTGCTATGATCGGTTCGATCACTAATCGGATGAATGTGACCAGGTAGATTCTTTTGTTTGTAAATACTTTCTTTAGATCAACGCCTGCAATCAGCATTCCTGTGACGATCATACTTAATGGTCCGATCATACTTCCAACGGATGACAGGGTATTTCCTATGATCTCTGGAAATCTGATCTTCGTGAAGAATAAGAATACTCCTGCGAATACAGAGATCATGTTTATATTTAACAGGATCTTCTTTAAACTGATTTCTGTTTCTCCACTGATCTTACATTTGCAGTGGGTCCAGATGAAGAATAATTGAACACTCATGAAGACGCAGCCGTAGATGACCCATTCTTTTCCTAAGATATAGGTGACTAATGGTACGATCAGGTTTCCTGAGTTGGAATAGTAGGCAGATGTATATTCCACCATGTTCAAATGAAACATTTTTCCCATGATCCATGTGACAAACAGTAATAAAAACTGCAGGATCACAGATGCAATACATGCAACTGCCAGTCCTTTCATAATGCTTGGGGTATAGTCTACCTGAAATGCGGTGATGATCACAGATGGTACGATCAGATAGAGTATGATCTTTGAGATCACTTTGCTGTCTTCTTCTTTTAAAAATTTGATCTTTACCATAATGTAACCCATGAGGATCATCAGGAATAGTTGTACGATCTGTTTTAGCAGCAGAATACTGATTTGCATGGTGTTTTCCTTCTTTCTTTTGTATGTTTTCTTGATATCTCATCCTAGTATATCATTCTGCTTTTTTTATACAAGAAATGTTTCGGATTTGATACATCTTTCTTCGTTGTTTTTCCTGGAATCATCTTGATATTCTTCCCAAAAAGTATTAGAATCTGTATAGTTTTTTGAAAGAGGGTATTGTATATGAAGAATTCTTCGAAACAGTCCGTGAAGATGGATATGCTTCATGGAAGTTTATTCGATAAGATGTTAATGTTTGCTATGCCGCTTGCTGCCTGTAGTATCTTACAGCAGCTTTTTAATTCGGTCGGTACTGCCGTTGTCGGACGGTTTGCGAGCAGCGAGGCTTTAGCGGCGGTTGGTAGTAATAGTTCTGTGATCGCTTTGATGGTTACATTGTTTTCTGGGATTTCTCTTGGTTCTAATGTTGTGATCGCCAATTATATCGGACAGAATGATACGAAGCGGATCCCTCGTGTGGTACATACCGCTGTGTCTCTTGCACTGCTTAGTGGTGTGTTTTTGCTGATTCTTGGACAGTTTGTGGCTCATCCAATCCTTTTGCTGATGGGTGCACCGAAGGATATCATTCATCTTGCAACGTTATATCTGCGGATTTATTTTCTTGGAATGCCATTTTTTATGTTATATGACTTCGGTGCTTCCATTCTTCGCAGTATCGGAGATACACGTCGTCCGATGTATGCTTTGATCGTGTCTGGTGTTGTGAATGTGATCTTGAATCTTCTATTTGTCGTTGTATTTCATATGGGTGTTGCGGGTGCCGGACTTGCGACGGTTGGTGCGAATGCAACAAGTGCGGTTCAGATTCTTTATTTTCTGACGCATGAAGAACTTCCGATCCGATTGTCTTTTAAGTCTTTGACGATTGATCATGATGCCGTTTCTAAGATCCTGAAGATTGGGGTTCCTGCAGGACTTCAGGGAATGGTTTTCTCTCTTGCCAATGTCTGTATCCAATCTGGAATCAACAGTTTTGGAGCTGGCGGGATCGCGGGTTCTGCGGTGGAATTAAATTATGAGTATTTTGCTTATTATCTGGTCAATGCCTTTGCTCAGACGGTGGTTACATTTACCGGACAGAATTATGGTGCGAAGGATGAGGGACGTTGTAAGAAGATTTTTCGTCTTGGAATGTTGTGCAGTGTGATCTCTTGTGGAATCCTTAGTACAATCTTTGTTGTATTCCGTACGTTCTTTATTGGATTATTTACAAGTGATCCATCTGTCTATCATTATGCTCAGCTTCGTTTTTTGATCGTTCTGACATTCGAGTGTCTGACAAGTTCTTATGAGATCAGTGGTGGCTGTCTGCGTGGATTTGGACGTTCCATGACTCCTGCGATCCTAACAGTGTTTGGATCTTGTGTATTACGTTTGATCTGGCTTGCAACGGTCTGTAACTGGTTCCATGATTATAAGCTTTTGATGGCGATCTATCCGATCTCTTGGGTGTTGACTGGAACGATGGTTCTGGTGGCTTATTTTAGGACACGTAAGAAGCTGTTTTTATAATTTGATGATGTAATTAAAATGTCTGTTATACCTATTTGTTTCATAATAGATCTAACAGACATTTTTCTTTGCTATTTTATTGTATAGTATCTCTGCTGCTTACTTCTTGGTTTCTCTGGCATCGTTAATTGTAATCTTCCTTCTTTCAACAATGGCTGAATCCATTGTTTCATAATGTAGTTCCATGTTTTTAATTTCAGAAATTTCTTGATGTCATCCCTGCTTCTTGGCGTTTTGCAATACTCCAAAATGCTCTCTTCTTCTGATCTCATCTCTGATCCTTGCATCTTCTGTTCATTATATAAGATAACTACAAATTCATTTCTCCGATTCTCAAATACTGGTTCTGGCAAAGAGTATTTCTTCATCTCTCTTCGTATCGTCGGAATTCCTGAATAACGATTTTCTGCTTTTGTCATACTCTTTGCCATAACTGCTAATACTGGATTCCTAAGATCTGGTTTGGCGATTCCTAATTGATCCACTGTCATTCTTCCATATAAATTTCCAGGGCTGTGAATTTCCAAACGATCTGAGAAAAAATCGATCTGTATTGGAGTCCCTTCGGTATGCACGCTGTAATCTCTATGGATCACTGCATTTAAAATTGCTTCCCTGACTGCATTCATTGGATATTCTGTACGGTCCTTTCTGAGTCCAGTTGCGGGATCAATGATTGTTTTAACTTTCATATTTCGTTTGCAAAATAATAATGCGCTTTCTACCATTTCTGAAATCGTTCCTTCAATCCGCTTATTATCAATAAAACGTTCCCCTGCTGATCCAAGATCTCCTATTTCAGTCCCTGATACGGTAATGGCTGTGATTGCTAACTGTGGATAAATTCCTTGTGGATAAATTCCAAAATTCATAATTGCTGCAAGTGTCAGTATTCCACCCTTAGTAATTCCAAGCAATTCGTATATTTGATTTTCATCTAATTTAGAAAATTGTGGGCGTTCTAATTTCTTATCTAACACATACATATCTAGTTTGTCTTTATCTAAAAAAGAGATATCTCCTTTGTCAGCCACTCTTTCATCATCATGAACATGCTTTCTCCACGCATCATAACTATAGATTTCATAATCAGTCATTCCAATATCCGCATCTCCAACACGAATATACGATCCTCGAACTTTTCCTGCTCCTTTATAATAGCAAGGACGTTCTGTCAGATCAATGGATGGTATTTCTGCAGAAACGATCCAGACACTTTCATATTCTGCAAATGTAAAAACTGTACGAACTGGAGGTTCCATCTGGTTGCATTGCTCTGTTACCTTCTTCTGCAAGTCCTGCAGATCATAAACTCCCACTGCTTTAAAATCTTGTTTTTCATCCAAACCAAAGATCAAAATTCCACCTGTATCTTGATTTGAAAAACTTGATAGTGTATCATACAGTCTCTTCGGGCAATCTATATGTGCAGCTTTTACTTCTATTTTTTGTTCTTCTGCTCGCTGTTCTTGAATTGATCGTGCTAATTCTTTCAATTCTTCTACTAACATAACATTTTCTCCTTTCTTTTTTTAGTTTAACGTTCTTATCATTTATTATGTTAATATTAACATATTTATGTTATTTATTCAATATTTTCGTTATTTGCACAATTCCTTCTGTTATTTTTAATATTTAATACACAAAAACCGAACAATTTACGTAAATCAAAATCATATTTACGTAAATTGTTCGGTTTTATTTCACATATTTACTTCCTATTCATCTTCCTGCAATGCATATGCTCTTTCTTCGATTGATTTCTTCTTTATTTCTTCATAGTTCTTTAACTCTTTGATCGCCTGTCCTGACATTGCATACAGTATGAAGATATTAAAGATCGTCATTAACCCAATTCCGACATCTCCTAAATCCCATACGAATGTATAGGTCTGGATTCCTCCGATAAATAACATCACAAGTGCTAATACTTTATAGGCTGTCTGCCATCCCCATTTGTCACCGAATAAGTAGGCGACGTTGGATCTTGCATAGAATAAAATTCCAAGGAACGTCGAGAAACTGAACATCCAGAGGATCACTGCGATAAATACAACTCCGAATCCTCCTAAATGGTAGTTCATTGCTGTCTGTAACAAGTTCATACCGGTTAATCCATTGGTCAGATTCTGTGGTGCTAATAACATCAACATTGCCGTACAGCTGCAGATCACGATCGTGTCGATAAAGACTCCTAATGCCTGTACCAATCCCATCTGTGCTGGGCGTTCACAGTCTGCTGCTGCTGCTGCTGCACATGGTGCGGATCCTGATCCTGCTTCGTTGGAGAATAATCCTCGTTTCACTCCGTTCATAAGAACTGCTCCAAACCCTCCGGCTGCGACCTGACGGATTCCAAAAGCTTCTTTGAAGATTCTTGCAAAAACCCCTGGAATGCTTGGCAGATTCGTGAGGATCACAAAAATTGTAATCCCGAAGTAAATGACTGCCATGATCGGTACCACGATATCTAATACTTTGACCGTTGCATTCTTCCTTAGTACGATCACTGCTGCCACAATAACAAGCACGATCGTTGTATAAAGTGTTGGAATATGGAAGGCATTGTGGAATGATTCTGCCACGGAATTACTTACCACCTGACTGATCCCACACCAGCAGATCAATCCTGAAATCGCAAATAAGACAGCGATCAGTGTGTGTTTTTTCTTCTTTCCTTGTCTCTCTTCCATAAAGTGGTGAATATAATAGGCTGGTCCTCCTCGATATCCACCATACAGAGGGTCTTTTTCTTTATGTAACTGTGCAAGAGTTGCTTCGATAAAGGCTGTCGATGATCCAAGCAATGCTGTGATCCACATCCAGAATACGGCCCCTGCTCCACCTGCGGATATTGCTGCGACAACTCCTGTCAGATTCCCCATTCCGACACGTGTTGCTGTTGATACAATCAAGGTCTGTAAAGAAGAAAGACTGCTTTTTTCATCTTTTCCATTCTTATTGTTTGCTGTTAGTGCTTTGACCATATCCGGGAACAGACGGATTGGTAAAAATTTTGTTTTGATCGTAAAAACGATACCTGCTGGAAGCAGCAATATAATGAGCAGCGAAAGTCCCAGGCTTCCACCTCCTGGTAACGGAACATGAATCCATTCTCCCCATAAAAACTGATATATATTTTCTATTAGCTGAACAATCATTGACTTGCCTTTCCTTTCATTGTTTTTTCCAAAAAAGAAGGCATGCAGTTTTATTCTGTTATGCATGCCTTCTTTTTATTATATAAAATTTTCTGATAAATGTCAAAAAATTTACTTCGTATACCTGCTTATCAGTGCAAGGATCAGGAAACATGCTACCTCGAGCAGTACGATCGTTCCTCCTGGCTTAAGACCTACATAATAAGACAGTGTTAATCCGATCACTGTTGTGACCAATGCTGTAATCACACCGATGATCATGACTGCTTTGTAGCTTCGTCCTACCTGCATTCCGCATGCGATCGGGATTACAAGCATGGATGAGACGATCAATGTTCCGACCGTTCTTGATGCGATCGATACCGTCAATGCGGTCAATAAAGTAAAGATAAAATTGATCGTCTTGACAGGTACACCGCTGATCCTTGCTGTATTTTCATCAAATCCGATATAGAATAGTTCTTTATATAGAAGCAATACACAGAGCAATACTAACACACTGATCACACATACGATTTTCAGTTCGCCTTTGCTGATGGATATGATACTTCCAAATAAGAAACTGTTAAAGTTCGTTCCATTTTTTACGAATCCGGATAGAATACCGGCAAGTCCGATCCCTGTTGACATGATGATCGATATCGCCATCTCAGAATATCTTGGAATCTTTCTTCGGATCGCTTCGACTCCCAGGGCTGCAAACAGACAGATCCCCATTGCTCCTAAGATTGGATTGATTCCTAATAACAAGCCCAGAGCAACACCTGCCAGGGATGCATGAGAGAGTGCATCTCCGATCATGGACATTCTTTTTAAGACGATCGTGATTCCGATCAATGGTGCGATCACGGCCAGTAAGATTCCTGTGATAAATGCGCGCTGCATAAATCCGTATTGTAACATCTCGATCATTCTTCCACGATCCTCCCTTCATCCATTCTTAAAATACGATCACATCCTTTACATTCCTGCAGTCTTCCGTGTGTGATCATAAAAATGGTCGTATTGTATTTTGTATTAATCTCATAGAGCATATCGTACAAAATCTTTGTTGATCTTGCATCTACTCCCGTTGTTGGTTCATCTAAGATCAGAAGTTTCGGATCTCCGATCATTGCTCTTGCGATCATCACTCGCTGCTGCTGTCCACCAGATAATTCACCGATCCGTCTCTTAAGGAATTCTTCCATTCCAAAATCCCTTAGTGTCTCTTTGATCTTATTCTTATGTTTTTTATGTGGCAGATGAAACAAGCCAAGTTCCTGATAAAGTCCTGTGATCATGATCTCTTCTACCGTTGCTGGGAAGCTCTGGTTCTTACTGATCCCATTCTGTGACACGTAACCGATCCGTTTCTTTAATCTTGGATCATTGTTCATCAGGATGATCTCTCCTTCATCTGGTTTCATTTCACCTAAGATCAGACGCATAAGTGTACTTTTTCCGCTTCCATTTTCACCAGTCAGAACGACATATTCGCCTTCATGGATCGTCAGATTGATCTCTTCTAAGACTTCCGTATCACTGTATCCGAATTTTACATGATTTAATTGTATCATCTGTTTTGTGTTTGATTCACTCATTCGCTTAATGCCTCTTTGATCGCAGCGAGATTTTGTTTCATTACGGAAAAATAATCTTCTCCTGCTTTGATTTTTTTGTTACTTAGTCCTTCCAGGGGGTTTAACATCTTTGCATTGGCTCCGGTCTCTTTTGCAATGGTTTTCGCTACTTTCGGACTCACCAGTTCTTCAAAAAAGATTGTTTTTACCTGATGTTCTTTTGCAAAGCGGATCACTTCGCTCATCTGTTTGGGATCTGGTTCATCATCTGCGGATAATCCCTCAATTCCCATCTGTTCTAACCCATATGCGTGACATAGATAGCCAAATGCTTCATGTGCCACAACAAGTTCTTTCTTTGTAAGTTTGGATGTTTCTTCCTTATATAATGTATCTAATTTGTCACATTCTTTTGCGTATCTCTTATAATTCGCTTCGTAATAATCTTTATTCTCTGCATCCACTTTGATCAATGCTTTCTTGATCTTGTTCATCTCATACTTTGCATTCTGTGGATCTAACCAGACATGGGGATCATTCTCACTGTTGTGTTCGTGATCGTGTTCATGTGCATCCTGATCTTTTAGTAACTTGATCCCTTTGGATGCTTCAACGCTTGTAAGTTCTTCCGTATCAAGACTTTCCAAAACGTCATCTACCCATTGTTCCATGCCGGCTCCATTGTAAATGAAGATGTCTGATTTCTCCATCTCGATCAGATCCTTCGTTGATGGTTCCCAGTCATGAGGTTCTGTTCCTGCTGGTACTAAATTGATCACTTCTACTTTGTCTCCACCGATCTTCTTTGCAAAATCATACATGGTGTAAAAACTTGTTGTAATTCTTATCTTGCCATTTGATTTCTTCTTGCTTGTATTGCCAGTACATCCTGCCATACAAAAACTCATGGATATGATGCATACCAGAATCATCCAAATCTTTTTTCTCATTCTTCTCTACTCCAATTTCTGCGGTTTCTCTCTGGTATTTATAGCAAATCTTTCTTGGTCGTGTCAAGCGTGGTTTATGAATGATCGCTGAAAATAGACGTGCGAAATGCATTCTGTGACCATAATTCATTCCCATAGATGATCCTGTAACATCCAGTATACATCAGGGCTGCGAGCACTACGTCCACCACACTGTGTTGTTTTAAGAACATCGTCGACATGATAATTAATATCGTTAAGACAACACATGCTGTATCGGTGCTTTTCTTATATTTTCTCTGATTCTTCAAAATCGCAACACAGCATGCCAGAGAGTTAAATACATGGATACTTGGAAGTACATTCGTCGGAGTATCCGTGTGATAGATCATCTGTACTGCTTTGATAAAAATGCTGTCTCCAGTAAGAACTGGTCTTAGATCCTGTCCATTCGGAAATACTAATGAGATGATCAAAAACAGGGTCATGCCTGTTCCAAGTGTTATGATCAGCTGATAATATTCTTTCCATTGATTCTTATTAAAAAACATAAAATAAAAAACTGTAACTGCTACAAATAAGAACCATAATAGATATGGTACGATGAAATATTCACAGAATGGTATCTGATCATCTATCGTTGTATGTATGATGTAATGATGCACATCTCGATCTTCAATGTAGGAAAATGTGATCATATAAACTATAAAAAATACTGCAATCATACCAAGATGCCCATTTTTTATGATCTCATTTAATTTTGTTCTCAATTGTGACTCCTTTCTTCAAAATCATTGCCTGTTAGAAAGTGTATACATATAGTAGTACCACGATTTTGTAGAAATTTCAAATCTTTTATCGAAATAGTTGTGGCGGGATCTTCTTAACTAGCACTCCACTTAACACTCCGATGATGATCCCTGCGATCGTTCCTGTGATCAGTAATACTGGTGCATAATAATAAATCTTTGTATTCTCCATTAAGAAAACAGCGACACTGAGCTGCCCGATATTATGCGCTACTCCGCCTCCAACGCTGATTCCAATGGGTGAGAATCCTTCGATCTTCTTTAGAAGTCCCATGATGACCAGACTTAAGATCCCTCCTGCCAGACTGTAGGCGATCGTCATTGGATTTCCAAACAAGAATCCTGCCAGTACAACTCGGATCACTGAGATCTCAAGTGTTCTTGTCCATGTTGTAAAGAATAACAAAACCATGATCACTCCATTAGCAAGTCCTAATTTCACTCCGGGAATTCCAACTGGTACCGGGATCAATACTTCTATATAGGATACAACAAGTGCCAATGTTAAAAACATCGCATCCGTCGCTAATCTTTTTGTTGACATATATTTTATTTCTCCTGTTGTTTTCTATCTCATCTGATGTTTATTGTGTTACCCCGTCTAATTCCTGTTCTTTGCCATCTTCTGACCGGATCTCGATCACTACTTTATGCGGCAGACATACGATCGTTTCTCCTGATTTCTCGATTGCTTTATGGTCTGCACAGATCTGGTCTTTACAATCTGCTTTTTTCATTGTAACTTTTCCATCTTTGATCTGCATGACGTTCGTGCCATTTTTCTCTGGAATTTGATAGATCTGATCTTTCTTGATGGATGTTTTGTACACTTCTTTTCCTTCAACTGTCACGATCACTTCTTTTCCGTCTTTTTGTGTCATCTTGATCGCTGCAAAACTGATCAGCGAAATTGCCAGTACTGCTACGATCAAGATCATATCCTTTTTCTTCATCTTTATACCCTGATTCTTCCCAGTACTTCTCCGATTGGGTCTGTAATGCACAGATCTGCCTGTTTATCTCTGCTTGTCGCATCACGATTCAGTACTGCAAGATATTTTCCTTTAAAATAATCGATCATTCCAGCGGCTGGATAGACAACCAGTGATGTTCCTCCAATGATCAGCATATCTGCCTTGGAAATGGCTCTGACTGCTCCGTTGATCGTCTGAGAATCTAAACCTTCTTCATATAATACAACATCTGGTTTGATGATTCCCCCACATTCATCACAATATGGGACTCCTTTGGCATTCACGACATAATTCACATCGAAGAACTTGCCGCATTTCTGGCAATAGTTTCTGTGAACACTGCCGTGCAGTTCAAAGACATTTTTACTTCCTGCTGCCTGATGAAGCCCGTCGATATTTTGCGTAACGATCGCAGACAGTTTTCCCGCCTGTTCCATCTCTGCAAGTTTTAAATGTGCCTTATTCGGTTTTGCATCCAAGAAGATCATCTTATTCTTATAAAAATCATAAAATTCTTCCGTATGCTGTGTATAAAATGTATGGCTTACCATAACCTCGGGTGGATATTTATAAGTCTGGTGATACAAACCATCCGTGCTTCGAAAGTCTGGAATATGACTCTCTGTTGAAACACCTGCGCCACCAAAGAATACGATATGATCACTTTCATCAATCATCTGTTGTAATTTTTCAATCTTTTCGTTATCCATGACTTTTTCCTCCTTGAAATCTAATTGATCAAAAATCATCTGCAAAGTTAGTTGCTTATAACTTATTTTTATATACTTTATCTTTTATTGTACAAGAAAAAAAGGCCTCTTGTAAAGAAGCCTTTTCATTTTTTTAATCATTGCTTTGTTCTTGAATCTTACTGATCTGGTGTAAAGTCTCAAAAACTGCTGCCATATCGTCTTTGATCAGTTTTCTTTGTTGTTCATAAATACTGCGATAGTATTTTGTTCTTATTGGATCAGGTTCATAAATTTTCTTGATCTTTCTCGTTTTTTCAAATACCTGACTTGGATCTTCCAGATCTCCTACCGCATATGCTGCGATCACTGCATCTGTAAGAACTGCTCCTTGTGCATTTTCTAATGTGGCACTCTTACATCCTAACATGTCTGCTTTGATCTGATTCCAGACTTCTGAATTGCTTCCACCTTCTGTGATCGTCATAAATTCAAGTGGCACGCCTGCTTTTTTATAAATATCTGTCACACTCATATAATCGTAACCGATCGCTTCTAAAACTGCACGCCACTGTACTCCCTGATCTGTGTCCATCGTCATATTCAGGAAACAGGCACTTGCATTGGATGTTTCTCCAAATCCTCCTGTTAAATATGGAAGGAACAGAACTCCTGTGGATCCGCATGGAACATTTTGTGCTTTCTCATTTAATTCATCAAAATATGCTCCATTTCCTGCTTCGTTGCATACATTATCTCGATACCAACGAAGTGCTAATCCACCGGTTCTTATGAATCCCCAATAAAAGTATGTATTTTCTAAAGTTCCGCTGTTAAAGATCAGTTCATTTTCTGGTTTGCTTAATTCTTCATTGATCCCATCGGTTGCGATACAAAACATCGCACATGTTCCTGCTACGTCGGCTGCCTGATCTGGTTTGATCACTCCGCATCCGATCATAGACTGCATCGTATCTCCGGCTCCCGCACAGATTGGGATTCCTGGTTTCAATCCGGTTTCTTTTGCAAATGTCTCTGATAATGTTCCAATGATATCCCATGGTTTTTGAATCTTTGGCATCATTTCCATTGGAATTCCAAGGATCTCTAATTGTTCTTTGGACCATTTTTTCTCTGTTACACGGTATCCTAGTCCCCATCCAGACATTGTTCCCCAGTCGATAAATGCATCTTCTGCAGACAGTCCTGCAAGATTGGCCAGGATATATGGGGCATTGTGCATGAATTTTCTGCCTTTTTCTTTAAAGCCCTCACAATTGTTCATCATCCAACGTGCAAACATCGCTGGAAACATACAGTTTGGCTGGGGATTCCCAGTCTCTTTCGCCCAGATCTCATAATGATGGGATGCTAGTTCCTCAACATCTTCTTTTGTTCTGGAATCCAGATAATTGATGTAAGGTGTGATCGCATGGCAATCCTTATCAACACCGACAATCCCGCAGATGATCCCATCTCCAAAAATAGAGCGGATGTTGTCTGGATCCAGATTCTTTTCTTTCATCTTTGTAACGCAGTTTCTGATCCCTGTAACCGTTGCATGAAGATACTGGTCTGCGTCCATTTCCACCCATCCCGGATGTGGATAATTTAAGATTGTTGCATTGGTATCCTGCACGATCAGGTTCATATCAATATCATAAACTGCTGTTTTTACACTTTGTGTTCCTGCGTCAAATCCTAAATAATATTGTTCCATACTAACTTCCTGCTTTAATTTCTGATTCTTTTTATGCTTCTACTTCTTTGATCAGCTGTACCATTTCGATTGCAGATAATGCACAGTCATATCCTTTGTTTCCTGCTTTTGTTCCAGCACGTTCAATCGCCTGCTCGATATTTTCTGTTGTAACAACTCCGAATAAAACTGGAATTCCTGTATTTAATGATACCTGTGCGATTCCTTTGGATACTTCGTTACATACATAATCATAATGGCTTGTTGCTCCACGGATCACTGTTCCAAGACAGATCACTGCATCGTATTTTTTGCTTTTTGCCATCTTGTCTGCGATCAGTGGAATCTCAAAAGCTCCTGGTACCCATGCGATATCAATATCTTCCTCTTTCACATCATGTCTTTTCAATCCGTCTAAAGCTCCGGATACTAATTTGGATACAATAAATTCATTAAATCTGGCTGCTACGATTCCTACTTTTAATCCGCTTGCTACTAATTTACCTTCTAATACTCTCATTTTAATTACTCCTTTTTTCTTCGTTAATCTTAAGGTCCCTGGGACCTTAATTTTTATAATTTTTCTGTTAATTTAAACTTCGTATGTTGTCATGTGTCCCATTTTCTTTTGCTTTGTCTGCATATAATATTTATCAAATGGATTGATCGGCATCTGGATCGGTACTCGTTCTACGATCTCGAGTCCATATTCATTTAATCCATCTATTTTGGTTGGATTGTTTGTCATCAGTCGTAGTTTTTTGATTCCTAGATCCTGTAAGATCATGGCTCCTGCACTGTAATCTCGTTCATCATCTTTAAATCCAAGAGCTAAGTTGGCCTCGACTGTATCCATTCCCTGTTCCTGTAATACATAAGCTTTCAGTTTATTGATCAATCCGATTCCTCGTCCTTCTTGACGCATATATAAGAAAACCCCTCGTCCTTCTTTCTCGATCTGACGCATTGCACGGCTTCGCTGTTCTCCACAATCACAGCGTAGAGATCCAAAAGTATCCCCAGTCAGGCACTCAGAATGCACACGGCATAAAACTGGTTCTCCGTCTGCGATATCTCCTTTGACCAGTGCTACATGATGTTCCCCACTTCTCTGGTCTACATACCCATGTGCCTCAAATGTTCCATATTTTGTTGGAAGCTGTGCGATTACTTCGCATACTACATCGCTCATCTTGTCTTTTTCCTCCTCGTTTTTTATTAAAATCCAGCATTTCTTAACATTTCCATTGTTAAGGTGCTGTTTGTATGTTTGTCGTTTGTTTCCTGCTGATCAAAATGCAGCAGTTTATCTATATATTTCCCAACCATGTCATTCTCCAGATTGATCTTATCTCCTGGTTTTTTATATCCAAAATTGGTATTTTTTATGGTATGTGGGATCATGGATACGGAAATGGTATCATCACTTAACTTAGCGATCGTCAGGCTGATTCCATCGAGTGCGATCGATCCTTTTTCAATACAGTATTTCATGATATTTTCTGGGGCTTTGATCGTAAACCATACAGCATTATCATCTTGTTTTACACTAACAAGTTCCCCTGTATCGTCCACATGGCCTGCTACCATATGACCTCCGAACCTTCCATTGGCTGCCATCGCTCGCTCTAAGTTGACGACAGATCCCTTTTTTAAACTTCCAAGACTGCTTCGGTTGAATGTCTCATTCATCACGTCTGCCTGAAATGTATTGCCGCTAATGTGAGTCGCTGTCAGGCAGACCCCATTAACTGCTACGCTGTCTCCCAATTTAAGATCTTCAAAAATAACATTTGCTTTTATCGTAAGGACTGCTGCTTTGCTTCCTCGCTTCAGGGATATGACTGTTCCTAATTCTTCTACGATTCCGGTAAACATGATCTCACCTTCCCTTCCAGTAATATGTCATTTCCAAGTGGTGTTGCCTTTAATTCATCAAATACCAAAGCTTCTTGGATCCTTTCGATCCCTTTGCCTTCTACAGGTGTTTTGGCCTTTTCTCCTCCAAATAATTTTGGAGCAATATAGGCGTAAACTTTGTGAACACAGTCGTTTTTGATCAAGGATTCATTCAAGATTCCACCACCCTCAACTAAAACACTGTCAATTTCCATATTTCTTAACTGTTTTAAAACTTCTTTGACATTGACCTTTCCATCTTGCTCTGACGTTTTTAAGATCTTGCATCCTTTTTGTTCTAATTTTGCTATTTTTTCTTGATCCTTACTTATGGTAGCGATGATCGTTGGAATTTCTCTGGCTGTTTTTACGATATTTGATCCTTCCGAAATCCTTAAGTTTGAATCACATATCACACGAATTGGATCATTCCCATGTTCGATTCGTGCATTTAACATCGGATCATCTGCTAAAACCGTACCGATCCCTGCCATGATCGCTGCATACTGATGTCGTAATGTATGTGCATGTCTTCTGGCTTCTTCTCCTGTGATCCACTTGGATTCACCAGTTGCCGTTGCGATCTTTCCATCCAATGTCATTGCGTATTTTAGTGCTGTATATGGAATATCATTCTGAATATAATAAAAAAATATATCGTTTAACTGTCTGCACTCTTCTTCAAGAATTCCTGTCTCAGTTTCTATTCCATGATCATTCAGGATCTTGATCCCGCCCCCTGCTACTTTCGGATTGGGATCTAAATTCCCAACATATACTTTCTTGATTCCTGCTTCAATCAATGCTTCCGTACATGGTGGTGTTTTTCCATAATGGCAGCATGGCTCCAATGTTACATAAATCTCAGCTCCCTCAGGATCTTCTATGCAGTTTTTTAAGGCATTTCGCTCTGCATGTAATCCGCCGATCTTCTCATGATATCCTTCCCCAATAACCCTTTGATCTTTTACGATCACTGCTCCGACTAAAGGATTTGGATTGGTATATCCACAGCCTTTCTTGGCAAGTTCGATCGCACGCCGCATATATTCTTCTTTCAAATATTTTTCTCCCTTCCCTTCAGGTTCTTTGATTTTGGGAGGTTGGATTTTGATTGGTATTGAAATCAGAAATATAAAAAGGAGCTCCTGATCTTTGTTCTAATTCTTCAGGAACTCCTTTTTGATATCTTGATATTTCTTTTTGAAATAAAAAAATCCTGGAATTATAAAAATCCCAGGACATGATGATCAATATCACTTCTTAAATCTTCTTCCATCCAGACTGTACTGTCGGCCTTGGAATCTCACCAAGTCATGCCATATAAGGCTCGCGGGCTATAACCGCCGGTAGGGACTTGCACCCTGCCCTGAAGACGTTATGTAATTTACATATAGAATAGCACTCACTAACTGTTGTGTCAAGTGAATTTTCTATCACTTCAGCATAGCGTTTTTTACATTCTCTTTCGCATAAATACTACAAGTAAAGCAAAAATCACGACTGCAACTGCTCCGATCACAATCCCTGTTGTGTGTTTTTTCTTTGTTTCTTTCTGCTCTTTTTTCTTTTTTTCTTCTTTTTGTTGTTTCTGTTCTTTTGTTTCTGTTGTCACTTTGGTCGTTGTTGTTTCTGTTGTTCCTTGTGTTGTTGATTCTTTTGCAGATGTTGTACTGTTGTTTGTCTGTTCTGTAGATGAATTTTCTTGTTTTGTTGTACTATTTTTATTGGTATTTTTAGATTGTTTATCTTTTTTTGTTTCTGTATTCACAGTTGAATTTTTCTTTTCTTCTATGTCATTTTTCTGGTTCTTTCCCATATATGCATCTGCTTCTGGAACATCAATCTTTCCATCCATATAATCCTGATATGCCTGTTCTGCCCCTGCTCTTGTTGGTGGATAACCATGCGAAGACAGCCATGATTTCGCCTGCTGCTTTTCTTCATCTGTATATGCATAAGTCGCCACCGGACGGCTTGTGATCATTACTGCTCCCAGAATCAGCATTAAAACTAATAATAACCTTTTCATTTGATACTCCCTCTTTCATTTTGAAACTGTTTGATTAATCTTGTATATTATAGCATAATTTAGTAAGAATTCTATAGATTATTCGTTTTTATACAATCTTGATTTGAAGTGGTAGTGTTGGTCATGTATGAGTCAGAAAGAAGATAAGAAGAACTATTTATAAGGATCCAAGGTGACACTCCGCATTTTTGAAAGCGTTTTTTACAAATCGCTGATCCGTGCCTGTTCCTTTGGAAACTGATATGTAATGACCTTTGTCAATAGTAAATTAACAGAAATCACAACAAAT
>OCPU01001584.1_pt1 | contig 17159 bp, 9 predicted proteins | sample 1538661 | NCBI WGS metagenome assembly OCPU01 (sample SAMN04571716, study PRJEB22368) | human gut metagenome | biome: human gut; material: stool | host: Homo sapiens | place: Luxembourg | collected 2012-10-19
CCACTTCTTTTTTCAGCTTCGCAGCCTCTTCTTCCAGCTCAAGAAGCTTCGCCTTTGACACTTTCGTTCCGATGCAGGCATATTTCTCATAATCATTCTTTCTTAAATGTCTGAAAATGTAATTGCTGTAGGAATAACAGTCCTTTGTGACACCATCTCTCGTCTCATGAAGTTCTTCCACCGTCTCACATTTCTTAATGCGGCCTAAGTATCGCTTCAGACAAGAATCTACATAAGCTTCCTCTGCGCGCACACACTCGTACAGTGTATTCTCGTCTGCCTTCGGCTTGTCTCTCACGATTGCCGCAGTATCCATGAGTTCGACATCCTCGATCCCCTTCATCTGCTTCATTTTGCGAAATGCTTTCGCAGCATCTAACGTATATTCAGGTGCTGTCACCAGACTGTGTTTCACACGTCCCATACGTCCTTCGATTGCATTTTTCCACTCTTCATCCGTAATATCAAACAAGTCCGCAAAGATATTTACATGGATCGTTCTTCCATACTGAGTACTAAGTATATTCTGCAATTCCTGTCTTGCACGCTTCAATTCCGCACGATATGGTTTTCTGTCATTTTTGAGGTCTTCTACCATCTCCCGCTTCTCTTGAAGTTCTTTCTGATTCTCACGGATTCTTTCGCGAACATCGCCTAATTCTGTATTGATGTTGTCGAGTGCATCACTTAAATATTGCTTTAGCTTTTCAATCGAATCTTCACTCACAACACCATCTCGGATATCATCAATTCTATGCAGCGCCTGATTGCTCACATAAGCACTGACTTCATCGTCTTCCTCCCAGGCTGAAAGACCTTTTACGATATCTCTCCATTGTTCTGAATTCGTTGCCAGGAGCTGGATCGTATTCTCAATCTCCTTTAGCTCCTTCTCTTTCTGTCCATAATCGCTGGCTTTGAGTTCTGCCTCGACTTCTACCTGTTCTTTCGTATAAGCATCTTTCTCTGCCAAATAAGATTTTCTCTTTTCTTCTTTTTCCTCGATCTTCTTGAGAATATCCTGCAGATCATCCTCTTTCGATTGCAAATGTGCCTTACAATTTTCTATTTCAATATATTTTAAAATCTGTTCCACATAGATCTTATCAGCTCTTGCTTTCTGCAAGGCTAGATTATGCTGACTGATCTCGTCAAGCATTTTAATTCTCTGCTCCAGATCTTCTACGCGTTCCTTGATCTCACGGTAAGCGCCAAGCTGATCACTGATTGTTGCAACTGTGTCTTCCTTGCTCTTTGGGAACATATAATCTTTGATAAACTGTCCCGTTCCGTTCGTCATACGAAGTGCAATCGCGCTTTTCTCCATTGTCATCATACGGCCCGGCTCTACATAACCAAAGATTGCATCATAAACCGTTTTCAAATACGCTTCTTTCGATGGATATACACGGTTCACATCTCCGCGACCTCTGTTGTCAGCCGATTCTATTCTTGCTTCTACCAATTTTTTAAGTTTCGCGATTGTATATGGGACACCTTCTTCTGTCAAATATTCATCCTCCGGAATCTTTCCGGAATGACTGAAGAAACAATATTTCCTGATGTCTGTATCTGCCTTTCCAACCTCAAATGAAACACCAATACAAATATGTGTATTCTTTCCTGTATCCTTAATCTCCAAAACGATCTGAGAACAGAAGTCCTGGTCTTCTCGGTTAAAGGAACCGTCTTTCTGCGCTCCTCTAAGATAACTTAGAACACTACGCCTGTTCTTCGCATCATCTGCCGCTTTATTCAAGAATGTGGAAGATATACTTCCATATAAAACAACCTGGATCGCATCCATAACAGTAGACTTACCAGATCCACTTTTCCCACTGAAAAGATTCACATATTCATGGAACTCCATCACTTTGTGACTGATACCGCCCCAGTTATTCATTAACATTCTAGTAAATATTTTCTTCGACTGTTTCTCTTTCATCTTCCACACCTCCCTCTGCTTCTTCCTGGATTTCCTGTTCAAAAACTTCTTCTGTAATCTCTTCCTCCGCGTACTGATCTTCCTGATATTCTTTGATCAACGCAGTAATATCCATACTTCCACAATATAGATTGATCGTGCTGTAGATATAAATCGGAGTCTCATCCTCAACATTCTGGATTGCTCCCGGCACTTCAATGATCTGATGCTTACTCATCACATATAAAGCTTCTTTCCACTCACCCATCGTAAGCTTATAATTAATCAGATTCGTATTCTTTCCATATTCACGAATCTCCGCCAGATTCGTCACTGTAGCTTTCAAACCTTCTCCTAAAATCTTATCTCTGTAAATTAATTTAACAAGTAAGATTACTTTTGTAACGGTGGCATTTATCTTTTCTATCGCAATTCCATCTCCATGTAAACGGTAAATGTGTTCCTGTGGGTCATGCACTAATTCACAGTTTAAAACAGACAGATAGTCTTCAATAAACTTTCTGTGTCTTGTACAGATCTCATAATGCAGATTGTCTCTTGGGACAAGTGTTACAGGATCATACTTCATCTGTAAAATACATGTCTGTCTGAATAATGCAGCAATTGTTTTCTTCAGGTTATCAGCTTCTGTCACTGACAATTCTTCCATATAATTAACCATCTGATTCTACTCCCTCTATCGTAAGTTTTGAAAATCGGAAACCAGCCTCATTCTCCATCTCCTGCGCCACTTCAATCTGTGCCTTACTGTCCGCAGATTCTGTTGCATGCTGCCATACCATAAATAACTTCTCCAAATCTTCTATTGATTTTACAGTATCTTTTGTCACTGTGAATTTTCCATTCTGTTCATTTTTCTTTCGGAAATCTCTGATTTCTTTCTGCGTATACAGTGGTTCCAGGACAAATTCTGTCATATTCTCTTCCTGTGATTTCTCAGGTGTTACCGCCTGTGGAGTGAACTTTTCCTTCTGATTTTCACGTCTTTGATACAGACTCTTCTCTGTCATAATCTTATATGGCTCCGAAAACCTAAGTTTTGAAGACAACTTATCCAGAATCTCTTCCGACTTACCACTTTCATTGATCAGATTAATCAGTGCGACTGTCTGATCTTCTTCCATTACACCTTCCATCATAATGTACCGGATTCTTGCTGCGGCACGGCTTGCAAATACTGTCTTTTGTTCAATCAGCTTATTATATCTGCGCTCAATCGCATCAAACTCTCTCGAAATCTTATAGAGCATATCTGTCGCCTCTTCACAGATCTCGATCATTCTTCGCAGACGGTAAGATTTTCTCGTATTTTCTTCTTCACTTAAGAGTTCTGTTTCAAATGAGTATTTTCTTGCTTCTGTCTTTTCCAGATTTTCTTCGATCAACTCTTTTACAGCTTCCTTATATCGATAAAAGCTGTCTGTTGTAGTCAATATCGCATATTTTTTGCTATCACTGTTATTGATCTCTTTCACAAGTACTTCCTGGATTCCTCGGAAACTTCTCTGCTTTGACAGTTCATCGAAATAACCTCGCATTCCCTCCTGCATGTTCGCGAGCATCTGCAGAAGTGCTCTTGATGTATGAAGCGCACTTTTTAAAATCTCATTATTCTTCTCTTTGTCTAAACTGTAGGTATAGAGATGACTGTATACCGTAAGCACACTCTCTCGTTCCTTACCGTCATTTTCACTGTATAATTTCTGAAATAATTCTACAAACAGCTGACTGTATTCCGGAAATGAAACGACATAACTGTTCAACGTTTCATCATAATCCCTTCTAAGCCATCCCCAGTCTTCAAAATGCTTCAGACTGACTGATGCCATGTTGGCTCTGGTGATCAGTTCTCCTTCCTCATCGACTCTTGCCTCACTCCAGTCCAGTGCCATCTTCGCCAGTCGTTCATTCATGATCATCTGACACTCTCGTTCCGTAAGCCCGAGAAGAGAATAAGACTGACTGCTCTCCTCATAAAGCGCTACCAGAAACTGCATATAGAATTCCATATATTTACTTCCAAATATTTTATATAGATCCTTTGGAACTTTTTCGACCAGTTTCATGTTTTTTCTTATGTCTCCTTTTTATTCCTATTAAAGTTTCTTTTACATCTTTTTCATTTCTTATAACATCTTCTCTGCTTCAAAAAACTGAGAAAAATGTGCAATGACCGGACATTTTCCCTTCTCTGTCTGAAGCCACTCGATCTCATTCACATTTTCCTTCGGCCGATACAAGATCACCGGCATTCCTATATTCTGTGCTCCTGTCACATCATGTGCGATACTGTCTCCGATAAAGATACTTTCTTCCACCATCACTCCTGCTTTTTCAACACAGAGATCAAAAAGTTTTCGATGCGGTTTTTCCTCGCCAGCCTCTTCACTTGTCACAATTCCATCAATATACTTACCTAATCCAAGCTTTAATATCTTCCGATACTGGACATCTGAAGTCATATTGGATCCTATACCGATATAAATGCCTCGCTGTTTCAATTCTTTCATCAACTCTTCAATTCCAGGAGATGGAATAATCTGATCGATCAATGTATCCCAGTACAGATTATACATCTCATACGCATACGGGAAAACTGGCTTTCCAAGTGTCTCCAGCATACACTGAAATCTCACCAGGCGATTATGGTTCACCGCATAATCTCTTCCGGCTCTGTCATCTGCCTTCACTCTTGCCTCGGCAACATATTTCTCCAAGTCTTCTTTTGCTATGCCTAAGTTCTCATATGCCCATTCTTTCATCACCGGCATCGTATTATTATGCGCTCCAATATAATCATAAATGGTGTCATCTATATCAAAAAATACTGCTTTTGTCATCCCAATGTCTCCTGTTTTTTTGCTACTGTCTTGATTGATGTTTTGCATCTTCTGTGCCTTGCATTCAAGAATGCCTCGGCATTCTTGCTGCGAGGTGCGCGTCATGCAATTGCATGACATACTTCTACTGCGCACCTCTGCAATCCTGCCGGAGGCTATATCAGCTGGGGGATTGACTCCCACCACTGATACTAGCTTGTTTCTCACCACCTATAGAGGTGGGAGTCATCTCCCAGCTGATATACCCTGGCACATTTTGCCTCATTTCATTATAACATGTTTTCATCAAAGAAAAAGAGTTTCGCAAATGACTTTTCCTCTCCATCTGCGAAACTCTTAATATTGATAATCAGCTCTTACTCTGACTTTTCTTCTGCCACCGTTTCTTGTGACTGTATTTCTGCTGCCTGTGTTTCCGGCTCTTTTTCTGTTTCCGGTTCTTTCACTGTTTCTGGCTCTGCTGCTTGTGTCTCTGTCGGCTTCATCAAGATTCTTCCGGACTCCTGCTCTTCTTTCTTTTCTCCATCTGCTTCTTCCGGTTCAGGGATTCCCTTCACTTCACGGAAGATCTTCATGAATTCCTTACCTGTGATCGTCTCTTTCTCGATCAGGAAGGCTGCAATCTTATCAAGAGCATCTCTGTTCGCACTCAAGAGGCGTTTTGCTTCTTCATAGGAAGCTTTGAGCATCTTCATGATCTCTTCATCGATCTCCGCTGCTGTCGCTTCTCCACAGTTACGAACTGCACGACCGTCTAAGTACCGGCTCTGAACAGATTCAAGTCCCATCAGACCAAAGCGCTCTGACATACCATACTGTGTGATCATCGCTCTGGCGATCTTCGTTGCCTGCTCGATATCGTTCGATGCACCTGTCGTAACAGTGTCAAATACAATCTCTTCTGCTGCACGTCCACCGAGTGCAACAACGATCATTGCTTCAAGTTCTTTCTTCGTATTTAAGAACTTCTCTTCCTCCGGTGTCTGCATTACATAACCGAGTGCTCCCATTGTTCTAGGAACGATTGTGATCTTCTGTACCGGTTCTGTATTCTTCTGAAGTGCTGTGACAAGCGCATGTCCAACCTCGTGATAAGATACGATTCTTCGCTCTTCTGCACTCATGATACGGTCTTTCTTCTCTTTACCTACAAGTACAACTTCCACTGCCTCAAAGAGGTCTTTCTGGCTGACAACCTGTCTGCCATGCTTAACTGCAGTGATGGCAGCCTCATTGATCATATTGGCAAGATCTGATCCAACTGCTCCTGAAGTTGCAAGCGCGATCTCTTCCAGATTGACTGTCTCATCCATCTTAACATCCTTCGCATGAACCTTAAGAATCTCGACACGACCTTTCAGATCCGGCTTATCTACTATGATACGGCGATCAAAACGTCCCGGTCTCAACAGCGCCGGATCAAGTACCTCCGGACGGTTTGTTGCTGCAAGAACAAGTAGTCCCTTATTCGTATCGAATCCATCCATCTCTGCAAGAAGCTGGTTTAATGTCTGCTCACGCTCGTCATTACCGCCACCGCCAAGTGCGCTGTCACGGCTCTTACCGATTGCATCGATCTCATCGATAAATACAATACATGGAGCCATCTGCTGTGCCTGTTTGAACAGGTCACGCACACGGGAAGCACCTACACCGACATACATCTCTACGAATGCAGATCCTGACAAGGAGAAGAACGGAACCTTCGCCTCTCCTGCAACTGCTTTCGCAAGAAGTGTCTTACCTGTTCCCGGAGGTCCTACAAGAAGTGCTCCCTTCGGAAGCTTCGCTCCGATGCCTGTATATTTTCCAGGATTATGCAGGAAATCAACAACTTCCTGCAAGGACTCCTTCGCTTCATCTTCACCTGCAACATCTAAGAATGTCACACCTGTCTGCTTCTCCATATACATCTTGGCATTGCTCTTGCCGATTCCCATCATGCCGCCGCCCTTAGACATCTTCTTCATAAGGAAATTAAACATGAATACAAGAAGTACGATCGGAAGGATCACTGTGATGAAGATATCCATGATCAGTGAACTTGCCGTATCCGGAATCTGGGATTTAAACTCTACCCCTGCCTTATCTAAACGCTTTACAAGTGTGTCATCTGATACATTTCCTGTGTAATAATCCGGTTCCTTGCTCTTGGAGCTACCCTGCATCTGACTGATCTGGCCAAGCAGACTGTCCATAACATTTTCCTGATCTTCGCTTTCCTTAGAATCTGAACTATCACTCTGGTCTGCAGAAGCTTTCTCATTATCCTTTACTTCTGTAAGTTTTCCCTCTGCCTTTTCCTTTCTGGCGTCATCTGTCAAAACGATATTGATCCTTGAATTGGTAAATGTGACAGACTCTACTTTTCCATTATCAACTAATTTCAGAAATTTATCATAGCTGATCTCAGAAGCGCTTCCGCCCTGCATCATAGAATATAGGCCCATAACAACAAAAGTAACCAACAAGGTAGTGAACAAAATAATTCCCCAACCCTGTCGGTTCTTGTTCGGGCCTTTGTTTTTATTGCTATTCTCCATTTTTTTCCTCCAAAACTTAAATAGTGGTTATTTTCCAGCAAATCTTTTACCTTATTTGTAAAAAAACAACTACTTCCTACCATTATAAATAGTGGTTTTCCATAAATCAATAAAAAGATTATGAAAATATTGTAAAAACGTGCCGTTTCATAGTATACTAGAAAAGTAATGCCTGTTTATAACAGATTTATCTGTTAATAATAGTAATAACAGTTCGGCAAAATTTATAGTAAGGAAGATAAAACGATGAAAATTGGATTTGATAATGACAAATATCTGAAAATGCAGTCCGAACATATCCGCGAGCGTATCGGAAAATTCGGTGGAAAGCTCTATCTTGAATTCGGTGGAAAGCTTTTTGATGACTATCATGCTTCCCGTGTACTTCCGGGATTTGAACCTGACAGCAAGCTGCGTCTCTTAAAGGAGCTCAGCGACCAGGCTGAGATCGTCTTTGCAATCAGTGCAAAAGACATTGAAAAGAATAAGATTCGTGGGGATCTTGGTATCACTTATGATTCAGACGTGATCCGCCTGATCGGTACTTACCGTGAGCAGGGACTTTTCGTTGGAAGTGTAGTAATCACACAGTTCTCCGGACAGGAAAGTGCACTTCTGTTCAAGAACCGTCTTGAGAACCTTGGAATCTCTGTATACATTCATTACAATATTCCGGGATATCCGTCCAACATTCCACTGATCGTCAGTGAGAATGGTTACGGAAAGAACGATTATATCGAGACTTCACATCCGCTTGTTATTGTAACAGCTCCGGGACCTGGAAGTGGAAAGATGGCTGTCTGCCTGTCTCAGTTATATCAGGAGCACCAGCGCGGAATCGAAGCCGGATATGCGAAGTTCGAGACATTCCCTATCTGGAATCTGCCGCTGAAGCACCCGGTAAACCTCGCTTATGAGGCTGCTACAGCTGACCTTAACGATGTAAATATGATCGACCCATATCATCTTGAAGCTTATGGTGTAACAACTGTAAACTACAACCGTGACGTAGAGATCTTCCCTGTTTTAAATACAATCTTCGAGAAGATCTACGGTTCCAGCCCATACAAATCACCTACAGACATGGGGGTAAATATGGCCGGAAATTGTATCTGTGATGATGAAGCCTGCCGTGAAGCTTCCCGCCAGGAGATCATCCGACGCTACTATGCAGCACTCAATGCGCTTCTGAAAGGTGATGCTTCTGAGAAAGAAGCTGAGAAGATCGAGCTTCTTATGAATATGGAAGGAATCACTGTTTCTGACCGAAAAGTTGCTGTCAAGGCACTGGAGCGTGCTCAGCAGACAGGCGGACCTGCTGCCGCACTGGAGCTTGAAGATGGACGCATCATCACCGGAAAAACTTCCAACCTGCTCGGTGCGAGCGCTGCCCTTCTTGTAAACGTACTGAAGGAACTTGCCGGCATCGACCACAATGTCCATATCATCTCTCCGGAAGCAATTGAACCGATCCAGAAATTGAAAGTGGATTACCTGAACAGCAAGAATCCTCGTCTTCACACAGACGAGATCCTGATTGCACTTTCCGCAAGTGCTGCTGTCAATCCGATCGCTGAGCTTGCACTCTCCCAGCTTCCAAAACTGAAAGGATGCCAGGCTCATACTTCCGTAATGCTTTCAAGTGTTGATATCAAGACATTTAAAAAACTTGGTGTACAGCTCACAAGTGAAGCTGTGAACGAACGTCAGATTTTAAGCTAAAGACAAATCCTTACCAATACAGAAAGATATCACAAAAACCTCTCTGCGGTTTCAGGTATAACCACCTGCTGTCTGAGAGGTTTTTTTCTGCATTGCTCCCATTTTACAAAACTTTTTCGCCTACCTTCTTTACATTGCTTCGTTAAAATCACTTCATCCCATCTTTTTTCTATGTTTTTATCAAAAAAGTATTGTAATTTTTTTCTGAATAGGTGTATACTTGGAAAGTATTTTTTTTGATAACAACTATTCACGGAGGAGGAAAGACACTATGGCAGTAAAATATGTATTTGTTACAGGCGGAGTTGTATCCGGTCTTGGAAAAGGAATTACAGCTGCATCTTTGGGACGACTTTTGAAAGCGCGTGGTTACACTGTAACTATGCAGAAATTCGATCCTTACATCAATATTGACCCTGGTACAATGAACCCAGTACAGCACGGAGAAGTTTTCGTTACAGATGACGGTGCAGAAACTGACCTTGACCTTGGTCATTACGAAAGATTTATCGATGAAAGCCTGACAAAGAATTCCAATGTTACAACAGGAAAGATCTATTGGTCCGTTCTTCAGAAAGAACGCCGCGGAGATTTCGGCGGAGGAACTGTTCAGGTAATCCCTCATATTACAAATGAGATCAAGAGCCGTTTCTACCGTAATCCGGCTGCAAAAGATACTGAGATTGCTATCATCGAGGTCGGCGGTACAGTAGGTGATATTGAAAGCCAGCCTTTCCTTGAATCCATCCGTCAGTTTCAGCATGAGCGCGGAGCAGAAAATGTTATCCTGATCCATGTTACTCTGATTCCTTATTTAAGAGCATCTCAGGAAATGAAGACAAAACCGACACAGGCAAGTGTAAAAGAACTTCAGGGAATGGGAATCCAGCCGGATATCATTGTCTGCCGTTCCGAATATCCACTGGATGATGCAATGAGAAACAAGATTTCTCTGTTCTGTAATCTCCCGGCTGACCATGTACTTCAGAACCTGGACGTAGAATATCTCTACGAGGCACCACTTGCCATGGAGAAAGAACATTTGGCACAGGTTGTATGCGAGTCTCTGCATCTTGACTGCCCGGAACCGGATCTTACAGACTGGACCGAGATGGTTGAAAACCTTCGTCATCCAACACAGGAAGTGACTGTAGCACTGGTTGGAAAATATATCCAGCTTCATGACGCATACATCAGTGTTGTAGAAGCGTTAAAGCACGGCGGAATTTACACACACACAACAGTAAATATCAAATGGATCGATTCCGAAACTGTAACAGAAGAAAATGCTGAAGAACTCTTTTCTGACGTAAGCGGTATTCTTGTTCCTGGTGGATTTGGCCATCGTGGTGTAGAAGGTAAGATCACAGCGATCAAATACGCCCGTACACACAACGTTCCGTTCCTTGGTCTCTGCCTTGGTATGCAGCTGTCTATCGTTGAATTTGCAAGAAATGTCATCGGTTACAAAGACGCACACAGCATGGAACTCAATCCGGATACAACTCATCCGGTCATCCACATCATGTCCGATCAGATTGGTATTGAAGATATTGGTGGTACTTTAAGACTTGGTTCTTATCCATGTGTACTTAAAGACAACTCCCTTGCTTATAAACTGTATGGAAAGAAAGAGATTGAAGAACGTCATCGTCATCGTTATGAAGTAAACAATGACTACCGTGAAGTTCTTGAAGAAAACGGAATGTCCCTTTGCGGACTTTCACCGGACAGCCGTATTGTAGAGATGGTTGAGATTCCTTCTCATCCATGGTTTATCGCAACTCAGGCGCATCCGGAGCTGAAATCCAGACCAAACAGACCGCATCCACTGTTCAAGGGATTCGTTGAAGCTGCACTGGAGAATCAGAAAGAGAAAAATAAATAGCAAAATTTTAAAAGTCACACTCTAAAGTGGACTCAAAAAAGGATTTGATCGTATCTGGCAAAACCCAGATGAATCAAATCCTTTTTCTATCTGACGACAGATTCTTAAATTCCTGTCCTTCACTTATTATCAGCAGATTTCTTTTTCTCTGCTCTCTTTTTCATGATCAGCTCTTCAATCTTCCATCCTGCCCAGCCCGAGAATAGTCCGACGATCAATCCGCCGAGAACGTCGGTCGGATAATGTACCCCTACATATAATCTCGATAATGCGATCAAAGTAGCCAATACCATTGCCGCAGTTCTCCATTTCTTCGGAAACACTTCCTTGCACTTGTAGATTGCAAATGCTGATGCAAAAGATGCACATGTATGACCGGAAGGGAAGGAAAAATCCTTCTGTTTCTCAATCATAAGATCTAATTCCTGTATCACTTCATACGGTCTTATTCTGGCAACCACATTCTTTATCGCCACATTTGTGATCAGTGTTCCTATAATAAGTGCAAGCGCTGATGCAAGCCCTGCCTTCCTCGTCTTCTTAGGAATCAGCAGAACGATTGTAAGAAGAATCCAAAAAATTCCAAAGTCTCCAAGATGTGTGATTCCTTTCCAGAACCAGTCCATCCAGTCATGACGGATATATTCCTGAATAAAAAGCAGAATGTTCTGATCTAATTGTAAAATAGCGTCCATTTCTTTTTGTCACCTCTTTCAAATCATTTTCCCAGAACGGTTTCTTTCAAAAACAATTCCTTCACTACAGATTCATATACTACACATTTCTCACATTTCTTAATCTTCTTGAAATACTTCCTTCCATCTGTAAAGATGGGATGAAGATAGAACCACATTTCTTTCATCTTATAGAGAATCGTCCGGTCTCCTGACATTTCTTCACAATATGCCGCATAGAGAACATCATGGAATTTCTTTAGCTCTTCTATCGTTGCGGCACTTCCGCCTTTTAGCTTTCTTCCAAGTGCCGGATTGGCCAGCACACCGCGCCCCATCATCACAGTATCTGTCTGTGGAAATCTTATTTTCAACTGTTCCATGTCCTCCACAGAACAGATATCCCCATTATAGCAAAGCGGATGTTCGCTATGTTCCACTGCCCAGGCATATGTATCAAGCTTTGGTGTGTTCTTATAGAACTCCTTCTGCACACGCGGATGAATGATCAGCTCCTTCAGCGGATATTTATTATAGATAGGAAGGATTGTCTCGAATTCCTCCGGATCTTCCATTCCGATTCTTGTTTTGATTGAAATTTCCAGATTACATTTCTCAAAAACCGCATCCAGAAATCGATCCAGCTTCTGTGGCTCATCCAAAAATCCCGCTCCTCTTCCCTTCGTCACAACAGTTCTAGACGGACATCCAAGATTCAGGTTCACTTCCTTATATCCATAATCTCCAAGCTTCTTTGCTGTGCATAAGAAATCTTCCACATTATTCGTAAGGATCTGCGGCACCGCATACATCCCCTCATTGTTCTCCGGCATCACATCCTTCTTCTCTCTTGTGCTGAAATGTCCTTTCTGATTCGGACTGATAAACGGAATAAAATACTTATCGAATCCGTCAAAGCACTGATGTAATGCATTTCTATAAATATGTCCTGTGATCCCCTCCAATGGGGCAAGATATAAATTCATTGATCGTTCTCCTGACTTTTTCCACTTCTTTGCATTGTTTTTAACAGTAATAACATTTTTATCATACCCCGACTTTCTTGTCAAGAATATTTACTTATGCTAAACTAATGTATATAAGAAAAAATACGAAGGAGGATTTATTTGTTTATGAATACACTAAAAAAATTCATCCACTACTATGGCCCGTACAAAACGGTCTTTTTTATTGACCTTCTCTGTGCAGCCATTATCAGTCTTGTGGATCTTGCTTATCCGCAGATTCTACGAAGTGCGACCAAGACACTTTTTACTCAGGATAAAGCAATTATCCTGCAGGCGCTTCCGTGGATCGCGATCGGACTCTTTATGATGTATGTCATCCAAAGCTTCTGCAAATATTATGTCAGCTGTCAGGGACATATCATGGGCGCTAAGATGGAGCGGGATATGCGTCAGGAACTCTTCGAACACTATGAAGAGCTGTCCTTTTCCTATTACAGTCAGAACAACTCCGGTCAGATGATGAGTAAGCTGGTCAGTGACCTGTTCGACATTTCCGAGTTTGCACACCATGGCCCGGAGAACTTATTTATCTCATTAGTTAAGATCGTCGGATCCTTTATTTTCCTTTTCTTAATTAATAAGAAGCTGGCTCTTCCGCTGATCGTACTTGTGATCTTGATGTTCCTCTTCTCTTTCCGACAGAATCAGAAGATGCAGCGCACCTTTATGGAAAACAGAAAAAAGATCGGTGATGTCAATGCGAGCCTTCAAGATACTTTATCCGGGATCCGCGTTGTCCAGTCTTTTACAAATGAAGAGATCGAAAAGGAAAAATTCCAGAAGAGCAATCACGCCTTCCTTGTCTCCAAGAAAGACAATTACAGATGCATGGGCGAATTCATGAGCTCCAATCTCTTTTTCCAGGGAATGATGTATCTGGTCACACTTGTATACGGCGGCTATCTGATTGCCAACAATGAAATGTCAGCTGCTGATCTTGCGATGTATGCTCTTTATATCGGAATCTTTATCAGCCCGATCCAGATTCTCGTAGAGCTGATGGAAATGATGCAGAAAGGACTTTCCGGTTTCCGCCGTTTCCTTGATGTTATAGAGACAGAACCTGAGATTCAGGATGCACCGGATGCAGTAGAACTCAAAGATGTGAAAGGCCGTGTCTGCTACGAAGATGTCTCCTTCCATTACAGCGACGATGAAACGACTGTTCTCTCTCACGTATCGATCGAGATTCCTGCTGGGAAGTCAGTTGCATTGGTCGGTCCATCCGGCGGTGGAAAGACAACAATCTGTTCCCTGTTGCCTCGCTTCTACGACGTAACTGGCGGACGCGTCACAGTAGACGGACAGGATATCCGCTCTCTTACATTGAAGAGTCTTAGAAGCCAGATCGGTGTCGTTCAGCAGGATGTCTACCTCTTCTCCGGTTCCATCCGCGACAACATTGCCTATGGCAAGCCGGATGCGACAGAAGAAGAAATCATCGAAGCAGCAAAATGTGCAAACATCCATGACTTTATCATGGAACTGCCTGATCAGTACGATACATTCGTCGGCGAGCGCGGCGCAAGACTTTCCGGTGGTCAGAAACAGCGTATCTCGATTGCCCGTGTCTTCTTAAAGAATCCACCGATCCTGATCCTTGATGAAGCAACCAGTGCTCTTGATAACGAGAGTGAACGCTGGATCCAGCACAGTCTGGAAGAACTATCCAAGAACAGAACGACTATCACGATTGCACATCGCCTGTCCACGATCAAAAATGCAGACGAGATTATTGTTATTACAGAAAATGGTATCGCAGAGCGCGGAACACATGAAACTCTGCTTGAGAAAAATGGTATTTATGCTGGATATTATAATATGACATAACTGTTCAGAGCCAAGCAAAATTTCATAAAACAGGTGTAAAATGCTTGCATTTTTAAGACTGTTTTTGAAATTTTATTTGGCGGATACGCCACACCGACGAAATGCGTAGCATTTTGGAGGTTGGCTCTGAACAGTTACAATATAGCATAAAATAAGAATCTCCCGTAGAAATCAGTATTTTCATACTTGAACTTCTTCGGGAGATTCTTATTTTTGTTGTTTCGGGTAACTATTCTTACTCTTCTACTTCAATCTTACGGATTGTTTTCTTTGCAATCTCATCCTTGATTGCTTCGATGAATTCTCCAAGATCCTTAGAACCTTCATCTCCAAGATATCTGCTTCTTACAGATACTTTCTGCTCTTCCTCTTCCTTCGCTCCAACAATTAAGAGATATGGAACTCTGTTCAGACGAGCCTCACGGATCTTGTATCCCATCTTCTCGGAACGTCCATCTACTGAGCAGCGGATATTAGCTTCTTTAAGCTGTGCTTCCACTTTCGCTGCATAATCATTGTATTTATCAGAAATCGGAATCACACGAACCTGCTCCGGACACAGCCATGTTGGGAACATTCCTGCATATTTCTCGATCAGCCATGCCAGTGTTCTCTCGTAGCATCCCACAGATGTACGGTGGATGATGTACGGACGCTGTTTGTCACCATTCTCATCGATATAGTACATATCAAACTGCTCAGCAAGAAGCGCATCCCACTGGATTGTGATCATTGTGTCTTCCTTACCATATACGTTCTTCGCATTGATATCAACCTTCGGTCCGTAGAATGCTGCTTCTCCGACATCCTCTACGAATGGAATGTTGAGTTCCTGAAGCATTGTACGGATATGACCTTCTGTCTCTTCCCATACCTCCGGTGCTCCAATATATTTCTTAGTATCTGTTGGATCCCATTTAGAAAGGTGATATGTTACATCCTCTTCTACTCCGAGAACCTGCAGACAGTACTGTGCAAGTGCGATACAATCTTTGAACTCTTTTACCATCTGATCTGGTCTTACTACTAAATGTCCCTCAGAGATCGTGAACTGACGAACACGTGTCAGACCATGCATCTCTCCAGAATCCTCGTTACGGAACAGTGTAGATGTCTCGCCGTAGCGAAGTGGCAGATCACGGTAGCTGTGCTGCTCTGCTTTGTATACATAATACTGGAATGGACATGTCATCGGACGAAGAGCAAATACTTCTTTATCTTTCTCCTCATCTCCTAAAACGAACATTCCTTCTTTATAGTGATCCCAGTGTCCGGAAATCTTATAAAGATCGCTCTTTGCCATAAGTGGTGTCTTTGTACGGATATATCCACGTTTTGCCTCTTCATCCTCAATCCAGCGCTGCAATTCCTGCATGATAATAACACCGTTTGGCATGATCAGCGGAAGTCCCTGTCCGATTACATCTACAGTTGTGAAAAGCTTCATCTCACGGCCAAGTTTGTTATGATCACGTTTCTTTGCTTCCTCTAACTGTGTCAGATGCTCTTTCAGCTCATCCTTTGTTGCATAAGCTGTACCGTAAATACGTGTCAGCATATGCTTGTTCTCATCACCTCTCCAGTAAGCTCCTGAAGATGATAACAGCTTGAATGCTTTGATTCCCTTTGTGCTCATCAGGTGCGGGCCTGCACATAAGTCAACCCAGTCTCCCTGAGAATAGAAGGAAATCTCTTCTCCTTCCGGAAGATCCTCAATCAGTTCAACCTTGTATGGCTCATTTTTCTCTTTGAAAAATGCGATCGCATCCTCTCTTGATTTTGTAAATCTTTCGATCTTTGCCCCCTTCTTGATGATCTTCTTCATCTCTTTCTCGATAGCGTCAAGGTCATCTCTTGAAAATGACTGACATTCGAAATCATAGTAAAATCCTGTATCAATAGAAGGTCCGATTGCAACCTTTGCCTCTGGGAAAAGTGTCTGAACAGCTTCTGCCATTACATGAGATGCTGTGTGACGAAGTACTGCCAATCCTTTCTCATCTCTTGCTGTAAGGATGTTCAGTTCACAGTCTTTATCAAGAACTGTACGAAGGTCTACAACCTCTCCATCTACTTCTCCTGCACAGGCTGCGCGTGCAAGTCCTTCACTGATGTCAAATGCAACGTCGATTACTGACTTTGCTTCTGAATATTCTTTTTTTGATCCATCTTTTAATGTAATAATCATTTTCGCTTCCTCCTATTTTCTTCAAGTAACTATGCATGCTTTCATTCGGGGATTCTATGGAAAAAGAAAAGACTCTATCTATTCCCTGCACTCACATGCAAGGGACGGATAAAGTCTGATTATCAATTACTTTACTATCCGCGGTTCCACCCTTTTTGTTTTCAAGATCACAGCAAATGTACTGCTTTAAAACCACTTCATTCATGATTATAACGGAATCACCGGACCGGATTGGGGCCACTCAGAGGTAGTCTTCAAATGATTCCTGCTAAGATACTTCCAGCAAATGTATCTCTCTCTGTAACATTCCACATCCTACTCGTCTCGTCATCGTGTTATCGGCTAAGAACTATGTTGCTTTATAATCCTTAACTTCTTCTGACCATCATTATAGCATTCAATCGAGGATTGTCAACGTTATTTTTACAGTTTTTTCAGTTTTTTAGATGATCTTCTTTTTCTTGAAGATCAAAATACAGATCACGATAATGACAATACTAA
>OCPU01001607.1_pt1 | contig 16945 bp, 10 predicted proteins | sample 1538661 | NCBI WGS metagenome assembly OCPU01 (sample SAMN04571716, study PRJEB22368) | human gut metagenome | biome: human gut; material: stool | host: Homo sapiens | place: Luxembourg | collected 2012-10-19
AACCAATGACACGGGGATTTTCAGTCCCCTGCTCTACCGACTGAGCTACAGAGGCAAAGGGCGCTTTGGCTTTCGCCAAAGCGAGCGACCCGGATCGGGCTCGAACCGACGACCCCCAGCGTGACAGGCTGGTGCTCTAACCAACTGAGCTACCGGGCCACATGGTGGAAGTTAACGGGCTCGAACCGCTGACCCTCTGCTTGTAAGGCAGATGCTCTCCCAGCTGAGCTAAACTTCCACAAAATGGAGCGGCCGACGAGGCTCGAACTCGCTACCTCCACCTTGGCAAGGTGGCGCTCTACCAGATGAGCTACGGCCGCACATTTCATGTGGTCTGCCGGGGTTTCGCTCCCGGCGACGTTGGCTATTATAGCGTAAAACGCAGGCTTTGTCAACAACAAATTTCCAAAAAATCAGACTTTTTGCAAAACACGCCTGTCTGCGCCTGTTTTTCAAAACCGAAGCCGAAACCGGAATGAAACCGAAATGTTTCAGCTTTGCGGCGGCAGACACAAAGAAAATTCGGTTGCGTTCCCTTCTTAAAGAGGTTATAATAAACTTGTCAAAAAGTTGCACAAAAACACGTCTGCTGTGCCGCGCGGGCGGGCAGACGTGTTTTTGTGCCGAGATTTTGCCAGAAAAAGGAGCAACCGCAATGTACAAGATCACTGAAAAGGTCGCGCTGAACCCCACCGTGACAAAGATGGTCATTGAAGCCCCGCTCATTGCCAAAAAGGCAAAGCCGGGCCAGTTCATCATTGTGCGCCCGTTTGAGGACAGCGAGCGCATCCCCCTGACCGTGGCCGGTTACGACCGTGAAAAGGGCACTGTGGATATCATTTTCCAGATCGTGGGCGGCACCACCATGGAGCTGAACAGCCTGAATGCAGGCGACAGCGTCCATGACTTTGTGGGCCCCTTGGGCCGCGCCACCGAGACCGAGGGCCTGAAAAAGGTCTGTGTTGTCGGCGGCGGCGTGGGCTGCGCCATCGCCCTGCCCATTGCCAAGGAGCTGCATGACCAGGGCTGCACCGTCCACAGCGTCATCGGCTTCCGCAATAAGGATCTGCTCATCCTCGAGGACGAGTTCAACGCCTGCAGTGACGAGCTGCGCATTATGACCGATGACGGCAGCTACGGCACCAAGGGTGTGGTCACTGCCGCTCTGGACGAGCTGGTAGCCGCCGGCAACCAGTATGATCTGGTCATCACCATCGGCCCGCTGATCATGATGAAATTCGTCGTCAAGACCTGCCAGAAGCACGGGCTGAAGAGCATTGTCTCCATGAACCCCATTATGATCGACGGCACCGGCATGTGCGGCGGCTGCCGCCTGACCGTGGGCGGCGAGACCAAGTTTGCCTGCGTGGACGGCCCCGACTTTGACGGTGACCTCGTCGATTTCGACGAGGCCATGGCCCGCGGCACCATGTACCGCCCCTTTGAGGCAAAGGCCCGCGAGAAGGCCTGCAATCTGTTCAAGACTGAGGAGGCAAAGTAAGATGGCTTTCAATATGGATCCCAAAAAGTGCCCCATGCCCACCCAGGACCCCAACGTCCGCAACAAGAATTTTGAGGAAGTTGCACTGGGCTATACCGAAGAGATGGCCGTGAACGAGGCAAAGCGCTGCATCCACTGCAAGAATAAGCCCTGCCAGACCGGCTGCCCCGTGGGCATCGATATCCCCGAGTTCATCGGTCATGTGGCCGAGGGCGACTTTGAAGCCGCCTATCAGGTCATTGCCCGCTCCTCCTCCCTGCCCGCCGTCTGCGGCCGTGTCTGCCCCCAGGAGAGCCAGTGCGAGGGCAAGTGCACCCGCGGCATCAAGAACGAGCCCGTGGGCATCGGCCGTCTGGAGCGCTTTGTGGCCGACTGGCATCGCGAAAACGTCCACACCGCCCCCATCGTGCCCGCATGGAACGGCCACAAGGTCGCCATCATCGGTGCAGGCCCTGCCGGTCTGACCGCCGCAGGCGACCTGGCCAAGCTGGGCTATAAGGTCACCGTCTACGAGGCCCTGCATGTGGCCGGCGGCGTGCTGATGTACGGCATCCCCGAGTTCCGTCTGCCCAAGGCCATCGTGCAGCAGGAGATCGACGGCCTGAAGAAGATGGGCGTGGATTTTGAGTGCAATATGGTCATCGGCAAGGTGCTGACCATCGACGAGCTGATGGACGAGTACGGCTACGAGGCCGTGTTCGTTGGCTCCGGTGCCGGTCTGCCCCGCTTCATGGGCATCCCCGGCGAGAGCCTGAAGGGCGTGTACTCCGCCAATGAGTTCCTGACCCGCTCCAACCTGATGAAGGCCTACCTGCCCACCAGCAAGACCCCCATCCGCACCGGCAAAAAGGTGGCCGTTGTGGGCGGCGGCAACGTGGCCATGGATGCTGCCCGCAGCGCCCTGCGTCTGGGTGCTGAGACTGTGTACATCGTCTACCGTCGCGGCATGGCCGAGCTGCCTGCCCGTAAGGAGGAGGTCGAGCACGCCGAGGAAGAGGGCATCATCTTCAAGACCCTGTGCAACCCCGTGGAGATCCACGCCAACGACGAGGGCTTCGTCAAGTCCATCACCTGCGTTGAGATGGAGCTGGGTGAGCCCGATGCTTCCGGCCGCCGCCGTCCCATTGAAAAGAAGGGCAGCGAGTTTGAGCTGGAGGTGGATACCGTGATCATGAGCCTGGGCACCAGCCCCAACCCCCTGATCCGCTCCACCACTCCCGGCCTGGAGACCAACAAGCACGGCTGCATCGTCACCGAGGGCGACGAGGGCAAGACCAGCCGCGAGGGTGTTTACGCGGGCGGCGACGCCGTGACCGGTGCCGCTACCGTCATCAAGGCCATGGGTGCCGGTAAGGCAGCCGCGAAGGCCATTGACGAGTACATTCAGAATAAGTAACCGTGATCCCTGGCTCCCCTATCCGGGAAGCTCCGCAAGGCGCTGGCACAGCCAGACCGAAGCGGTGAGAGATTCAGCCGACATTCCATTGTGGAGTGTCGGCTTTTTTGTTGTTGTATCCCACTTCTTATGCATCCTGCCCAAAAAACAGAGCAATATTTTGTCACTCAAACTTGGCGGAATCTGATTGATTTTGACTGAGATTTTGCTATAATAAGGGGGCAAAGCGGTCAGAACCCGCCAACGTCAATCAAAATCAATCAGATAAATCGAACAAGGGGGAATGTTCCCGATGCTGGCAGAAGAACGATTCAGCCTGATTCTGGATCTGCTGGCGCGGCAGCGCACCGCAACCGTACAGGAGCTGTGCGAGGCGTTGAACGCAAGCGAATCCACCATCCGGCGCGACCTGAACGAGCTGGACAAGCAGGGCAAACTGAACAAGGTGCATGGCGGGGCCACCCTGCCGGACAGCCCCTTCCGCACCGACGAGCCCACCATGGCCGCCAAGGAAGAGCTGGCCGTCAGTCAGAAGCAGAGCATCGCCCAGGCGGCGGCAGAACTGATCCTGCCGGAAGATTTCATCTATCTGGATGCAGGCTCCAGCACGCTGGCTCTGGCACGGGCGCTGAGCGGCCCGGCCCTGAACGCCAGCTATGTGACCAACGGCGTGGCCCACGCCCGCCTGCTGGCCCAGAAAGGCTGCCGGGTGTTCCTGCCCGGCGGGCTGCTGCGGCCCCAGACCGAGGCCATCATCGGGGCGGCGGCGCTGACTGCCATCCAGCAGTACAATTTCACCAAAGCCTTCATGGGGGCCAACGGCGTGGCGCTGGATTCCGGCTTTACCACCCCAGACCCCGAGGAGGCCGCCGTCAAGGCTGCGGCTCTCCACCGGGCACGGGAGACGTGGTTCCTGGTGGACGACACCAAATTCGCGCAGGTCTACCCCGCCGTCATCTGTGATCTGCACAGTGGTGCCATCCTGACGAACCGGTGCCCCAACCCCAAATACCGGCAATACACTCTGATAAAGGAGACCGAGGTATGATCTACACTGTTACATTCAATCCTGCCATCGATTATGTCGTCCGTCTCGACAGGCCCCTTGAGGTGGGCGAGGTGAACCGCGCCGCCGGGGAGGACTGCGTGCTGGGCGGCAAGGGCATCAATGTTTCCGGCGTGCTCCGGGAGCTGGGCTGTGAGAGCGTGGCTCTGGGCTTTGTGGCCGGTGAGACCGGTGCCTGGCTGGAGCGTGGTCTGGCCGCGCAGGGGCTCCGGACCGATTTCATCCATCTGGCCGAGGGCATGACCCGCATCAACGTCAAGATCAAGGCGGGCACCGAGACCGAGCTGAACGGCGCAGGCCCCAGCATCCCGGAAAGTGCCATGCAGCAGCTGGAAGCCCAGCTGGACACCCTGCAGCCTGACGACATCCTCATTCTGGCAGGCAGCATCCCCAAGAGCCTTTCCCAGAGCACCTACGAGCGGCTGCTGGCAGGGTTGGAGGGCCACGGCGTGCGGGCCGTGGTGGATGCCACCCAGGATCTGCTGGTCAACGTCCTCCCCTATCACCCCTTCCTGATCAAGCCCAACGATCACGAGCTGGGCGAGATCGTGGGCCGGGAGCTGAAAACGGACGAAGAGATCACCGCCGCCGCCCGCACCCTGCAGGAAACGGGTGCCCGAAACGTGCTGGTGAGCATGGCCGGGAACGGCGCTCTGCTGGTGGATGAGCACGGCGAGGTGCACCGCATCGGCTGCCCCAAGGGCAAGGTCGTGAACAGCGTGGGCGCAGGCGACAGCATGGTGGCCGGTTTTGTGGCAGGTTATCTGCAAAGCGGCAGCTATGAGCAGGCCCTCAGGCTGGGCACCGCCTGCGGCAGTGCCACCGCGTTCAGCCTTGGGCTGGCAACGAAAGAAAAAATCGAAGAATTGTTTGGTCAAATTTAAGACAGCTCACCCTCTCCGTCATTGCTGACGCAATGCCACCTCTCCCAAAGGGAGAGGCAATTGCTCTCCCAGATTCAGCTTCTGCTGACTTTGGAGATGCGTTGGCTCCCCCTTTGGGGGAGCTGGCAAAGCCATCAGGCTTTGACTGAGAGGGCTGCACAGAGAGAGAAAGGAGAACCCTTATGCGCATTACGGAATTATTCACCGCAAAGTCCATCGAGCTGGATTCTGCGGCCTCCAACCGGGACGAGATCCTCTCCCGGCTGGTAGAACTGCAGGCCACCCACGGCAACATCACCGACACAGAAGCCTACAAGAAGGCTCTCTACGCCCGGGAGGATGAGGCCTCCACCTACGTGGACAACGGCATCACCGTTCCCCACGCCAAGACGAATGTGGTCACCCGGCCCAGCCTGGCCGCCCTGCGTCTGAGCACCCCGGTGCAGTACAACGCCGAGGATGACGGCAAGACCGACCTGCTCTTTGCCATTGCAGCCCCCGAAAACGGCAGCCTGCATGTGGATATGCTGGCCCGCATGATGCAGATGCTGATGAACGAGGACTTTGTGGAAAAGCTGAAGGCCGCCAGGACTCCCGCCGAATTCCTTGCCCTCATCGACGCACAGGAGGAGGCACAGTTCGGTGAAGAGAGCTTCACCCAGCAGGCCATCCCCCAGAGCGGCTACCGCATTCTGGCCGTGACCGCCTGCCCCAACGGCATTGCCCACACCTACATGGCCGCCGAGGCGCTGGCCAAGGCCGGTGACAAGCTGGGCCTGCCCACCAAGGTGGAGACCAACGGCTCCGATGGTGCCAAGAACGTGCTGACCCGCGCCGAGATCGCAGCCTGTGACGGTATCATCGTGGCTGCAGACAAGAATGTGGAGACCGCCCGCTTTGACGGCAAGCCCGTGCTGTTTGCCCGGGTGGATGACGGCATCCACAAGCCCGAGGAGCTGCTGAAAAAGGTAGCCCACTGTGAAGTTCCTGTTTACCACGCCAAGGGCGGTGCCGCCGCTGCCGAGGAGGAGACCTCCGGCGACAGCTTTGGCCGCAAGGTGTACAAAGACCTGATGAACGGCGTGTCTCACATGCTGCCCTTTGTGGTGGGCGGCGGCATTATGATCGCGCTGGCCTTCCTGCTGGACGATTACACCATCGACCCCTCCAACTTCGGCATGAACACCCCCATCGCCGCCTTCTTCAAGACGGTGGGCAGCGCCGCCTTTGGCTACATGCTTCCCATTCTGGCAGGCTTCATCGCCATGTCCATCGCCGACCGTCCCGGCCTGGCCGTGGGCTTTGCGGGCGGCGTGCTGGCCATGAACGGCACCAACTTTGCAGGCCTTGCCAACGGTGAGACCACCGGCATTTCCGGCGGCTTCCTGGCCGCTCTGCTGGCCGGTTTCGTGGCCGGTTATGTGGTCGAGTTCCTGAAAAAGATCACCGAAAAGCTCCCCGCCAGCCTGAACGGCATCCGCCCCATGCTGATCTACCCGCTGGGCGGCATCCTCATCATCGGTGCCGTGATGTGCGGCATCAACCCGGTCATGGGCATGATCAACACCGCCATGACCAACTGCCTCAACGCCATGGGCGGCACCTCCAAGGTCCTGCTGGGTGCCATCGTTGCCGGTATGATGAGCATTGATATGGGCGGCCCCTTCAACAAGGCAGCCTACGTCTTTGGCACTGCCGCACTGGCCTCCGGCAACTACGAGGTCATGGCCGCTGTCATGGTGGGCGGCATGGTTCCTCCCATCGCGATCGCCCTCTCCACCACCTTCTGCCCCAAGAAGTGGACCCCTGACGAGCGCCGCAACGGCATCGTGAACTACGTCATGGGCCTGTGCTTCGTCACCGAGGGTGCCATCCCCTACGCCGCCGCCGACCCGCTGCGCGTCCTGCCCAGCTGTGTGGCCGGTGCCGCGCTGGCCGGTGCCCTCTCCATGACCTTTGGCTGCGCCCTGCGCGCTCCCCACGGCGGCATCTTCGTGTTCCCCGTGGTCGATCATGCCTTGCTCTACTGCGTGGCTCTGGCCGCTGGCAGCGTGGTGGGTGCCGCGATCCTGAGCCTGCTCAAGAAGGACCGCACCGACGCAGCCTGATCTGCCATTCTCCTTCTTCCTTTACCATATAAAAAGGGCCCGTCTGCTCGCACCAAAATGCGGCAGGCGGGCCCTTTCGTGCTTATCCCTTGATGATCCGGAGCAGGGTCTTGTCCAGCTGGATGGTGCGGTTCCAGGGGTTCAGGATGATGCCCTGGATCTCCGGCACCTGCAGTGCGGCATCCAACAGCTTTTCAAACTCCACCAGAAAGGTGGACTGCACCGCTTCCGCGCCCTTCATCTCCTCTTCAAAGCTGGTAAAGGCATACCACCAGCTGGCCCCATCGGCCGTGCGGAGGGCCCGCAGCTGCATCTGCTCACTGGCCGGGTTCGGCTCCACCGCCACCACGACCTGTCCGTTTTCCCGCATCCGCCGCCGGATCACGGTCAGGGTATGCGCCAGCTGCTCCTGCGTGGGCTCCTGCTGTAACTGGCAGACTGCCTGTTCGATCTTTTCGTTGCCGTTCAGGCCCTCGTCCTTCTTCTGCGCCATAAGCTCTCCCATTCTTTTGTTGTATTTTATGCTTGTATTATATCCGGACTTTACGAAAAATGGAAGCGCCGGCCAGAGATTCTTTCTTTTTTCGTCTGCTTTCGGGTGTTTTTTCAAAAATCAGTAGCCCCCGCCCCGAAAAAGTGTTACAATATTTTCGTCTGGTATCATTTCAGAAACAACAGGACGCGCCGCTTTTCCGTGAGCCGTTTTGTCGGAATGGGAGAGATAAGTCAATGAAACGAATCCTTCGTTCTGCCGTCAGTCTGCTGCTGTGCGCCGCTGTGGCGCTGGGCGGCACTGCCTGCGGCCGAAGCAAGCTGCCCACCACCATCACGATCTGGACCTACTACAACGGCGACCAGCTGGAATGCTTCAACCAGCTGGTGGAGCAGTTCAACTCCACCGTGGGCAAAGAGAAGAACATCCGGGTCGAAAGCTCCAGTCAGGGCAGCGTGAACGACCTTGAGACCAGCGTGCTGGCCGCCGCCGAGGGCAAGGTGGGTGCCGAGAAGCTGCCCAACATCGTCTCCTCCTACGCAGACACCGCCTTTACGCTGGATCAGATGGGCCTTGCCGTTGACCTGAGCCCCTACCTGACCGAAAAAGAGAAGTCCGCCTATATCGCCGGGTTTCTCGAAGAGGGTGACCTGATGAACAACGGGGAGCTCAAGGTCTTTCCCATAGCAAAGTCCACTGAGCTGCTCTACCTGAACGTCACCGACTTTGTCCCCTTTGCCGAGGCCACAGGCGTGACCTATGCGGATCTTTCCACCGTGGAGGGGCTGAACGAGGCCGCACACAAATACTACGACTGGACCGATGCCCAGACGGCTGCGCCCAACGACGGCAAGGCCCTGTATGGCCGCGACGCGCTGACCAATTACCTGCTCTGCGGCGCACAGGAACTGGGTACGACCATCTTTGATGCCGAGAACGGCGTGATGACCCTGCACTTTGACAAGCCGACCCTCCGCAAGCTGTGGGATAACTACTATGTCCCCTACATCAAGGGCTGGTGCAGTGCCAGCGGCAAGTTCCGCAGCGACGATATCAAGATCGGCAGCCTGCTGGCCTATGTCGGTTCCTCCTCCAGCGCTTCCTTCTTCCCCACCCAGGTGCTGACCAGCGACACCGAGAGCCACGGCATCGAGATGGCCGCGCTGCCCTGCCCCAGCTTTGCAGGCTGTGAGCCGGTGGCCGTCCAGCAGGGGGCCGGCATGGTAGTCATCCCGGGCACCGAGGACGAGATCAGTGCCTGCGTTGCCTTCCTGAAATGGTTCACCCAGCCGGAAAACAACCTGCAGTTCTCGGTGCAGTCCGGCTATATGCCCGTGACCTATGCCGCCAACAGCATGTCCACCCTTGAGAACAGCGGCCTGACGGTTTCTGAGCGCATCCACAAGGTGCTGAGCCTGTCCATTGATACCGTCGATCGCAGCAAGCTCTACACCACCCATGCCTTCCCGGATGCCCTGCGCGCCCGCAATACCCTGCAGTACGCGCTGGAGGACCGTGTCACTGCCGACCGTGCCACGGTGCTGGAGCGGCTGGCTGCCGGGCAGACCCCCGAGGAAGCCGAAGCCGAGTTCCTGACCAATGCCTATTTTGATGCCTGGTACGACCAGACTCTGGCCGCTCTCAGCGCCTTTGCGGGCTGAGATGCCCTTGGAACAACCACAAAAGGAGAGACCCTCAGATGCAGAACCGCAAGCCGCACAGCCAGAAGGCCCCTCAGACGGGCCATTCTATCTTCGGCACCATCCTTTTCTCCCTGCTGGCTGTGCTGGCGGTGGAGTTCCTGCTGCTGACCTTTGCCGTCCACGTCACCCGGCTTGGCCCCCAGCTGAACCAGAACGCCGAGGATATCCTTGCCATGCAGGTGGACAACCGCAGCCGGTATCTTCAGTCCATCTTCCACGATGCACAGGAGCTGACCAGCCTTTCCGATGCCATCAATGGCCTGACCCAGCAGCTTCTGGACGAGGGAGAGATCAGCCTGAGCACGCTGGACAGCAGCAGCGACGCGGCCTATCCCCTGCTGGAAGCCGCCGCGCCGGAGCTCATCAGCACCCTGCGCATCAAGTCGGTGACCGGCGTGTTTCTTATCCTGAACACCCATGATCTGGATAAGCGGAAGCAGGACAGCCTCATGCCCGCCATCTACCTGCGGGATCTTGACCCGGATGCCGCTCCCTCCCAGCGCAACGCCGACCTGACCTTTGTGCGGGCACCGGCCCAGCTGGTGCAGTCCCTCTCCATTGCCACGGACAACAGCTGGTCCCCCACCATCCGCTACCGGGCACTGGGAAACCGCGGCTTCCTTTATCCCCCTTTCCAGGCCGCCTATAAAGACGGAGCCAGCCTTGCCGCCTCCGATTATGGCCACTGGACCTCACGATCCTATCCGATGCCCGGAGACACCCACGAGGCCATTGCCTACAGCCAGCCCCTGATCCTGCCGGACGGCACCGTTTACGGCGTGATCGGCATGGAGCTGCTGGCCGACCACCTGTGGGAGAATCTGCCCTGCTCTGAGCTGCAAAACAACGGCACCTATTTCCTTGCCGTGACCGGTACGGAGGAGCTCTCTGCCTCTGAACTGCAGCTGCGTCCGGTGCTCCGTTCCCACTGCGACGGGCAGCCAGGTTCTGCGGACGAAAGCCTTACGCTGCGCCTCCACAGTGCCCAGACCCGCCGCTACCTCTTCAGCGATGCCCTCTACATTGCCTCGGTCTCCCCCTTGGACCTCTACAGCCGGAATGCTCCTTTCTCGGGCGAGCACTGGCTTCTCGTGGGCTCTGTTCCCGCGGTGCAGCTCTTTGCTTTTGCCCAGCGGCTGCAGCAGCTGTTCTCCTTCATCATTCTGATCACGCTGGCCGTTGGCTTTGTTTGCAGCTGGCTGATCAGCAGGCGGCTGGCCCGGCCCGTTGCCAAGCTCTCGGCTGAGGTAGCCGCTGCCGAAGCGGATTCCTCCGCCATCCCGCATCTGTCCGCCACCGGCATCAGGGAGCTGGATCAGTTCTCCTCCGCCTTTACCCAGCTGAGCAAAGACGTGCTGGACTCCTCCACCCGCTTTTTGCGCATTATGAAATTGGCCAGTGCGGAGCTGGGCGGCTATGAGCTGCGCGATGACAGCGTTTATGTGACCGACAACTTCTTCTCCATGCTGGGCCTTGCACAGGAGCAGCCAGATCCGCTCACGCCAAAGGCTTTCCGCGCCCTGATGGGCACACTGGAGCAGCGGTGGTTCTACCGCCTGTCCCCGGCCAACAACAAGGTCTTTGCCATCCCCCAGCCCGACGGCAGCACCCACTACATCACCCTGCGCATCACCCATATCCTGGGCGAAAGTGCCTCCGAGGTGGGTCTGGCTGAGGATATGACCACCACGGTGCTGGAGCAGCAGCGCATTGAGCACGAGCGCGATTACGACACCCTGACCGGCCTGTACCGCCGCCGTGCCTTTGACCGCGCCTGTGACGCGCTGTTCCAGCAGCCCGAAAAGCTGGGCTGTGCCGCCCTGCTGATGATGGATCTGGACAACCTCAAGCAGATCAACGACACCTACGGCCACGACTGGGGCGACCAGTACATCCGCCAGACCGGCCAGTGCTTTGCGGCCAATACGCCCGCCAACACCATCTGCTCCCGCCTTTCGGGCGATGAATTCCTGATCTTCTTCTATGGCTACCAGGATCAGAATCAGCTCCGCGCCCAGCTGGAGCTGCTGAGTGCCGCCCTGCAGCGCAGCGTGTCCATCCTGCCCAACGGCAAGCAGCTGCACATCAGCATCTCGGGCGGCATTGCCTGGTACCCCACGGACGGCCACGACCTGCTCACCCTGAAAAAATATGCCGACTTTGCCATGTATCAGGTCAAGCATTCCCACAAGGGCCGCATGTGTGATTTTGATATCGGCAGCTACCATCAGGAGGCATACGCCGCCCAGACCCAGCAGGACTTTGAGCGCCTGCTGCAGGAGGAACTGGTGACCTACCACTTCCAACCCATCTGCTCTGCCCGCAGCGGCCGGATTGCAGCCTACGAGGCCCTCATGCGGGTGGATCTGCCTACCCTGCACTCCCCCGCTCAGGTCATGCAGCTGGCCCATGAGACGGGCCGCCTGTATGAGATCGAACGGATCACTGTGTTCCATTCCAGCGCGATCTTCCAGCGCATGCAGGCACAGGGCCTGTTCCAAAGCGATGCCCTGCTCTTCATCAACTCCATCGCCAATGTCAGCCTGACGAATGAGGATGTGGAGGAATATGCTCAGCGCTACCCCGAGCTGCTTAAGCGGCTGGTGGTGGAGATCACCGAACAGGAGGATCTGGACCGCGCATGTCTGGAGCGGAAGCGGAACGTTCCGGGTTTCTCCGGCTCCTTTGCGCTGGATGACTACGGCAGCGGCTACAGCAACGAATTGAACCTGCTGGAGCTCTCGCCCCGGTATATCAAGATCGACATTTCCATTGTGCGCGGGATCGACACTGACCGTGATAAGCAGCAGATCGTCTCCAACATTGTGGCATACGCCCACGCCCGCAGTATGCAACTCATCGCCGAGGGCATTGAGACCGAGGCCCAGCTGCGCACCGTCATCGGTCTGGGCGTGGACCTGCTGCAGGGCTATTACCTCAGCCGCCCCGCCGCAGTGCCCGCCCCCATTGCACCGGCAGCGCAGGCGGTGATCGACCAGCTCGAGCACCAGCGGTTCAATCCTCTCGGTTTATGATCTTTCTGGCTCCCCTGTGGGGGAGCCTTTTGTGACCCCATTCAGAGAAAGGAGACACGATGAACCACGAATCCAGTTCCGCTCTCCCCGCCGCCATCCGGGTGCGGGGCGCGCGGGTGCACAACCTGAAGAACATTGACGTAGATGTGCCGCTCCACAAGATCGTCGGCATTGCGGGCGTGTCCGGTTCCGGCAAGTCCTCGCTGGCGCTGGGTGTCCTCTACGCCGAGGGCTCCCGCCGCTATCTGGAAGCCCTTTCCACCTATACCCGCCGCCGGATGACCCAGGCCGAAAAGGCGCAGGTGGACGAGATCCGCTATGTTCCCGCCGCACTGGCCCTCCACCAGCGGCCCGGCGTGCCCGGGATGCGTTCCACCTTTGGCACCATGACCGAGCTTTTGAACAGCCTGCGGCTGATGTTCTCCCGGCTGTCCCACTACCCCTGCCCCAGCTGCGGCTGCATGGTGCCGCCCAGCCTGAACATTGCGGCCGAGATCCCGCTCTACTGCCCCCGGTGCGGCACACAGGTGCCGGTGCTGGGCGCGGAACAGTTCGCCTTTAACAGCACCGGAGCCTGCCCAGACTGCGAGGGCACCGGCATCGTGCGGGTGGTGGACGAATCCACTCTGGTGCCGGACGAGAGCCTTTCCATCAACGAGGGCGCGGTGCTGCCCTGGCAGACCCTGATGTGGTCGCTGATGAAGGAGATCGCCGAAAAGATGGGCGTGCGCACCAACGTCCCCTTCCGGGAGCTGACCCCGGAAGAGCGTGACATGGTGTTCCACGGCCCCGCCAAAAAGGTGCACCTGCTCTACCAGAACAGCAAGACCGGCGCGGCCGGTGAAATGGATTTCACCTACTTCAACGCCGTTTATACCGTGGAGAACGCTCTTGCCAAGGTGACGGATGAAAAGGGCATGAAGCGGGTGGAACGGTTCCTGAAGCAGGGCCCCTGCCCCGCGTGCGGCGGCTCCCGCCTGAACGCCGCGGCCCGGGCTCCTCGGCTGCGTGGCATCGGGCTGGCCGATGCCTGCCGCATGACGCTGGACACGCTGGTGCAGTGGGTGGAGGGGGTGCCCGCCTCCCTGCCCGTGGAGATGCGCCCCATGGCTGAGAGCATCTGCGAGTCCTTTCAGGCCACCGCTGCCCGCCTGCTGGATCTGGGGCTGGGCTACCTCTCCCTTGACCGGGAGGCCGCCACCCTTTCCACAGGGGAGCGCCAGCGGGTGCAGCTGGCCCGCTCGGTGCGCAACCGCACCACCGGCGTGCTCTATGTGCTGGACGAGCCCTCCATCGGCCTGCACCCCTCCAACATCGAGGGCCTGCGGGGCGTGATGCACGATCTGATCGCGGACGGCAACTCCATCGTGCTGGTGGATCACGACACTGAGATCCTGCGGGATGCCGACTGGCTCATTGAGATGGGCCCCGGTGCCGGTGAAAACGGCGGCACTATCCTGACACAGGGCACTGTGGAGCAGGTGGCCCAAAGCCCGGCTTCCCGCATCGGGCCCTTCCTTGCCGACCTGCACACCCTCTCGGCCCGCACCCGCACCCCGGAGGCGGAGCTCTTTGCGCTGGGCACCATCACCCTGCGCACCCGGGCCATCCACACCGTCAAGCCATTGGAAGTCCGGCTGCCCAAGGGGCGGCTCATTGCAGTGACCGGCGTGTCCGGTTCCGGCAAGACCACGCTGGTGCTGGAAAGCCTGATCCCCGCGCTGGAGGCCGCCGCCAAGGGCGAAGCTCTGCCCGCCCATGTGGAAAGCATCACTGCACCGGGCATTGCGCAGGTCAAGCTCATTGACGCAACACCCATCGGCATCAACGTGCGGTCCACGGTGGCCACCTACGCCAATGTCCACGATGAGCTGCGCAAGATTTACGCCCGCTCCCCCCTTGCCAAGGAGAAGGGCTACAAGGCAGGCGATTTTTCCTACAACACGGGCCGCCTGCGCTGCCCCGGCTGCGACGGCACCGGCACCATCAGCCTGGACATCCAGTTCCTGCCGGATGTGGAGATCACCTGCCCGGACTGCGGCGGCTCCCGCTACCAGAAGGATGCCGCCGCCCTCTACCGCACCCGGAAGGACGGCACCCAGGCCGAGAGCCTGCCCCGCCTGATGGAGATGAGCGTGGACGAAGCCCTTGCCGCCTGTGCCGACCTCAAGCTGGTGGCCAGCCGGCTGCAGACCCTTTCCAACCTGGGGCTGGGCTACCTGACTCTGGGCGAGGCCACCCCCAGCCTTTCGGGCGGGGAGGCCCAGCGGCTCAAGCTCGCCAGCGAGATGGGCAAAGGGCAGGCCGACACCGTGTTTGTATTCGACGAGCCCACCATCGGGCTGCACCCGCTGGACGTGCGCACCCTGCTGGGCGTGTTCCAGCGTCTCATCGACAGCGGGGCCACTGTGGTGGTCATTGAGCACGATCTGGATGTGATCCGCAACGCCGACTATCTCGTGGACCTCGGCCCCGGCGGCGGCGAGAGCGGTGGGCGCATCGTGGCCTGCGGCACACCGGAGCAGGTGGCCGCCGATCCCGCCAGCATCACCGGAAAATATCTGCACCTGTAAACCAAGAGGGAGAGCCCCCGCAAGGAGCTCTCCCTCTTACTATTTTATAAACTTCCTCCTCATTTCTCCCTGCACCCGGGCTTTTCCGCAGAGCTGAGTGCGAGTTATATAAAGCTAACTGAAGTATAGCATAGCTGTGAAGCGATTGCAAAGTGGGGTCGCGTTTTCTCGTGAGTAAAAAGACCCCCGGAAAGAACAGCCTTTTGCACCTCTGTTCTTCCCAGGGGTTATAATTATACTTTTTTGTATCAGACTGCAACTCGACCTTCAGCCCTGCCCTGCGAAATATAATGCTCGTAGTATTTTACGTTGTCATCGCCAAACACTGCCACCAAATCAGGGTTGTTCGCCTTATAGGCGCTTAGGTTGAATCCCGCGCTTCCCTGTCGGCCTTCTTTCATGCCGCTGGAAATAAAGTGTTCAAAAAGTGCTTTCTGGTTTGTGCCGATTATATCCGCAAGGTCGGGGTTGAGACGCAAATAATCCTGATAGTTGTAGACAGCATCATATTGCGCAAGCTGCTGAGCAAACGGAGGGTTTTGCAAAGTCATACCACGATACTTTGAGTTCACATTTGTGACCGTCTCTGCGCTTCCGTCCATGTAAGTTATGACGACTTTATCCACTGCAAGATAATCAATCGACCAGTCTCTCCACCATACGTCAGGAAATTCACAACCACTGTAGTCAAACATCGCGTTCTGGATTTCATCTTCGCTCAAATAAGTATAGCTTTCAGGATTGTTTTCATCTGGTTTTACAAAGAGATTACCGTATGCATCCTGATATACGAACTGAATGCCATCGGCTGCAGCAATCGCATACGGAACTATTTTATAATGCCGAAACGGGCTATCCTCTCTTGCATTGCTTTGAACCATCCATTCAAAATCTACATTTTTTCCAAGGCTGAACGGCTCCAACGGCCCTACCATTGTCAATTTTTTCGTTGGAAACATCGAGGCTTTATCACCTACACGATTATATGCTGATACATACCAATCTGCGTATTTAATCGCTTTACTGGAATTAACTCGAAAATATATAATCGGTTTCGATACCATAGGCTCATCCCATATGGCATATAAGCCCATTAGCTCTATGCTCGGTTTCTTTGCCGCAAATGCTGTTCCACACAAACATGCGCATAGAACTGCCAACGTACAAAACAACGCTGCAATTTTCTTTCTCATCATTCTTCCTCCTGTCTCTGCTCAAGTGTCGTGCAGTTTTATCGTAATAAAATTATACCACCTAAAAAACCGCCTATCAATCCCTGAAACTTGCTATTCATGCAAATTTCAGGACGTTTCACGCAGAGACAAGCAAAAACAGCCAGAAAAAGCGCACTGGCCTTTTCTGGCTGCAAACAAAAAATCGAATTCTATTTTATCAGGTATCCTGCAGCTCCCCGCGGCTGGCGGCCTTGAGGTAAGCAAAGATGAAGCCGTCCAGATCACCATCCATCACGGCATCGACATTGCCGGTCTCGTAGTTGGTGCGGTGATCCTTGACCATGGTGTAGGGCATGAACACATAGCTGCGGATCTGGTGGCCCCAGGCGATCTCATTCTGCACGCCCTTGATGTCATCGATCTTGTCCATGTGCTGCTGCTTTGCGATCTGATAGAGCTTTGCCTTCAGCATTTCCATGGCGTAGTCACGGTTCTGGAACTGGCTGCGCTGGGTCTGGCAGCTGACCACGACGCCGGTGGGCTTGTGGATCAGACGGACAGCGGAAGAGGTCTTGTTGATGTGCTGGCCGCCGGCACCGGAGGAGCGGAACACCTGCATCTCGATGTCCTCGGGGCGGATGTCCACCTGAATGGTGTTGTCCAGCTCAGGCATCACTTCCAGAGAAGCAAAGCTGGTCTGGCGGCGGGCGTTGGCATCAAAGGGAGACACGCGGACCAGACGGTGCACGCCGTTCTCGCTTTTCAGCAGGCCGTAGGCGTTGGGGCCCTTGACCATCATGGAAGCGCTCTTCATGCCGGCCTCGTCGCCGTCCTGATAATCCAGCACCTCCACGGTCATGCCGTGTGCCTGTGCCCACTTGTTGTACATGCGGTAGAGCATCTCGGCCCAGTCCTGCGCCTCGGTGCCGCCGGTACCGGCATGGAAGGTCAGGATAGCGTTGCTGTGGTCGTACTCACCGTTCAGCATGGTCATCAGCTGCAGCTCGTCCA
>OCPU01001617.1_pt1 | contig 16851 bp, 10 predicted proteins | sample 1538661 | NCBI WGS metagenome assembly OCPU01 (sample SAMN04571716, study PRJEB22368) | human gut metagenome | biome: human gut; material: stool | host: Homo sapiens | place: Luxembourg | collected 2012-10-19
TAAGCCCATCCGTCACCACCGAAGATCCACTGGGATTTCTTGGAGAGGAAGTCTTTCTGTGCAAGGATCTCGTTAGCCTTGTCACATCCGCAAGCCTCAAGAGCTGCAACGAGTTTCTCTGTAGCTGCACCATTTGTTGCGCCTACAGCATAAGTATCCAGCCATTCCTGACCAGCTGTCTTAACATCCTCGTTTGTTCCGTTAGCTACAAGGTCTTCGATCTTCTCTTTCAGACCGCCACGGATCGCACGCTGTGCAAGAAGCATACCATAACCGAACTCTGCGTTATCCTCGAACAGAGAGTTTGACCATGCAGGTCCCTGTCCCTTAGCGTTTGTTGTGTATGGTGTAGATGGTGAAGAGTTACCCCAGATAGAGGAACATCCTGTAGCATTTGCAATGTACATTCTGTCACCAAAGAGCTGTGTGATCAGCTTAGCGTATGGTGTCTCACCACAACCTGCACAAGCGCCGGAGAACTCAAGGAGCGGCTGTTTGAACTGGCTGCCTTTTACAGTTGTCTCTTTATATTTAGCGATAACGTCTTCCTTCTGAGGAAGTGTTACACCGTAATCGAAGAATTTCTGCTCTTCTGTGTTAGCTTCAAGCGGAGCCATCTCAAGAGCTTTGTTGCCTTTCTTTCCTGGGCAGACATTTGCGCAGGAACCACATCCTGTACAGTCAAGAGCGGATACAGTCATTGTGAATGTATAGTCTTTCATTCCTGTAAGTGGAAGTGTCTTGATTCCCTCTGGAGCGTTAGCTGTCTCATCTGCTGTCATAGCAACCGGACGGATTGCAGCATGCGGGCAGACGTATGCACAGCGGTTACACTGGATACAGTTGTCCGGAACCCATACAGGAACGTTAACTGCGATACCACGTTTCTCATATGCAGCTGTTCCGGATGGTGTTGTACCATCTACATAATCCTTGAATGCAGATACTGGGAGGCTGTTACCTTCCTGAGCATTGATCTTGCACTGGATGTTGTTTACGAAGTCCTGAGCTTCCTGAGCACCGTGGGATGCGTGAGACATGAAGAGTCCCTCGTCCTCAGCGTTCTTCCAGCTCTCCGGAACCTGAACCTCTACGATCTGTTTAGCACCGGCATCGATAGCTGCCCAGTTCTTCTTAACAACGTCATCACCTTTACGTCCGTAAGTAGCTTTAGCAGCAGCTTTCATAAGCTCGATAGCCTGCTCCTCAGGAATGATTCCTGTAAGTTTGAAGAATGCGGACTGAAGGATTGTGTTGATACGTGTTGGTCCCATGCCAGTCTCAATACCAATCTTAACACCATCGATGGTGTAGAATTTGATATTGTGGTTAGCGATGAAAGCTTTAACCTGTCCTGGAAGATGTTTCTCAAGTCCTTCCATATCCCAAGCACAGTTCAGAAGGAATGTACCTCCGTCAACAAGCTCCTGTACCATGTTATATTTGTTAATATAGGACGGATTATGACATGCAACGAAGTTTGCTTTGTGGATCAGGTATGTGGATTTGATCGGTTTCTTACCGAAACGAAGGTGAGACATTGTAACACCGCCGGACTTCTTGGAGTCATAATCGAAGTAAGCCTGAGCGTACATGTCTGTGTTATCACCGATGATCTTGATGGAGTTCTTGTTAGCACCTACAGTACCATCAGCTCCAAGTCCCCAGAACTTGCAGTTTGTTGTTCCCTCTGGTGTTGTAACAAGTGGTGCGCCTGTCTCAAGAGAAAGGTTTGTAACATCATCAACGATACCGATTGTGAATTTCTCTTTCTCAGTGTTCTCATATACTGCTACGATCTGTGCAGGTGTTGTATCTTTGGAACCAAGTCCGTAACGTCCTGTAAAGATCTTAACATCGCTGAACTTGCTGTCGCGAAGAGCTGCAACAACATCAAGATACAGAGGCTCGCCAAGAGCTCCTGGCTCTTTTGTTCTGTCAAGAACAGAGATCTGCTTAACTGTATCCGGGATTGCATCGATAAGAGCCTGTGCACAGAATGGTCTGTAAAGACGAACTTTAACAACACCGACTTTCTTGCCAGCTGCCATAAGGTAATCGATGGTCTCCTCGATGGTATCGTTTACGGAACCCATAGCTACGATGATGTGCTCAGCGTCAGCAGCTCCGTAGTAGTTGAACAGTTTGTAGTCTGTTCCGATCTTCTCGTTAACTTTGTCCATGTACTCCTGAACAACTGCCGGAAGAGCGTCATAATATGGATTACATGCCTCTCTTGCCTGGAAGAAGATATCCGGGTTCTGAGCGGAACCTCTCTGACATGGATGGTTCGGGTTCAGAGCACGGTTACGGAACTCTGCGATCGCGTCCATATCTGCCATATCTTTCAGATCTTCATAGTCCCATGTCTCGATCTTCTGAATCTCATGAGATGTACGGAATCCGTCGAAGAAGTTGATGAACGGAACTTTTCCTTTGATTGCTGCAAGATGAGCAACCGGTGTAAGGTCCATAACCTCCTGTACAGAAGACTCACAAAGCATTGCACATCCAGTCTGACGACAGGCCATAACGTCGGAATGGTCACCGAAAATACAAAGTGCGTGGGAAGCAAGTGCACGGGCAGATACGTTGATAACTCCCGGAAGCTGCTCACCAGCGATCTTGTAAAGGTTCGGGATCATAAGCAGAAGACCCTGGGAAGCTGTGTAGGTTGTAGTCAGGGCACCTGCTGCCAGAGAACCGTGAACGGCACCTGCTGCACCTGCCTCAGACTGCATCTCTGTAACCTGTACTTCCTGTCCAAAGATGTTCTTTCTTCCCTGAGTTGCCCACTCGTCTGTAGCCTCAGCCATTACAGATGAAGGGGTAATCGGGTAAATAGCAGCTACATCAGAAAAAGCGTATGATGCATGAGCGGCTGCATGGTTACCATCCATGGTTTTCATCTTTCTTGCCATTGTTTTTTCCTCCTTAAAGGTTTGTTAAAAAATATATTATTTAGGCTTATGAAGGCCTAAAATTCCATTGGTTATTATATCATAGATTCCCAGTTATGTCCATTTTCTTTCATTGTTTTTTGTATATTATCCTGTACAAACGCCGTTATCTTTTTCACAAATAAAAAAGAGCTGTTCGGAATTTTCCCTCTCCAAACTGCTCTCCTTATCATCTCATACGCTTATCCCAACTCACATCCGGGAATCACTTCTCCTCTTTTCCGAAAAGATCCTTCATGGATTTCCGACGGAGCATTGTCCACAGCTGATCCTGGATCTCCTGAAGCTCATCATGTGCATGGCAGGGAACTCCGTCCTGTCCGTTCCTTGGACACTGATATGTGCCGTTCAGGCACTCAATGATGGACATATCCGGATCGATCGCACTGTATATCTCATATAATGACAGTTCTTCCGGATCTCTCTTCAGCGCGTAACCGCCATGAACTCCGCGGTATCCTTCCACGAGCCCTGCATTCTGAAGCTTCTTCAGTATCTTGTATGCAAAGGGTGCTGTGATCGATTCCCTCTCACAGATCTCGCTGACGCTCAAACGCGGCTCCCACATCAATGCGCGGATAACCCGCATCGCATAATCGCTTTCTCTGGTGATAAACATTTTTAACCTCTCTTCTGTTCAACTAAGCTGCTGATTTATGATAGTTTCCGCATTCCATCCGATCTGCCACGTTCCTGGGTGTTTCTGATGTGCCAGAGAGCCGGATATCCATATCCCCGGAATACTTCATTACCACATACGACAGTATAACCCATTTTTTTATATAATAAAAGGTTATTATTTTCCTGTGATTCATAGTAATCCCCTGTTTTTCCTTTATTTAGCCGAAAAAAGGAAAATACAGCTTGCAAATTTTTCAGTTTACGGTACAATAGGAAACGATTGTAATGCTTTCGTATGTAATTGAAACGATATTTATTTAATGAAAAAAGAGGTATGATATGATTTCAGCAAATAACATCACACTGCGCGTTGGAAAAAAAGCGCTGTTTGAAGACGTTAACATCAAATTTACAGAGGGTAACTGTTATGGATTGATCGGCGCCAACGGCGCAGGAAAATCTACATTCCTCAAAATCCTTTCCGGTCAGCTTGAGCCTACCAAGGGCGACATTGTGATCACCCCCGGTCAGAGACTTTCTTTCCTGCAGCAGGATCACTTCAAATATGATGCTTATCCGGTTCTGGATACTGTCATCATGGGTAATGAAAGACTCTATCAGATCATGAAAGAGAAAGAAGCCATTTACGCAAAGGAAGATTTCACAGACGAAGATGGCATCCGTGCCAGCGAGCTTGAGGGTGAGTTTGCAGAGATGAACGGATGGGAAGCAGAGTCCGATGCTGCTACTCTTCTCAACGGTCTCGGAGTCGACACTGAGTTCCACTATACACAGATGGCAGACCTTACCGGTAGTATGAAGGTCAAGGTTCTTCTTGCACAGGCTCTTTTCGGAAATCCTGATATCCTTCTTCTTGATGAGCCGACCAACCACCTGGATCTTCCTGCTATCGAATGGCTGGAGGAGTTCCTGATCAATTTTGACAATACGGTTATCGTAGTATCCCATGACCGTTATTTCCTGAACAAGGTCTGCACACATACTGCTGATATCGATTATGGCAAGATCCAGCTTTATGCCGGAAACTATGACTTCTGGTTTGAATCCAGCCAGCTTCTGATCAAGCAGATGAAAGAGGCCAACAAAAAGAAAGAGGAGAAGATCAAAGAGCTCCAGGAGTTCATCTCCCGTTTCAGCGCCAATGCTTCCAAATCCAAGCAGGCGACTTCCAGAAAGCGTGCCCTGGAAAAGATCCAGCTGGATGACATGCGTCCTTCCAGCCGTAAATATCCATACATCGACTTCCGCCCGAACCGTGAGATCGGAAACGAGGTCCTCATGGTGGAAAATCTGTCCAAGACCATTGATGGAGTAAAGGTTCTGGACGACATTTCCTTCACTCTTGGTCGTGAAGATAAGGTTGCCTTTGTGGGCGCCAACGAGCAGGCCATCACAACCTTCTTCAAGATCCTTACAGGTGAAATGGAGCCGGATGAAGGAAATTACAAATGGGGCGTTACCACTTCCCAGGCATATTTCCCGAAGGATAACACACAGGAATTCGATAACGACCTTACTATCACCGACTGGCTGACACAGTACTCCGAGATCAAGGACGCAACCTACGTCCGTGGATTCCTTGGCCGTATGCTTTTCCCTGGTGAGGATGGTGTAAAACGTGTCCGTGTTCTTTCCGGTGGTGAAAAAGTTCGCTGTCTTCTTTCCAAGATGATGATCTCCGGTGCCAATATCCTGATCCTGGATGAGCCAACCAACCATCTGGATATGGAGTCTATCACAGCACTGAACAACGGACTGATCAAATTCCCGGGAGTGATCCTTTTCACCTCACACGATCACCAGTTTGTACAGACAACTGCAAACCGCATCATGGAGATCCTTCCTAACGGCAAGCTGGTAGACAAGATCACCACTTACGACGAGTATCTTGCCAGCGACGAAATGGCCAAGAAGCGTCACGTATTCCAGGTTAACGAAGAGGACGCACAGGATAACTAAATCCCATGCTTCTGTAACAAAAAATCTCCCCTGCTTCCGCCTTTACAGGCAGTCAGGGGAGTTTTTTTATCTGTTTTATATGCGCTTACTCCATGGTGATCGGAGCAAGCTTGCCCTGTGTTACATCCAGAAGATCTTTAAGCGGTACCTTCAGGGTAAGGCCTACTCTTCCACCACTTACATAGATCTCATCAAAGTTTTCGGCAGACTGGTCAAACACCACCGGATAATTTTTTTTCATTCCAAGAGGGCTGCAGCCTCCGCGGATATAGCCCGTGATCTTTGTAAGATCCTTTACATGGATCATATCTACTGTTTTTTCGCCTACAGACTTTGCGGCTGCCTTACGGTCCACCTCTTTCTCGATCGGAACTACAAACACATAGTAGCCGCCGCTTTTCCCTTCCATGACCAGGGTCTTAAAGGACTGATCATGAGGGGCTCCTGTGATGTCTGCACAGTGGATCCCATCTATGAACTCTCCACAGTCATATGCGATTGCTTCATATTTTACTTTTTTTCGATCCAGCATTCTCATCGCGTTTGTTTTGGCTTCTTTTCCCATTTCTGTCACTCCTCGGATTTTTCTCAGTTGTCTTTCCACTCATCAAGCTCATCCAGATCCTCATCATTCATCAGATCCGGGTCATTCCTGTAATTTCCATATTCTTCCTGCTCATCAAAATCCGCCATATTTTCAATATCCATCCGGCGTTTTTTCTGCTGCAGTTTTTCAAAATCTTCATAGCTGTCCCTGTTTTCCGACTCATCAAAACGATCATAGTCTTCATGATCCTCCGGATCTGCATAGCGGGATCTGCTTCCCGTTCCTGCATTCCTTCGTTCCCTGGTGCTGCTGCTCTGGCTGTATCTGCGGCCTCTTCTGTCATCCGAAGCATAATTTCTGTCGGAGGTTCTGTTTCTGCCGGAGGTTCCGGAAGTGCTTCTTCTTTCAGTGGAACTGCCTTTGCTGTTTCTTTCGCTTCCGGATCTTTTTCGGCTGTCTGCATAATTTCTTTCTCGTCTGTCAGAGTTGCGTCCTTCTCTGTCAGATGGTCTGCGGGAACGTCTTTCACCCCGGCTTTCCCGGTCATCGTTTGCCCGGTTTTCGTATGTATATCTGTGATCGTCCCTGTTACGGTCAGAGGTGTATTCACGACTGTTTCCTCTACGGTCCCTTCCTGCCGGCTTCCTGGTCTCCTCCGGCAGAGTTCCATCGTCGTCATCCTCTTCTTCGTCATCTTCCTCATCGTATCGGTCTTTGTTGATGGCGAACTGGATCAGCATACCAAGGATCGCAATTCCCGCTGCCATACCGACACCATATGGAAACTGCGCCAGCCCTGCGATCTTTGCAATGGATAATCCTGCCAGAACACCACCCAGTATACTGGTTCCGACAATGATCACTCCTTTCGCATAACGCATAGCAAGTACTCCCAGTCCCACGCCGATAAGGATGCACAGGAAAAAAGAAAAAGAACTGGTCGGATGGACCAGATAGATACTCAATGTTATTCCGATACCAAATCCCAGTACAAAGATTCCTGCCCTGTAGATCAGAAACGAAACAACAGCCAGTACGATCCCCAGTCCCGCCATGGCACCTGCGATCACCATTTTATCCTGAACACCGGACATATAGGTTACACCAAAGCCGGCGCCTGCTCCGATGATAAATCCAAAGATCATCATCCAGAACCGGAGGATACGATATCCCAGGATACAGTTCAAAAGCCCGAAAACGCAGAGCACTCCATATACGATCACCATCAGCTGGCTGATCTGTTCCATACCTCCTGCTCTCTGCAGTATGTCAAATCCTCTTGACAACATATCCATATTCATAACTTACTCCTCTCTTTCCAAAACCTCCGAAAATCTTCCCGAAGATGTTTCAGAAAATAAAATATATGGTATAAAAATTATCCATCACTCCATAATGATACTCCACCTGACCAAGTCCGTGAAGTTTCATATAATACTGTGCCACATTCTGTACCACGCCATCATCCAGCAGTTCCTGACAGGCTTCGGAAAAAGCTTCCTGACTGCCAAACTTGAAACGCACTACAGCCGCACCATTATCCATTCTCATCTTACAATAATCATATATGTCCTGCCAGCTGTAATCTTCAAAGTACCCCTGGTTCAGCACATAAAAATCCAGATCCTTCGCAGTACATGCCGGAACTGTCAGTTCTTCCGATGGTGTATAGGTTTTTTCATATTCTTCCGGGAAAGGGCAGAGATAATCGTAAATGATCGTCTTATGTTCTTCCAGCTGTGCGGCATCTCCATTTAAAAAATCCGGCTGATCCCCATTGGTAGCATCTACATAATAATACTCCTGGCCTATTTTTACAATATCCCATGCATGACCCTCTGTACTTCCTTTTGTGCTTCCGTCCACATAAATACAGGGAATATCCAGCCTTTCCAGAAGATACTGGACAGCTCCTGCATATCCGGCACAGACTGCGGATTTTTTCCAGAAAACACCTGCTATGCTCTGATCATCCTCCCCGGTCTGATACTGGGTATGGTCAATAACATACGTATAAACAATGCGTACCTTCTCGTAGTCACCAGCATCCTCCGGGATCAGGGCTCTGACCTCCTGAAAGCTCTGCTCCATCGCCGTCTGTATCTCATCGATCTCGCCGTCTGTATAAGTATAGCCCGGAGTAAAAACGCAGTAATCACTGTCTGAATACGTAGTTTTGTAGATTTTTTCACGATTGTGGACCCAGAATATCTCCGGGTGGTCTTTCAATACTGCATGATAACTTCTGTCAATACTGTCATCATCGGAGATTGTCAGATAAAACTCCTTTTCCCGGGCACGGATTCCTTTCAGCAGCTCCCGATATACTCTCTGCTCTTCTTCCGTAAGCTGTTTGAAATAATATTCCTGATGCCCTTCTTCGCTCTGGGCAACCTCCATCTGACGCAGTTCCTCTACTTCCTTTGGTTCGCCTGAAATAATGCTCTTTGCTATGGAGCGGATCTGACCCAGTGCCCCTGCCGAAGCGCTAAAGGGCTGAAGGATCACTGCAGCTGTAAGCACTGCGGCTGCCATGGGGCAGAAATTTCTTTTTTTCATAATATCATGTCCTATGTCTGAAGCAGCGATTGTAAGAAAGGGCAGCCTCCCGTGGGAGACTGCCCTTATCTTCAATCGCTGTCCCTTAGTTTTCCATTTCCAGTGTTTCTACATCATCATCAAATGTATCCACTGCATCGTCCATGGTCTCCTTATCCAGAGTCAGCGTCTCAACTTCATCTTCTTCCTCATCCTCCTGCAAAGCCTTATTCTTAAAATCTGCAAGAAGGTCACTGGAAACGGTATCACCGGATGCCAGTGCATCCTTCAGTGCATCAGATCTAACCACATCTGTGAGGAGCTTTTCTGCACTCTCCTCTGTCAGAACATCATTCTCTATAGCTGTGGTCTCATTTTCCTCCGCCGTTGTATCCTGATAGAAAGATGGCTTTCTGATATAACGGAAGCTTGCACTGTATGCCTCACCAACCGTTACACCATTCTTGCTTGAGGAACAATGTACTGCGATCCAGTCGCCGGAATCCGTCTTTCCGCACAGGATACCAACGTGGTTGTTGCTTCCTGCTTCCGGTCCTCTCTGGAATACCAGATCTCCTGGCTGTGCATCTGCTTCGCTGACAACACCGGCCTTCTCCCACTGGTCAGAGGTTCCGTCTCCAACTGCTGCCTGCATTCCCTGATCCTTATATCCATTGATCACTGCCCAGGTAACAAAGCCGCTGCAGTCCAGACCATATGCACGGAGCGTACCGGAGCTTCTGCTGCCGTCTGCAGATACCTTCTCAACGGAGCCCCAGCTTGGATCTTCTCCGATCACCGTAGATTTACCGCCCCAGAAATATCCGACCTTACCAACCAGTGAATACGCTGCGGTGATAACATCTACACGATCCTCAGAAACATTGTCTCCCACACTTTCACGGACAAAGCCTTTGGATGCGGTAACTACCGCACAGAGAAGCTTACAGTCTGTTTCCACATATTTCTTAAGGACGCTTCTGTCTTCCTTTGCAATATTGTTCTTCTTGATGTAGTAGTTGATCTTACGATTTCCGTAGGATATCTTGGTAATATCCTGCTTGTCCCTGACGATGGGGTTCATCTCCGCAAAGATCCTTGCCAGATCATCCTTGCAGGATGCATCCAATGTAAATGACGTTGCTCCTGCTTTGCTCTTTTCGTAAATATAAACAGCAAGGATATCCTGCCAGTTTCTTACCAGAAGTGTATTCTCCGTATCGGTAAGCTTGTTCTTCTCTTTATATTCTCTTTCGATCTCTTCCATTACAGAAGCAAAATCATCGGAGAAGGACAGATGATAATTGCTCTTAAGACTATCCAGATAAAAATCCTTGCCCGCATGGAGATTGGATACCATATTTGTCACATAAACAGGATCTCCGATCTGTGTTGCTGTGGCGTTATTTTCATCTGTGATCTCTGTATTCTTGTTATCTTCCGTGCTGCTATCATCTTTTTTGTTATCTTTTTTGTTGCCTTTTTTGTTATCACTGTCGTTCTTGTCGACAGCTGCAAGCTTGGCTTCTGCCTCAGTCAGGATCTTATAATTCGTAACCTTGGCCTTTTCTGTATTAGACAGTGCCTCATAAGCTGCACGTACGCTATCTATCTCCGCTTTATCTGCTGCTGTGATCGTTCTGCCTGCCAGTGCTTTGATCTTCCGGATCACCGCCTGTACCTTTGCAGAGTCATCCCTGGCCGGTGTTGCCGTCGGTGCAGGTGTTGCGGTTGGCTCCGGCGTTGCCGTTGGTGCAGGTGTCGCTGTCGGCTCCGGTGTTCCCGTTGGTGCAGGTGTCGCTGTCGGCTCCGGTGTTCCCGTCGGCGCAGGTGTTGCAGTTGGCTCCGGTGTTTCCGTCGGCGCAGGTGCCGGTGTATCTGTTGGCTCCGGCGCTGTAGTTGGTTCCGGGTCAGGTGCAGCAGTTATTTCCGGTTCTGCCGGAACTTCCGGAACTTCTGGCTCCGGTTCACTTACCTCGCTCCCGTCTCCTGAAACACCTTCCTCAGCAACAACATTATCTGCTTGCTCGGCGGCTTTTACTCCGGTTGGAACTGCCAGTACCATAGCTGATAACATCGTGATGCAAAAAAACTTATTCAGGTACTTGTTCTTCATATTTATTAAGATGCTCCCTTCTTTCCTTGAACATCCCTTTACTTCCCCTATAATAAAGGTCTGCCTTAAACCGTTTGATAACTTAAAGTTTAATTCAATTTATTTTAGCATACGAAAATCGTGAAATCAACTGTTCTGGTAGGATATCCCCTTCAATTCATCTATTTTTCACTTTTTATTCACATTTTTGTAAGATTTTTTAGAGTTTACCATAACGTAAAAAAGCCACAGTGCTCTCACACACTGCGGCTTTTTATATACTGTCAGACAGTCACTGCCGGCTGTCCGCCCATATGAAACTGTTTTCTGACACAGAGCTGAAAAATCCCCTGTACAACCTGATAGCACACCCGAAGGATAAAACGGATGTCATCGGCAATGCACCGCGGGCTTTCCAGATAATATGCATGACGCTCACGGATATATTCCACAAGTTCCTCAAAGCTTTCAAACTGCTTCGCTTCTTCCAGCTGGCTGTCTGCTGCGCCGCTGAGGATACATTCTCTCAGGCGGTTCTTCAGCTCAGCTTCATAAGAATTATGTGCTGCAAGATTTCCTTTGTATGTTTTGTTATGAGGAAAAGTAAAATAATCAGCCATATAATGCATGACCTCACCGAATCTTCTCCAGTATACTCTGGCATTCTCTTCCTCCGGGTTCTTCTCGACAAGCGCCCTCATCTTATTCTGGAGGTGATCGAATGTTCCGAAAAACTCATGTCTGGTGGTGAGAAACGATGGTTTCAGATCAGGCATGATATTGCCCAGGCAAAACGCTTTTCTGTGCTGCTGGAGACTGTACACCTCAGACATCTGGTCAGCCAGGTATCTGCCTAACAGTATATGTGATTTTTTACGCAATTTTTTCCCTCTTCCTTCTTTCCTGATCCAGATCCTGACCGGTCAACAGTAATTTGGTTCCGCCCGGTCCTCTTCTGGGATCCATAAATCATCTGTTTACCGGAACCAACTTTACTATAGCACTGTTTTTTCAAATAATCAAATAAAGATTATGTAAATTTTAATCCAGATCAAAAAGCTGCCGCTGCTTCAGATCAATAGATGCCCAGACGGTACTTGTCTTCGGTTCTCCGTAAAGATAAACCGTGCTGGAAACCTGAGCAGCATATATAATTCACTTTTTGTTCCAATCCCTCCGTCAAGTCCAACACTGTTGTGCGCAGCTTCAACCAGGGTCTTTGCCCTATCTTCAGTAACTCCTCTGCCACGCATCTTTTTATCATGCCAGATCTTTCAGATCCCATTTGCTCCAAGCGCAATCACATCTTTTGGCAATGGTGCTTTTTCAAGCACTGCCAGGCCGCTTATTGCATCAAATCGTGTGTATAATCCCAGATATTCCGGGAAATGTATTGCAAGCCATCTCTGAATCCTGTTTGCAGATATGTTGTGCTGCTTCATGATCCCGTCACGGCTGTATACCAGGTCTCTTATCAGAACTGCAATCTTTTTATTCTCAGTCTTAAGTGTCTCTGCCCAAAGGTTGAAAGAATTGAACCCTTCCAGATCGTTATGAAAAGAAAAAATACGTTTTGTAAGTTCGCGTCCTCTGTTATCAAAAGCTCTTGCATAATGTATCTGGCTTCCGATATCAACTCCGACAACCATTGTTGAATCTGTTACTTGCTCAATCTTTTCATTCTGTGTATAATTCATTTGGAACCTCCAGTGCTTGATTGTTTTGCTTACATCCGCCAAGATGCAACTCAATCATACCTTGAGGTTCTTTTTTATTCAATTGGCGCTTTTAATGAATTCCATATACCTCTTTATTATATTTTTCAATCTCGTCATCAATAATTGAATCTACATGAGGGAACAGACAACCGGGACCTCCATAGGTAATACATGGAATGAAATGTCCGTGTGGTGCATACTCCTCACATGCTCTTCTGACCTCCTTGCGGATCTCTTCTTCTGTGGAATCCACTCGGTCTACGATCGAAGCATCGATTCCGCCCATAAGTGTCATTCTTCCGTTCAGCTGTTTCTGGAGCTTCGGAATATCATTCTGCGGAAGTGTTCCCTGCCAGATGTCAATCCCAAGATCAACCATATCCTCTATGATCGGTTCCATGAAGGAATCTGCGTGATGCATGACGATCACTCCATGGTCTTTCATATATTTATAGGATCTTTCATACTGTGGTTTGATAAATTCTCTCCATGTGTCCGGACTGATGAACAGGGACTGCTTGGAACCCCAGTCATCGTGGGAAAGGATAATATCCGGGTGGAGATTATCAACGATCAGCTTTGTAAGCTGAAAACGGTACTCCCCAATGGCATTGCAGAGATCCATCATATCCTCCGGCTCAAGAAGGAAGTTCACCAGCATATCCTCAAATCCCATCAGGAAGTGAAGCCTCTCAAAAACACCTGTAGGCATAAATGCCATGAAAAGGCTTCCTGAATCCTTTATCTCCTGTGCCTTCTGTTTAAATGGTTCCCATAAAGCCGGATCCGAGCACTGACCGACAATATCCGGGATCACCAGCTGCTCTTTCCATTCTGTGATATCATCAATGACCTTGTTGTCCTCTGTTACATGTGGCATTGCAGCCAGCTGTTCCTGGGGCCAGAGGATCTCAGTCCCGAAAAGATCCTTCATAGGCTCCATACCACGGTGACGGTTTCCACGCACATAATTATTTGCCGGGTTCGGCGGGTAAAAGGTCGCACCCTCATACTGTCTCAGAAGTCGTTCCGGCCTGCCGTCCTTTTTTATCGTTTCAAGTAAAATCTCCGATGCTTTCAACATAATGCTTCCTCCTTTATTATCCTGTGATCTTTCAAAATACCCGATCACTTATCTTTATGATCTTGCGTCAATCTCAGCCTGATACTGAAGAACCTTTTCCTTTGTGATCTTAAATCCAAACACCAGAAGCAGAAGACCTGCCAGACAGAAAATAGCCGGAACAAGTGCAAAGGAAATCGTCATTCCCTGACGGGCCGTTCCCTCAAGAACAACTCCAGATTTCCAGCCTACCGCCACAAGACAGGCGCTGAGGATCGTTCCTCTTAAGAATACGGCAATCTTCAGCGGAAGATTCTGTAATCCCATGATCCATCCGGATGCATCTTTTCCGCTCTTCCATGTTGCATACACTACAGTGTCCGCATAAAGTGCAGGTGAAGCTGCAAAAGCCATACCATAGAAGAACTGGGCAAGTGTCATAAGAGCGATCACTGTCATTGCATTTCCATAGAAAATATATACAAGGAACAGTGATACTGCCATTCCTACATAAGCGATGATCATAGTTGTACGGGACGATATTGCTTTTGCAATGTATCTCATGGAAAAAGCTCCGATGATGGCACCGATGGCAACGCAGAGAAGATAAGTGGTCATCAGTCCCGGATTTCCCATTGCATCCCTGAAATAGTAAATAGCAGATGCTGCTGTTACAAATTTCACACACCATTTTGCAAGGTCTGCCAGCATCAGGACCATAAGAGGCGGATTCTGAAACAGGGAAGCAAACATCTCTCTGATCGTGATCTTTGTTTTGTCATTTTTCTTTCCTGCTGTTTCCGTTTCAATCTCTTCATAGCCTTCCGTCATCTTGAAATGGGCGAAATAGGTTACGACCATCAGAATACCCAGGCAGAAAGCTGCTGCTGCAAATTTATTTTTCTCACCGACATATCCGGCAAGAAGTGTTGCAAATGGAAGACCCATATAGGAAAACAACAGACCGCCTATGTTATTCCAGGTTGCCCTGGAGGATGCAAGCGTTGCTTTGTCTTCCGGTGTTTTACCAACAATACTGATCAGGGTTGCATTGGCAACATAGCTGAAATTCCATGCCACATGAGATGCGATGGATGCGGCAATGATCACCACTGCCGAAAGCCATTCATTATCACTGACACGTATGAACATGAATGCGTACAGAAACGGCACCATCCACGGAACCATGATCAGCCAGGAACGATAACGCCCCCATTTCTTTGCTTTTGTGCCATTGATGATTCCTCCGTAAAGCCAGGACAGACAGGCATCAACAATGGTAAATACGGAATTGATCACACCAGCCACACCAGCTGCAAAGCCTGCCAGATCCGTCAGAAATGTCATAAAGTAAAATGTCTCGATATTACTCATAAGAACAAATCCGGCATCACCAACACCAAAGAAATATTTCAGGGCATTTGTAAGACCCTTTTTCTGTTTCGGATCTTGTTTTGGTATTTCATTTTTACTCATTTTCTTTCCCCCTTCGCTGTTTTTTTGTGGGGCCGGCCATTTCCACAACTTCACGTTACCTTTGATGGTTATAGTATAGTTGTTTTTTTCTTGTTCGTAAATCCGCACACTTCTTCATTCTTTCTCCAATGCTTCATACTATTTGTACAGTTATTATTGTAAATATGCACAAATAATTTCCTCTCCGTTTTCTTTTTATTTTCCGTCTAATATGTTATAATTTCCTATAAATACAAGGCTTTTATGAATTGGAGGAAATATTTTGAATAAAAGAGAGCATTTCGTGAATAGCCCGCATACAGGCTTCCATCTTAATCTCCAGATCATTGCTGACGATTTTGCGGAGAAAAAAGAGGATGTTTCCATCCTCTGCCGTGAAGACCCCCTGACGCTGGATGGTCTTCGCATATATCAGGCAGGAGCCCTGCTAAAGCCATGCTACCTTTATCTTGTCTTCGGCAATTCTCTTTCCGAAAGCTTCCTGCGATACCAGAACATCGCATTTGTAGTGGTGGGCTCCGGTGATCTTTCCTGCTTTTCCGAAAGCTGCAGGATCCTTCACATTAAGGGAACCCTTTCTTTTTCTGAGGTCTTCAACCAAATACAGCAGACCTTTGACAGATATTCTGACTGGGACAGTAAACTCCAGCTTGCACTTGGAAGTATCGATCCGCTGAATGAGATGCTGGAAGCCAGTCTGGATATATTTCATAATCCGGTTTTTGCCCACGACACCAACTTTTATATCCTTTCTTCTCCCCGGCACGTAACCGGTATGTCCGAATGGGTCCATGACCAGCGTACAGGTAGACTCATCGCACCTTTAAGCCTGATTCAGGATTTCAAGCTTGATGCCGAATACCAGCGCACACTTATCACCCACGGCGCCAATATTTATTCCGAAGAGCTCCGCGGTTACCGTATCCTCTACATGAATCTCTGGGTCAGCGGCAATTATCAGGGCAGGCTTTGTGTAGATGAGCTCCAGACGGAGATACAGCCCGGACATTTTTCTGCTCTTGAGTATCTTGGCTCCTTTATCGAGCTATGCATCCGTCGGCACAATCTGTTCCAAATCTCAATGGGAAATGACTCCCGGCAGTTCTTCACGGAGTATCTTTCCGGAAAGCTCACAGAACTACAGGCAGTTACCGATCAGATCCAGTATCTGAACTGGAATCGCCATGACCGGTATCTTGTACTTCGTCTGGAAACCCAGCAGCAGGATGACCGTATGCACTCTTCCATCGCCACACTGGGACACATTGAAGCCCAGATCCCGGAAGGTCTGGCTTTTACCTATCAGCAGGGAATCGTTGTGATCGTTAATCTGTCCTTTAAGCACTCTGTATCTTCCGATGTTATCAGTTCACTTGCGATCATCCTGCGCGAAGGGCTTTTTAAAATGGGAGTAAGCTCTGAATTTCGTGATTTTCTCCTGATCCCTCAGGGATATATTCAGGCTGTTTCCGCCTTGCGCCTGGGCAAAAAAAGTCAGAGCATGGCCTGGTGCTATCATTTTGATGCTTATCTTCTGGAATATATGCTTTCCCAGATCAGCCATCAGATCAGTCCCGAGCTTCTGGTCTCTTCACGGCTGGATGCACTGCAGAATTATGACCGAAAAAACAATACTGAGCTGTATCACACACTCAAGGTCTATCTGGAGCATGAACGCAATTCTCTTCAGACAGCCCGTGAGCTTTTTATACATAGAAGTTCCCTGACCTACCGTCTGGAGCGCATCCAGAAACTCACAAAGGTTGATCTGGATAATCCGAAAGACCGGCTTCTTCTGCAGCTCTGCTTTCTTCTGCAGGAAAAGGACCAATGTAAATTCTTCATTGAATGTA
>OCPU01001621.1_pt1 | contig 16810 bp, 12 predicted proteins | sample 1538661 | NCBI WGS metagenome assembly OCPU01 (sample SAMN04571716, study PRJEB22368) | human gut metagenome | biome: human gut; material: stool | host: Homo sapiens | place: Luxembourg | collected 2012-10-19
CCCACGACCACCAGATCGGGATACTCCACCGCTTCAGTCATAAGAACAACCTTCCAAACAGTAATCACACAAAAACAATGTGCATTCGCACAATCATATTACCCGCATACGAGTATGTGAGCCAAAAGAACTTACTTGTCTCCGAAGATATGCGCCCACGTCTCCATAGAAGTAATTCCATAGGACTGGTATTGGGCAGCCAAACGCTTCCAATTCTTTTCAATCCGACGAGTAAGTCGATAACCTTCAAGCATGCTTTTGCGGAAACGCCTGTTGTCGCGCTTCAACCATGCCACCCCATTACCGTCTGGCGTGGTCACCAATGCTGAATTGACATGGTCGAAAGCCAGCCAAGTCCAAGCGGCATCCCGTGCCGGAATGGCTGCATCAGGCCGGACAGCTTTATCTGGATTGGCGTTTTTGATGAAGCTCTTGGCAATCAAACCGACCGCGGCCTTATATCGGCTCTTCATGGTCGAAGGATGGTTCTTCGGCGGCTCGACCTCACCCGCAGGCTCCGGGAACGCTTCGAAACTGTCCTGAGCCTGGGCGTCCGGATATTTCGCGCGCACTTCTCGCACTTCGCCAAGCTTCGTCGGCAAACAATCCACGAGATACTGCGGCCCACGAAGAACATCCCTCAACGCCATGTGATGCAACGCCATGGCTGAATACACGAAACGCAGGCCGAGGCTCGCGTCGCCATACAACGTCTCCACCAGCATGCGAGGCGGCCTGTCCGGGTATGTCAGCAGAGCCGCAAGCCAACGGTTACGCTCGGTGAAATACTCCTCCCAAGAGCGGGCCGGATCCTTGTCATGCCATGCCTGATGCCATACGGCAACACCCGGCAGACAAACCGTCGGGAAACCGGCTTTCTTGGCGCGCAATCCATATTCGATGTCGTCGAACTTGATGAACACCGGCATTGAAAGACCGATTTTTTTGACCACGGCAATAGGGATCAGGCACATCCACCAACCATTGAAGTCTTCATCGATGCGCTGATGACGATCCGGAGAATCACGAAGAGGCTCCATAGAGAAATCGTGATTGTATCCCATGTTCTTAGATGGGTACATCCACATTCGCTGCGGGTTTATGCGTTCACCTTGCGTATAAAGCATGGTGCGATTATCCAGATGGAACATGCCTCCACCGACGAGAACCGGTCGAACCGTGTAATCAGAGAACTGGATCGCTCGCAGAATGGACTCCGGCTCGCTGATGGCATCGTCATCCAGAAGCAGCACGAAATCACTGTTACCAGCCTTGGCGGTCTCGTACATGCCCCTGGAGAAACCACCTGAACCGCCAAGATTCGCCTGCTGAATATATGTAAGCTGCTTCCCTAAATCGGCAGCCACCTCGTCGAAGTCTTTCTGGTCCTTTACCAGATCACTCCCCTGGTCGGTGCAATACACCGTATCCAGACGTTCACGTAATGCCGGAGCCCCGGCAATGGCATGCAACTGATTCATGCAATAGGAAGCACGATTGAACGTAGTAATGGCAATAGACATGGTGGTCGGTTTGGACGCAGTACGAGCATTTTGTGGGACAGACCATGCAGCCTCGCTAATAATTACTTCTCCGTCCAGAGATTCGGCATCAAACCAGAAATAACCGCCATCCATTAGACCCGTCATAGGAATATCCACAGTGACACGTTCAACTTCCTGCGGTGAATGCACAACCTTCTCAGCAACCGGATACATCAAGCCTCGTCCGGTGGAACGGAACACATTGATCTTCGCATTTCCTTGGATATCTGCGGTAAAGCGCACCATCTTCACAGAAGTCCAGCGACGCCAATAAGAAGCTGGAAATGCATTGAAAAAAGTACAGCCAGACATGTGCCCATGGTTCTTCAATGCTGTTGTGTTCCGATTTAACACAGTGAATGAATCACAACTCACTCCCGAAGAAGAACCAGCATGTCGCATGATGCGTTGCAATGTCGACTGGTTCATTGATCCGAATTCGAGACGTCGCATATCAATGCGAGAGTCCAGTGTGGTCTCGGCAACGTGAGGTCTCGTCCAATCAATCGCATACAGAGGAAGCGTCTGCTCGGCATCCTTGATCGGATAGACAACCCGCATCACGGTTTCCCATGTATCAGCATCTTTCAAGGCCATCATAATCACCGAACCCTCTCAACTTTATTTGCTGGCATCCTGCTCAATTTCAACCTGAGTACTGTCTGTCGGCGCGATGGTCAGTGCTCGATCGCTCAGTAAAGCGTATTCTCCGTTCCGATCATCCCGAATGACAAAGCTACATGCATTGTCATCTAGCGCGACACCAACGGCATCCGTTGTTTCCGGATTTGTTTGACTTGGAATCCTCAATGAAGTAATCAGCCTAAACTCGCCATTATTGAACAATTCAAGAGGCATTTCGAAATGAATGACTTGGTGCCCGTGTTTCTTCATCTTCAGCACCTTTGCACCAGTATCATAGGTGATTCCACCGCGACGGATGTCATGTAGCGCTATTGCAAGATAGAAATCTCCAGGTTCATCATACTGATATTCCACATCAAACTTAAAGACATCTCTACCTGTGCAGAGCTTCGGCGACACAGCTATCGTTTTTAATAAAGGACAACGCTCGTTAAGTCCATTTGGATAGCCGCCACGCTCTTCCTGACGTCTGCGTTCCGCTTCTTCCTCAGCTTCAAGATTAGCTAAAGTGTATTGCTGGGAAACAGTTTCAGGATCGCCCAGAGCCTCCACTTCACCATTTGCGATCATCATGGCACGAGAACAGTATTTCTTCACCGAATTCATATCATGCGTAACGAGAATAACGGTCTTAGTAGGATCCTTCCGAATCTCAGTGAAAAAATCATCACACTTACGTTGGAACGCCTCGTCACCAACCGCAAGAACCTCATCTAGTACCAAAATATCGCCCTGCGCCTTAATCGCCACAGAAAAAGCCAAGCGAACCTGCATGCCTGAAGAATAGTTCTTCAGCTTTTGGTCCATAAACTCTTCAAGCTCGGCAAATTTGACGATATCGTCGTACATACCGTCAATCTCTTCATGAGTAAAGCCAAGCAACGAACCATTGAGATATACGTTTTCACGCCCAGTGAGCTCAGGATTGAAACCGACTCCCAATTCAATGAATGGCACCAGCTTGCCATTCACACTGATGGATCCAGACTCGGGATAATAAATCTGGGAAATAAGCTTCAGTAACGTCGACTTACCGCCGCCATTACGACCTACAATTCCAAAGAATTCCCCCTGATGGACTTCAAAACTGATGTCCTTGAGTACTTCTTGCTTCCTGTATCCTTTGATTCCCTTGGTCCAATTTATAAAAGCCTGCTTGAGTCCTGTAGCCTGCTCCGTAGGAAGTTTAAAACACTTAGACACGTGGCTAGCAGATAGCACCACAGGCGTCTTGGAATAATCAATCTTTTCAACTACAGTCTCGGACATTACATGACCTCCGCGAATTTACGACTATTTCGACGGAACAAATGGATTCCAAGCCACAACAATACTGCCGTAAAAACCAATGGGAACAACTTTATTGCCCAATTATCAAACTGATTCCAAATAGTCGGCTGTGTCTCAGGAGCTATGAAATTATGTCGAATATCTTGAATCACCTGAGCAAATGGATTCAACAACTCAAGACGTGCCAAATCAGCAAGAACACCACCTCGATCCGTTACATACGTAAGAGGGTAAATGATAGGCATTCCGTAGAATACCAATTGCTGAAGCACATCCCAAATATGAGCGATATCACGGAAATACACGTACATTGTAGACATGAGTAAGGTCACGGCCAATGTGATGACGTAAAGCTCAATGATGTTAAGAGGAAGCAGTACAACTCGCCAGGTGAAGTGCACCCGCGCAACCAATGCAAACAAAAAAACCACAACCAAATTGATGGCATAACTAATCAACGCACCGACCGTCGCAGAAACAACCACAATATAGTTCGGAAAATGAATCTTGCGAAGTAGATCTCCACGGTCCACTACTGAACGAAGTCCGACATTCGTCGATTCAGTAACAAACTGCCAAGAGCTGATGCCAAGCAGAAGTACCACCGGATAAGTGGATGTACCGTCAGACATACGCAAAAACTTGCCAAACACGACATACATCACACAAAACATCATCAACGGTTTCAGCACCGACCAGGCGATTCCCAAAAAGGATCCCTGATATCGAAGCCTGAAATCAGTCTTCACCAGACCTTGCAGCACGGTCCATGCATAACCGTACCTGTCTTTCACGTTTTTCACCAACTGTTTCACAAGTTGTATCCTATCAGTGCCTATTCCAATCATGATATATAGCTAGAAATCGGCACTATCCGGTCACTGGAAATCTAGAGAGCTTCATTGAAAAGACAGGCCGCAAAGATTAAGGAGGAGCCCCAATCCGCTGAGGCTCCTCGCGTGGCTACCTATAACTCAGTCCATTTTAAGATAATGCTTCCAGTACTTCACCGAGGTCAATTCCTTACGGGCTGCGGCGTATTCCTGACGCAGACGCTTGATATTTGCCTTGTAGTACTTGAGATCTCTTGCGTAACGCTTCTTGATCTCCTGGTAGCGCTTCACATCCTTGGTACGGATGATGCCCTTGCGGTTGTACCAATCAAGAACAACAAGCTTGTGCTTGCCACGAATCGCGCCAGCCGGATACAGCCATCCCTGCAGTGGGATGACAGCATAGCCAGTGCCATCCTTCTTGAAATAGCGCTGGTTGTTGTCGGTAATAAGGTCTTCCAGTCGTTCGAGCAGGCTACGAGACTTATCTCCATCAATCAGCTGACGATCGATGTCCTTGATACGCAGACCATTCAATTCGGCATCAGCGTCAATCCGAGACTGAAGAGTCACAAAGTCCACAAGCTGTTCCTTGTTACGGTTCGCGGCCATAAAGCTCTTCTCCGCCTGACCGGGCTTCTTGATGAATTCAGGACCCTTCAGGAAGTCCTCAAAAGCATCTAGGCACAGCTCTGCGTTGGCGTAACCGAACTTCTTCAGCTCAAGACGAATGTTGTTGTGCAACTCATACATGAAGTCGGCCTTCGGGGCCATGCCGCACGTCGTCTGCGCAATCATCGTGTTACGGGTGGTCTGGTAGCGTTCCACTGCTGCGTTATAGCGCTCGAAGAACGACATATGCCACACACACAGGCCGTTCATGGTGATAAATCCAGTCTTACAGCGAATGCCATACTCGGCATCGTCACAACGAACGAACACGGGAAGGGGTAGGCCGTTCTTCTCAATCACGGAAATCGGAATGCAGCAATACCACCACGCGGCATACATGTTGTTCCGCTGCCACTTGGTCGGCGTGTACATCTCGTTGTACACCAGATCCTCGAACAGAGTCAGACGCAATGGCGGCTTGCAACCGGCAAAAGTACCCTGCTGAGTCATGTTGCCGATGTCTTCCCACTGGTCCTCGCCGACCTCATAGTTCAGCATCGCACCGCTGATCATGTCATTACGATGCTCGGGCTTGAGAATGCGCAGCAAATTATAAGTACGCTTGATGCTTTCCGGGGAGACCGCGACATCGTCATCCATCAGCAGAATGTTCGTGGCCTTTGGAATCTGTTCCATGGCGGTGATCATGCCACGGGTAAAGCCGCCGGCACCACCAACGTTATCGTTCGGCACGACCTGGACGCGGTTTCCGCTCAGCTTCTCGACATCGAGAGTACGGCCATTATCAATCACATACATATGGAAATGATCGGCAATCGAATCACCGGAATTGATGATCTTATCCTTGACCAGGCCGATGTTGCGTTCAATGAACGCTTCCTTCTTGAAGGTGGTGGTGGACAGCACCAGCTCAACGTCGTTCAGCTCACCATCGATGCCAAGCTCGTAGTAGCTGTTACGAATGGCGACCGCACCCTCCGTCTTGATGAGGAAACCGACAATCACCATGTCATCGGTGATTGTAAGAGGCAGATCGACAACCTGCCAGTCATCAGAAGCGCTCAGTACCTTCGAAGCCCCCTCGACAGGCAACGGATCATGTGCGAAAGCATCACCCATGGTCTGTTGCACCTCACAGGCAGCACCCTTAAGCTCAAGATGCAGCATGAAGCTTGTTGCACTTGTGTACTTCCGCAGCTTCATTACGGACAAGGAATTGAAATACGTGCTGAAGTCGAAGGTCCCCGCATTAAACATCTTCCACTCGCCAAATTGTTCGTCGAAAACAACAGGCTGATCGGAACGGCAGTACAGCGCCGGGTAAGCGACAGAGCGAGGGTTCGTTTCCAGAAGGATATTTGCGAATTTCATCGAAACCATATTCCATAGATTAGCGTAAACCCTTGAAGAGAAGGCATACACTTCTCAAACGAGTATTTCAGACTATTCCGTTACACTAACCATATTTGTCTTATGCTTCTTCTTCGTCAGCTGAGGATAAAACCATTCATTGATCACCGGAATGTGATACAGCAGCGCGGCACCGATAAGATCCATCGGCAGTCGAACAATGAAACTCAACATAACCAGAGGAACTTGAGGAAGCGCCGTACACAACACTCCTAGATACATCTGCCAGGGCAATGCGTCATCTTCAATCAAGTGCACGCACAAAATAGCAAGACTTGCCTGACCGATGCTGCTTAACGCACTTCCCAACACCGAAACCCGATCGATCAACTGTGAGATGCCAACAACACACAATGTTCCCGCAATGCTGCCGATTACAGCCAGGACAGGGCGCGAACCATAGTTATTGACGGCCATGCTCATGCCACCGAAAAGCATGATGTCGACCGCCCAAATAACAAACGCGATAACCCATACGTAGGGGAACCTCTTCACCATGCCGAGCACATCATATTTCTTGGCAAGATACCCCAAATAAAGGAACGCGACCGCACACGTTCCGGATTGAATGCTCCACGGCAGCAGTACATATCGCGAGGAAACATAGCCGACAGCGAAGCACAGCACCACCCAGACAGGGGTATAAGGAAGCCTTGCAAGGCAATGCAGCAGCAAACGAGCCCAAAACAGTGCAAGCAGGAACCAGATCGCGCCGATTCTCAGGTCTACTCGCCAGAGCACCAGATTCGAGATATCGCCGCTTCCATATATCGCGGCCATGCCCCACTGCCGAAGGGCAATCGCACGGCTTTCATGGTCGAGCGTCGCCACGCAGGTCACACCGACAAGCACGCACAATGCCGTCACCACGTAGGTGAACAGCAGCTGTTTTGCCTCCTTCATCCAGCGGAATCGTCTTTCCGGATGCATGAAATACCCGGAAAGAATGAAGAAAAGCGGCATATGGAACGAAAAGCAGAGAGACAGGATAATCTGTGCAGTGTGGGAAGGCATGAAATCATTCGCCTCAATGGCGCTATGCCCCAACACCACAGCTAAAATAGCTATGCCTTTGGCAATATCGAAGAAACGAATACGTTGCATTACACCTTACTTCCTCGAATAGCCTCTAAATTCTTACGCATTTCGGATCTCCAACTCTACTGCAAGAGCGCAGACCATATCCTGCACACATTCTGCATTCATCAAAGTAAAACGTGACCAGAAAAATAGCATTACGCCTCTCAGTCTGACTAGTATAGTTGTATGTGGCTTTATTCCCCAGCAAAACAATGCTTAAACGAGGTTTTCACCAAAACTATCAGAATCGCAAACCCAATCGGAGCGTTACTCACATCTAACGAATTATTAAACTACGCCATGTTCTATACTGTCGTATTATGCGCGATAGAGTATTGTGCGGTAGAAACCGGCTTAACCGAAAGATACAATCCTTCTTTTCTGAGAAGAGCTATTCCAAACGTAATCGTAATCTTTTGGTGATTATCTGCCTTGGCTGTACTCTCCTGCTAGAGACTTTCGTTTTCAATTTGCCATTTTGGCAAACCTTGAATGCCCAAGAAACCACTTATTCAATCAATCAAGCGACGTCACCTTTATCAGTTGGCACAGGACTATCTAAGCAAGGCAACAATCTCATCATTTCTAACACTGATGAAGCCTACATCGATATACATCAACGGCAGAACGTCAAATATCTGCAATTGCAGAGTCACCGCTATCCAAATAGGACAACATTGCATACACTGTTTCCATTCAATTCGATGCCGGAGAACAATGGCATGAGGGCTCTTCAAGAACATTCTCACCGGCAATCAAGCATTCACAGTACGTCAATATTGGCGGCACAGCCTCTTCCATACGTCTTCGATTTACAGCCGCAAAAGGATCCGTTATTCCCATAACGGGAATAACCATAAACCCACGAATTTCTTTTCATGTCAGCCTTATTCGTCTGTTGATTGAATTATTCCTTATATTATTTATCGTTTTTTTAGGTCCAAAATCACTTTTATATCATAAGCATTTATCATCAATATCACAACACAAACAGAAAATTATATTTGGCTGCATCACTATTATCTTCCTGATTATTTGGGCTGGAGTATGCTGGCTATCGAGCAGCATGAGATATTGGACAGGATCCCATCCCGGACTCGGTGGCCATATAGCAAGTTTCGATCAATATGATGACTTGGCAAAGGCCTTGTTGCATGGTCACCTATCCCTTGATTTGCCCGTTGACCAACAGTTGAAGTCCATGCATAATCCATACGATTACACTGCAAGAAGCAGGATAGCGGAAAATGGGGCAACCATCTATTTTGATTACGCATTTTACAATGGCAAATATTATTCATATTTCGGCGTTGTTCCCGCTTTGCTTTTCTTTGTGCCATTTCGATTGCTCACCGGGATGGCATTGCCTACGGCTTATGCAGTGCTCTTTTGCTGCCTTGCTGCCACAATCTTCACAACCATCTTGACCGTCGAACTTTCCAAGCATTATGGAAATAATCCGAGCATCGGCTGTGTTCTCTTTGCCATCATTATTTTCAATTTGGGAAGCGGCATCGCATATCAGGCATTTACCCCGAGTTTCTATTGCGTACCGCAAGCCGCATCATACATGTTTACCGTAGCGGGATTATCATTCTGGCTATTATCGAAAAATAATAAATCTGTTATCTCCTCTTTGTATGCTTTTCTTGGGACTTTTTGTATCGCTTTGAATCTGGGATGCAGGCCTCAATTCATTTTATCCATACTGCTAGCTGTGCCAATCTTCTGGGATTCGGTATTCAAGCATCGGACATTATTTTCACGTAAAGGAATTGTTCCCACGGTTGCTATCTGCAGTCCAATTTTCTTAATTTTTATCCCGCTTTTCCTATATAACTATTTCCGTTTTGGAAATATTCTTGACTTTGGTTCTAATTATAATTTAACTGGGTTTGATATGACAAATTCGAATCAGCCAATATTATCCGTACTCCCCTTAGTCTTCTATTATTTATTCCAACCAGGCTCCATCATCGGACATTTCCCATTTGTCTCACTGACAAATATTCCCGTACTTACGTGGTTCCCAATGGAACCTTCGGTAGGAGGAATTTTCATGATTGCACCATTTTTTTTATTGATTATTTTTATGCACTGGATACGAAATCGCGATGTTTCATTACAGCAAAGCACCAACATAAAAACGAATAATTCAATATTAGCTATATTACAAAATATAAATATAAAAAAGTTATTCACCTATATTTTGTTAATTATTGGCGGATTCATCTTGGTAGCAGATGCGAAGATCGCTGGATATGCTTGGCGTTATGACACTGATTTCCGCTGGGCCTTGTGTATAGCAACAATGCTGGTGCTCTTCCAAACAGAGACAATGACACAAGCATCTGCCCAAAAACAATCATCCTTATTACGAGTACTGCTCATTGCCAGTGTTACGTTCTCGTTCCTATATCAGTTTTTCGCATTATTCACCATTAATCGATACGGCTCTCTAATAGATATCTCGCCATCCCACTACTATGCTGTCGCGAATTGGTTTTTATTCCTTCTATAAGAGCAAAATCTACTATAGGTTTATCCTGCAGAAATGTCTTCCAGCAGGAGTAGTTCTTTATCTTTCATAATCAACGAAAAAACCAATACAGAATATATAGTGAATAACACGTCTGATAATCCGAACGTTTCCGTCGCTGTGCTTCTTCCTTGTTACAACGAGGAAGTCACCATCGGCAAGGTGGTACGCGATTTCAAAACAGCACTGCCGAATGCCGACATCTACGTGTATGACAACAACTCCACCGACCGCACCGCCGAAATCGCGACAGCCGAGGGAGCGATTGTCCGGCGCACTGGCATTGGTCATGGATACACCGCGCGACTCCAGATAACGCCTTAAGCTGTTGGTGGCCATATCCGTCTGATGGGACAGCTCATAATAGGTGACTCCTCAAGCTGGAACGCTCACGAGACGTACATGGATACGTGTTCGCCGCGCCTACTCCGGCGGCGATACTGTCTCCAAGAAGGCGAACGGAACGGCACTAGCCCGACTTGATTTTGTCACCAAATGCTCCAGCAGCGGCTCCGACGTACTCACTCGGTATGACAGACGAGCGCCGCGTATCGAGAGCACCGGTGCGGTTATCGAAATAGTACCAAGCACTGTAGCGGTAACCCTCGCCTTTGACCATATGACCGACAGCATCATAACGAACCCACTTACCACCGCTAGACTGAAGATATACGTCTTCATTGCGGGCCACGGAACCGTATCCGACTTATTCACTCAGTAATAGACTATCTTTCCTTAAAAGACAAACTACCCGCTCAGAGCGTCGTCTCGACAATATAGCGAGGACGAGCCTTGACCTCTAAATAAATTTTTGCTATGTACTCACCAATAATACCGAGTGCCAGCAAAATAAAGCCGCCCAGAATCCACAGGGAACACATCATTGATCCCCAACCCGCAACGGCATGCCCCGAGAAAACGGAAATAAGGGTATAAATCAACATGACGATTCCAACGAACACCGAGAACAGACCCAGACCGGTGATCATGGTCAGCGGCTTTGTCGAGAAGGAAGTCACGCCTTCAATCGCAAAGGAAACCATCTTTTTCAACGGGTACTTGGATTCCCCGGCCACTCGGGTTCCGCGTTTGTAATATACCTTTGCTGTTTTGAATCCGAGAGAAGGAACCAGACCGCGTAGGAACAAATTCGATTCCTTGTATTGCGATAAAGCCTGCAATGCGGCACGGCTCATCAATCGGTAATCGGCATGATCTGGCACCGTTTCCGTTCCAAGCCATTTCATCAGGGAATAAAAAGCATGGGCGGTGCCACGCTTGAATGCAGTATCGGTTTCACGGTTATCGCGCACGCCATAGACGATTTCCGCGCCCCGAAGGTATTCCTGCACCATGTCATCGACCGCATTGGGATCGTCCTGCAAGTCAGCATCCATAGAAACAACAGCGTCGACATTCATACTCAATGCATGCATTAAGCCAGCAAAAAGAGCATTCTGATGGCCTCTATTGTGAGCTAGTTTTACACCACGGAATAAAACAGGCTCATTCCTATGCAAGGTCTCAATCACGTCCCATGTCTTATCGGAAGAACCATCGTCAACAAAAATAACAAAACTATTCTCAGCGACTGCATGCGAGTTCTCGAGACGGTGCACCTTCTTTTTCAGTACGTCGGCTGTTACATGCAACGCTGCTTCCTCGTTATAACAAGGAATCACGAATGCTATCACCGGCTCACACTTTGCTTGAGTATTCAGTCCGCTCTTCTTCACATCATTCGTCATGCTTATAGTGTATGCCACGCCGTCAACCCGGTAAAAGTGGTTTTGTCAGACTCTACAAGACATTACTTACGCCCCGCATAACCCAGTAAGGAGCCAACTATAGTGACCACCCTCCATACCACTATCAAAATGTCACTTGCATTTGCCAGTAACACACGACACAATTACCCCTGTAACGTACCGATAGGGGTACCTATGAGAAGAAAGACTTTAATCACCGCAGGCTTCATCATCACTACCGTTTTATAGGAAATATCTTATCCTGCAATTGCATTAGCAGATAATAAGGCCAACACCACTGAGCAGGAATCAGTCCACTTCAGTCCATCATCTCCCATCAAGTTAGGGGAAATGCGGAACGCTGATAATGGTTAAGCCGGTTCAAAAATCAGTTCATATCAGTCTATGCCGGTATCGGCAGCGAGTTGTGTCGATATTTGCTCATGCTTACCTGTGATAATGCGGGAAAACTTACCCATAAGGAGTGCAGCTCCGTTCGCAATATCGAGAAGCCCTTGTCCAGAATATGCCAGCAGCATCACATAGGCAGGCATGGCGTATTGAGCTTTGGCTTCCCACAGCAAATAGATGCAGAAGATGCCAAGACATGCGGTGATGGGAAGCAGCTGCTCAATGCGGAAGCGTTTACGTAGTCCTATGAGTACGGTAACGGCAGCTGCGAGAGTGAGGAACTGGAAAGCGTCGCTGGTGCGTAGGATAACCGCATTGGTTTTGCCATAATACACAGAATGAACCAGAGGGGTCATAGGACGATCGGACATGGGAGTGGGACTATAGTTAATCGGTACCACAGACCAATTGCCATTGACCAGTGATTCATAAGTGGGGTCAAGCCAAATAGTCGCCTGTTTTTGCGTAAAGAATCGAATGGCAAAAGCCGGGTTGTGAACAAATCTTGCCAAGGACCGTTTGATGGATTCCTGTGAATCAGCTGCCGCCACTTCAGGATTGTAGTCGGTTTTCCACCCCCAAGGGTAGCCGTTGTACCATCCCGGATTGACCGCCCCCGTAACCCATGAGGGCGCATCGGGGAGACGGTTGCCATACTCGTCTCCCTGCAACCCCATGGCAATCCATGTGGTTTTGCCCAGTCCGTTATCCGTTACCACATCGTATTTCTTTTCCATCACGGCGAAGAAACCATGGGAGCAGGCAATGTACACCATGATTGGCACGATAATGCCTGCAATGCCACGCCAGCTGCGTTTGACGGCCGCATGGATAAGCAAGATAAGACACATGGCCATGAGCACGACAATCATCGTGGATTTCAGCAGGATACTGACGGTGATAGCCATGGCCGCAAAGATTAAGTGACGCCAAGTCTTTGTTTCCATGAACTTCGATTGCCATAGGATCGCCGCAAGGGCGAATGGCAATGAAGGGACGTTGCCGTATGCAAACGTAGAGTACAGGAACAGCGGCAGAAAGAAGAACGAGAACAGACCGGTCATGACTGCCGCCTTGTTGGAAAAAAGCTGACGCGACAGGCGCACCAGCAACAATGCCGTGGCCCCGGCACATATGGCGTTGAGGAACTCCAAAGCAATATATAGCTGACTATCCCCCACTATTTCCAATAATAGTCGGATGACCATGACGAATGGCATTTGATACGGGTATCGTTCCATGTACCAGCCGTTCCACATGGGCATATCATCAGTGCCGAGTTCTTTGGCGGCATTGATAAGGTCCAATGAATCGTATGCGGGGAAGGTGTTGCTGGCTATGGCCCATACGGTGCTCGCAACGATCATGTAGCAGCAAACAATCCAAGACAGGACATCGGCATTGATTCGTTCTAGAACATTACATCGGTTCAACAGCGCAACTACTGCAATGGCGGCCGTGGATAATACGATAACAGGCCATGCCGCATTGGTAAGATATTCAGCTTTCTCTGTGTATGAGGGATAGAACGTTGTGAACATCAATGCGCTCAGTCCGATGCAGGAAAAGACGATGATTCCCGTCCAGAGAATGATTCGAGACAGAACATTTCCTACGACTGGTATTATGTACTGCCGCTGTTGCGATTTGGCTTTGGAACCGCTCGGCTTGATCTGTGTCTCTGCCGATGAAGCAATAGATGACATATCGTTTCCCTCGTTTGACTGTTCTGATAGCCGATGATAACAAGAATTATGCCATTTAATAGTGACCCCGTTGTATTGCCGCACGAGATAACCTATACAGATGAAGAGCAAAGATGCCATGCCAGATTACAGGCTGGGGACAGAACACCTTGACACTAAAATATCCGAGGCCTTTCGCTGTTCGCTGCGGAGCTCCCAACAACCCCAGCACAACACTTCTCAAAAATTTTAAGAAGTCCCGGCAAGCATGCAGAAGTTGAAGAATGGCCACGTGCATCATATGAGGCAACACGAGTGCGGTAAATCGGGGACGAACGGGTATCGTACGCTGTATATTGGCATTTCAGGTGGGCACTCGGCACGGTCAGCATTGATCGGGACCGGAAGCCGGCACCAGGGATCACAGAATAGCAGGCAGATTCTGGAGGGGTTATGGCACGGCACGGCAAGAAGCCAAGCGAGGAAAATACCTCGTCACGCGCACCGAGAACAATTGCCGGAAGCACAACGCCCAACACTTCTGTCGACTCTGCCGACGGTATTGACGCCGCTACCAGCAGCAGCGCAGCCGACACCAACGCGATCGACACCAACGCGATCGACACCAACGCAACCGGAACACGCACAATCGTCAGTGGCGACACGGCCGAGACCAGCGATCAACAATCGCTCGAAGCAGACGGAGCCGTTAAATCCAACGAATCCCGTCAACCGCAAGACTCGTTCGACGAGGTCATAGCGCAAGGCATCAGCGATGGCGACGCTTGGACGGACCAGCATGTAAAGCGCTTCTACCGCCAAATCATTATCACCGTAGTCGTCGTAGTTGTCGTTCTGGGTGCGATTTTCGGATTCACAGGCATACGTGCGTCGCAGCAAATGCGTGACCTGGCCGCACTAAACGACTGCAAGGAAGCCGTCACGGCCATGAACACCTCCTATTCGAAGGCGTTCCAGCTGAAGGCAAAAATCTCCGAAGCGTTCACCAGTTTTGACGAGTCTTACGACCTCGACAAGCTTGCCGAACTTCACCAGACGGAAGTCACCGCTCCGAAAACGCTGAGCTGTGCCACCGACGCCTCCTCCACCATCAGCAAAGCCAACGCCGCGAAAGCCGAGTATGACAAGCAGGCCAAGCAGTTCAAGCAGGCCCTGCAGAAGGCCGACGAGTCCACGGCCACCGATGGCGGTGACGGAACTGACGGAACGGCCAGTGGCAATAACAGCACCAATGGCACGGACTGAGCCGCAGCCACGAAAGGCGATGCTGGAGTTGCCGGCGTCGCGTCCACCACGGCGGCACTGTCGACCAATCCGACGCAGCCGACGCAACCGGAAGAGGCTGATTTGAATAAGAAACGACTGGCACGCGTGATTATTGCCGCCGTAGTGACCGTGGCGATACTTGTGGCGATCATTGTTGGCTGCGGGCCGAAATGGGGCGATGGTTCGGTGAATGCCAACGCCAGTAACGCCGGTAACTCGAACAGTGCCGGCGGCTCCAGCTCCTCCGGCACAAGCGGCTCCGGCACAAGCGACGATTCGTCCACAAACTATGCGACCCGCGCGTCGGTACAACTTCCCTCCTACTACATGGAGAACATGGTTTTCCAACGTGGCAAAACGCTGGCAGTCAGGGGAACCGTCACTACTTCGCAGCGCGGAAAAACCGTTGACCCAACGCAACTGGTTACAACGATTTCACAAGGTAAGAAATCATCATCCGCGCAAGCAAAAATTTCTAAAAAAGGTGATTTCACTTGCAATTTACCTGAGCAGAAAGCAAGTCTTAAGCCATATTCATTAACAATTTCGTACAACGAAGCCACTTTGTTGACTCTGAAAAACGTGTATGTCGGCGACGTTTTTATTGCTGCCGGACAGTCGAATATGGAATTGAATTATTCGCAATACTACGAGGGCCCCGGCAATGACTATAATTTCGGCGGAGGTCTGATAACAACCAACGATCTACCAAAACAGCTTTCCGACAAGAACGTGCATTTCGTTGCGAGCGCCAACACCACGGAAGGTACCGATTTCCCACTACGTGACGTGAACGAGCAGGCTGATTCCTGGCTTGATGCGACCGTCGATAATTCGCAGCATTTCAGCTATCTGGCACAACAGTTCGCCATGCAGCTTCGTGCCGCGCATCCAAATGTGCCCGTCGGTATTATTCAGACCGCATGGGGCGGCACACCGATTCGAAGCCATGTGAAGGGTGGTTCCATTTATGCGAACCATATCGCACCATTGGAGGGTTTCCATGTAGCGGGCGTGCTGTGGTACCAAGGGTGCAATGATTCCGCAAACGAAGCGACTGCATTGACATACGAATCTCAGATGACGTCGCTAATCAACCAGTATCGTGCAGCGTTCGACCAGAATGATCTGCCGTTCCTGTATGTGCAGTTGGCGCGTTGGCCCGGCTATCAGTACACTCAGAACGTGCGATTCGCGCAGTTGAGCACGTTGAGCAACGTCGGATTGCACAATGCCTCCAACGTTGCAATGACAGTGTCGCTTGATACGGACAAGGGCACTTCAACGTTGATACATCCGCTTGGCAAAGATATTCTTGGCGCGCGCATGGCCGCGCAATATCTGGCAATGTCGGAAGGCAAGGCCGTTCCCAACGGACCGCTTATTGCACATGCGAAGCACGCTTCCGATGGCACGATCATATTGTCGTTCCAAAAAGGCACCGCAACTGGTTTGCAGGCGGAAAAACCTAATTATTCGAAGACCGCTAGTGCGACCGTACCTAATTACACGGCCAATTCGGACGCGACTCCTTTGGATGGTATTGCTAATGTCGCAACGCCGACTTCTGCATCATTGCAAGGTTTTGAAATTGCTGACGATTCCGGAAAGTGGGTTTCGGCAGCGGCAACAATTAGGGAGAATCAGATTGTGCTGAGTGCCGCTGATGGAAGTTCGAATCTTAACACGGTAACTCAAGTGCGTT
>OCPU01001707.1_pt1 | contig 16081 bp, 30 predicted proteins | sample 1538661 | NCBI WGS metagenome assembly OCPU01 (sample SAMN04571716, study PRJEB22368) | human gut metagenome | biome: human gut; material: stool | host: Homo sapiens | place: Luxembourg | collected 2012-10-19
TGTTCCGGGGGCTGGGCTTTACCGACGTGCTCAAGCTGGACGGCGGCGGGAGCTACTACCAGAGCCGGGACGGGGCGGTCTCCAAGACCGCGGAAAACCGGCGGATCAACAGCGTACTGCGCTGGACGGTGAGAGAAGAGGAGCCGGAGCCGGAGTTGACGGAGGAGCAGGCATGGTTTGACCGGATGATGGAGGACTGGATGGCGCGCAGGGCCAAGGAGCCCGCCAGCCAGTGGGCCCAGGAGGGTCTGGAGCAGGCCAAGGCCAAGGGCATTACCGACGGGACCAGACCCCGCGGCCTGGCGACCCGGGAAGAGGTTGCGCTGATGGTCAATAAGGTGGTTGAGTAAGATAGAAAGGACGTGACAGTAATGAACGCAAGAGGGAAGATACCAGAATCTCTGAGGTCTCTTTTGCGTTCAGAACTTGAGAAAGCGATTTATGAGGCTGCTTTACACCGGGATGATGACCTGATTGCCCGGAGATATATGATCGACAAGTGGGCGCAGGCTGACATTGCGGCGGAACTTGGGTGGGAACGGTCCACCATATCGCGGCACATCCCACATATTTTTGAAGAGGTAGGCCGAGCTGCGGCAAGAATCACACAAATTGATCACAAGTAACACACTCCCCCTGCTGGAACGCCGCTCAGCAGGGGATTTTTTGTGCGAAAATATAGCCATGGAGGACGTGGGGATATAGGGTTGGTACACGTCGCCGCCCCCCCCACGATCCTCCTTTGATTTTTGAAAAAGGACGTGTGTGGATATGACCATGATCGAGCGGCTGATTGCCGCAGGAATGACACAGGAGTGCGCCGCTGAGACAGCTATGTGGTTCAAAGCCCAGGGGGATGACGATGGCCTTGAGGCTTATGTGATCGCACTGGAGGCCAGCCATGTGGGCCAGGCATAACGAGAACCCCGACGGGCGAAACGTGGGAGACTGTACCGTGCGGGCCATCTCCACGGCCCTGAAACAGAACTGGGAGACAACGTATGTAGGGCTGTCTCTGCAAGGCTTCCTGATGGGCGATATGCCGTCGGCGAACCATGTTTGGGGCGCATACCTCCGAGAGATGGGCTTCCGGCGGGCCGTTATCCCTGACGAGTGCCCGGACTGTTATACGGTGGCGGATTTCGCCGCAGAGCACCCCAGCGGCACCTATATCCTGTCCCTGTCCGGTCATGTGGTGTGCGTCATGGACGGGGACTATTACGACACCTGGGACTCCGGCGGGGAGGTCCCTCTCTATTACTGGTGTAAGGAGGAATGACCCATGAGCTACCCATATTACAGCGGCTATCAGCAACCGCAGTTTTACCAGCCGCCCATGCCGGACCAGCTAGCCCAGCTCCGGGGGGCGCAGTACCAACCCCAGCAATTCGCTCAGCAGCCGCCCCAGCAGGCCGGCGGGCAGAGCATGGTGTGGGTGTCCGGGGAGCAGGAGGCCATGGGCTATCTGGTGGCACCCAACTCCGCTGTAGCCTTGTGGGACAGCAACGCCCCCACCATCTACCTCAAGCAGGCGGACGCATCTGGAAAGCCGTCTATCAAGGTATTTGACCTTGTGGAGCGCACCAGCGTCCCGAGGGCAGAACAACCACCCCAGGGCATAGAGTTTGCCACCAAAGCAGACTTGGAGGCGCTTGCGGCCCGTGTGGAGGCTCTTACCGCAGAAAAAAAGCCCGCGAAGCGGGCGGCAAAGGAGGAACCGGACAATGGGTAATCCCTTTTTCGGCATCATGGGCGGCAGTGGCCGTCCCAACATGATGCATCAGTTCCAGCAGTTCATGAGCCAGATGCAGGGCAAGGACCCCAACGCCATCATCAATGAGATGGTGCAGAGCGGGAAGCTCTCGCAGGACCAGCTGAACCAAGCCCAGCAGAAGGCCCGGCAGATGCAGGGGATGTTTGAACCCCTCCGAGGGATGTTTGGGAAATGAGCAAAGTGTACTTTAAATATTTGCTCTAAAAGTTGCAAGTTAGTCTCAAAATCCGTGGCCACGGTTTTGAAAATAAATCTACAAAGGAGATAAAGCAATGAGTCTTTCTTCCGATAACGTAGCCGTGACGATGCCTGTCGTCCCGGCGAACACCTCGAACGGTGGCTCCGGTATGGGCTGGGGTGGGGATTGGATGTCCTTTATCGTACTTTTCCTCATTTTCGGCCTGTTCGGCGGCTGGGGTAACGGCTTCGGCGGCTTCGGCGGACAGAACGGCGGTGTAGGCTCCGAGGTGCAGCGTGGCTTTGACCACTCCGCCGTTGTGACCAAGCTGGACGGCATCACCCAGGGAATTTGTGACAGCACCTATGCCATCACCAACTCCCTAACCAACGGGTTCAACAACACCAACATGGGCATGATGCAGGGCTTCAACGGCGTGGAGCGCGGCTTCTGCAACCTGTCCGCCCAACTTGCGGATTGCTGCTGCGGCACCCAGCGGGCCATTGACGGCGTGCGCTACGACATGGCCGCCCAGGCCTGCGACACCCGCAATACCATCCAGACCACCACCCGGGACATCATCGACAACCAGAACGCCAATTCCCGGGCCATCCTCGACGCACTGAACCAGAACTACATCCGTTCTCTGGAGAGCGAGAACCAGGGCCTGAAGCTGGCGGCCTCCCAGGCCAACCAGAACGCCGTCCTGATGGCTGCTATGGACGCCAACAAGGCGGAGATCTTGCGCCGCACCGGCGCTGAGTGCCCCACCCCCGCCTACTGGGTCAATCCTCCCACCCCCGTGCAGGTCCCCTGCGGCGGCTGCAACTGCTAAAATCCCATAGCGCTTGACTATTTCCATTTTGGAAATTGTTCGGCCCCGTGCCGATCTCAACAACAGCGGCGGGGCAGTAGCCTCGCCGTTTATTTTAACCGGGTCGATTTCGACCCCTTTAGAAAGGACTGATATCATGGCTGAATATGCAAATCCCGCCATCGTCAATGTAACCCCCGGCCAGAACGTCCCTCTGCTGGATGTGATCGGCGGCAACTGCGGCATCGTGCATCGTGGCGGCAGTGGGCTCATCACGCTGCGCGGCAATACCAACCAGTGCAAGGCCCGGTACCGGGTAGCCTTTGGCGCGAATATCGCCATCCCCGAGGGCGGCACCGTCGAGGCCATTACCGCCGCCCTTGCCATCAATGGTGAGGCGCTGACCACCGCTACCGCTACCGTCACCCCGGCGGCGGCCGAGAACTTTTTCAATATCTATGTGTCCGCGTCTGTGGAGGTCCCCCGCGGCTGCTGCGTGACCGTGGCGGCCCGGAACACCAGCACCCAGGCTGTTGACTTTGCCAACAGTAACATGGAAGTCGTGCGGACGGCCTGAAAGGAGAGGATAGCATGAAAGCACTGTATGATCTGAAGGAGATGCTGTCGGCGGAGCTGGAGGAGATCGCCCGCAAACCTGAGATGTCCGCTGGGGACCTGGAGACCGTCCACAAGCTGACTGACACCATCAAGAACATCGACAAGATCTGCGCCCTGGAGGAGGACGGCGGCTATTCTGAAGCCGGAGACTGGGAGGGAGATTATGGCCGTGGCTCCAGCTATGCAAACCGTGGAAAGCATTATGTCCGTGGCCATTACTCCAGAGATGGGCGTGGTGGTTACAGCCGTGACGGGCGGATGGGCGGATATAGCCGGCATGATGCCAAAGAGGCCATGATGGAGCAGGCCCGCGGTATGATGGATAGCGCGACCAGCGAGCGTGAGCGTGAGGCAATCCGCCGGTTTATGGCTGAGCTGGAGCGGGACTGATAGGGGGTGCCCCCTTTGCTTGACCGCAAAGAGATAGACATTGAGATTGCCCGCCTAGAATATGGTGAGAGCAGTTATCCCGCCTATGCAAAACTGGCTGACCTGTATACCATCCGAAACCAGATGGATCAAGCAGAATCACCAGATTTATGTGGTTATGAGCAGGAGCGCTCTGCTGCATCGTCATCTGGCTACGGACTCCCAATAGATGGGGACAGTGAGTTCCTGCAGGCGGTGTCTGGACGAGACGCTTCTGGAGTGTGGTCTATCATAGATGACCTAATGGATACACTGCACGCCGTAAACCCGAGAGTTTATGCTGGGGTTATGAGGAAAATTTATTCACTGCAAACCAAGCACGATAACCCTTATCAATCAGGGAGGTGAGCGAAAATGTTCCACCACCTTTTCCACCACTTAAAGCGTCAAAATAGGCTGTTTTCAGCTTTTCTTTCCGGATAAAATCGGACACAAAAAACCCTAGAGTCCTTGTGACTCTAGGGTTTTCATGTGGTACGCCCGAAGGGACTCGAACCCCCAACATTCAGAACCGGAATCAGGATATATAAACCCGTATAATTCCTTGATTCTCAATGGATTTATGCTATCCTATTTCCACATTTCCACCACTTTTTCCACCGGCGTCCGCGCTTTCGCTAGACCCATCTAAAAGAGCAATACTTCCATGTAACGTTGCGTTATCTCGATGTGTGTATATGTTTGCAGTAGTTTGGATGTCTGCGTGCCCCATCAACTCCTTTGCAACATTAATAGGGACACCGGCTCTCTGCAGGTCAGTGCAGAAGGTATGTCGGAGACAATATGGCGTTAGATCCTCTGAAACGACAGAGTGTATTATCTTGTTCCGGTAGACCTCTGCCCCCATATAAATATCCAACTCCCGGAGAAATCCAGTCCAAAGGCGGCGGAGGCTGTTTTCATTTTGAAAGTTCCCTGCCCCTGTTGGAAACACCGGCGCAAATGGTTTCCCCTTTGCATCCCTCAACCTCCAGGCAAGGTCTTTATGAATGGGGATGTCTCTAACTCCAGACGCAGTTTTTGGGCCTTTTATAGACGTGGAACCGCTCTCCTTTGCGGCATGGACATGGATCTCGTTATTGATAAAATCTACATCTGACCAGGTAAGAGCTGCCGTCTCTCCTGGCCTCATTCCGGTATATAAAAGCGTTAGGACCCAAAGTCCTGCACGATGGTGCTCTGCCACGAATAGAATCGCCGCCCTCTCAGCATCTGTAATCGATCGACGACGGCCCTGACTGACACTTGGAAGATCAAGAAGCTCTGCTGGGTCGTATGGGATCAGCCTGGATTGACGGGCCCGCTTGAACATCTCCTGCAGGACCATTCGGATCTTCTTCACATGGGATGCGGATCGCCCCGATTGTCTATTCAAAATTTTTTGCAAGTGGACATCCTTCACATCCTTCAGCTTTATGGATCCAATAGCGGGCTTGATATATCCATTGTATTTCTCATCGTACATCCCTAAGCTTTTAGCCGTCAACCCCTTTGGGTCCTTATACAGAGCCTTCCACTCCCTGTACCAGGCATTGACAGTCATGGACCCGCCAATAGTCTCTTCACCACGCTTGGCTGTAGCCAGCTTTTCTGCCAGCTTGGTCATGGCCTCCAGTTCGGTTTTTCCTGTGGCCTCATACTTCTTCCCGTTGTACCGGGCAGTTTTTCGGATGTATTCGCCCATTGACAATGCCTCCTATTCATTTTAAAATAGAAGGGCAGGTGACCCGCAAAAGTTCCTGCCCCTTTTCCCTGCTCTGGTGCGCCAACACCGGGGCGGGGATTTTTATTTAAGGATTACACACGCCGCACGGCTTATATCCAGCGGTAATAGCTTCCTCTTCGGTGTCAAACCAAATCTCGTTTTCCTCTGAGATCTTTTCGGCGAATCTGCACCCAGGCAAGTGGTATTTATCAGACTCTAAGCTACCGACATATTTCCCGCTGTCTTTTACGTCTGGATCATTAGGTTTTTCCTGTGAATCTGAGTTCTCTGGATTTCGAGCGTTAACGATAGCCGTAAACTCGTCCACATATTTTACATTGGGGGGATATGTAGCAAGATTTGCGATCCCATCCTCCAACAGAGTTTTATTGTACATCTTGCCATCAACCCAAACATAGGCAAGGAGCCGGCCATATTGGTCTCGCTGCTGGACATCAAATTCCAGTTCGACCTGCTTCCCCTCTAAGTGTTTCTTTGTGTACTCGGAAGCAGACACGCCTGCTTCAGTGTTTTTCGAACTGTCTGGATGCACACTTTCTGGAGTATCAACACCAATCATCCGCACTTTTTCTTCATTGCCATTATAATTGACTACAATGGTATCTCCATCGATCATGCGGACAACATCATAAACCTGGGTGGCGATCCGGACTGTTGATGTGCTTCCGTCCCAGTAGACCTTTGCACCAAACGCCTCAGAAACAAACCAGGCCGGGACCATCGTTCGATTGTTTGCAATCATGGCTGGAGTATCCAGGGTAATTGCCTTATCATTGACATAGGCGGTGGTATTGTCGATTTGTAAAACTACTTTTGTTCCGTCTTTCTCCCCAGTCGCAGTCTTTGTGGCTCCGTCCCAGGTCACTTTTGCACCAAGAGCGTTGAAAATGTGACCAATTGGGACCATGGTTCGGTTGTTGATGATCTGAGCAGGGACATCGGTAACCAATGGCGCGCCGTCAAAATAGAGATTCAAGGCGCTGGCACTGACTGTCATTGACAGTGCGATGCAAGTAGACATCATGATTGCAAGCAATTTCTTTTTCATGTTGTATTCCTCCTGTTTATTTATATGTTCTGCCCTCCGGCAGTTGGATCAGAAATACAATTCTGGGTTCAGATTTCCGTATGTGTAAAAGCATACGGCCTTTTTCATGAAATCCTCTGATACATTAAACTGTTCTGCTAGTTCCCAAATTTCAGTTCGGCCGGCAGCAATCTCTTGGTCATAATATTCTTTTGGAACCAAATGCTTTATCGCCCATTTATCCGCACGATGCTCATGCTTCTTCCGGAGATCTCGAGCTGCCCAGCGGTTGTAAAAACTCCCGGTTACGCAGTGCCCTAGCTCATGTGCCAAGTGTACTCGGCGGTCTGCTTCTCCGTCAACCACATCACAATCCATTCCGATGTAGCATCTGCCTGCATCTGATTGGATGCACATAGATCCGTTTTCTGGAATGGCCAACAATATGATAGGAATATTTCTATCCTTAGCCACCTGGTACAATTCATATGTTTCCATGTTTATTCCTTCTTCTTTTCCGCCTCCTCCCGAAGTTTGACCATCTGGGCGAAGCGTTTTACCTCATCGTACATGGCATCGGTGATTTCACCATCGCCCCCGAACAGAGCGAATCTAATATCGTTGTCGCTGACTTTGCGTTCACCCTCCGGGGTGGGTGCTTTTTTTATTTCTTCACCAGTCAAGAGATAATCGGTTGTGACACCAAAGTAGTCGGCAATTTTTGTTGCTGTTTTAATGGAAATTCCTTCCCTTCTCCCTTTTTTCAAATCCCCAATGCTTCCTCTACTTATTCCAAGATCGTTACACATCTTTCCTGGTTTTATCCCTTTATTTGAACATAAGGAAGCTATCCTATCGTACAATTCGCCCATATTCAAGTACTCCTTTTTGGTTATAACAACAAAAGTACTCAATATAGCACAAAATGCTTGACTTGTACTCGTGACAGTACTAAAATACAAACATGACAAGCGCTCAAATGAGTACAATGTTTGGTGGTGCTTACATATTAGTACAATATTAAGTACTTGTCAACAGCAAATATAAGGAGGGAGGTATTTTCGTGGATTCGTGCAAATTCACGTCGTTTGGTTTGTGCGTAAAGACGGAGCTGCTAAAGCGTGGAAAGACACAGAAGTGGTTGGAGTCTGAAATCACAAACCGGACGGGGCTTTTTGCGGACAGTGGGTACATGGACAAAATTCTGAAGGGGAAGCGCAATGCCCCCAAGATTGTCCAGGCTATCTGCGATATTTTAGAGATCCAGAATTACAATCAAGATACCAGAGCAGAAGTCCGATAAACCGGACTATTTAAGGAATAAGGAGGAAACGCATGGATAACAAGCTGAATGAGTATAAGCGGCTGCTGGATGGCTCTGGAACCAAGTTTAAGGAACTGGCCCTGGACCGTGCGGCGCATGACCCAGAGCTCTCTCTGCTGGAGCTCAAGGAGCTGGTGGAGTTTGCTTATCCGGATCCGGCGTAAGAGGCTGTTGAGCCCGATAAACAGAACTGGAAGGGAGGGGAATTATGAGCCAATACACGACAAGCGCACAGAGCGCCCTGGGGCGTGAGGTTGCCGAAAAGCGCCGCCTGATGTATGAGCGGCACGGTGGGGTGATGTCTCCCACGGACGTGGCCAGGGAGGCCGGTTATTTTGCCCGGGCGGTCAATGGGGACCGGTGGGCGGAGGAGCATGGCATCCCGGCAATCCGGATGGGACCCAGGAAGAGGGGCTATGAGACGGACCTGGTGGCGAAGGCGATCGTCCAGAGCCGTGGAATGGTATAAAAACGCCCCGCCGGATGAGCAGATCCGACAGGGCTGCAAACCTAATCGATTACGCCGACTAGGCTTGTTGGAACAAGTGTACTACTTTTCCTTCGAGCCGTCAAGAGCTAGGAGGAAATTTTATGCTGAATGAGAACAGTACCGCTCGTGAGATCGAGCAGCAGAACGCAAATACCAAGCTCCACATGGACCGGCTGAACCAATCTCTGTATGATGTGACCTTTGGCGACATGGTCAAGCTGATGGGCAATACTGTGGCTGTTATGTCAAAGATTTTGGATCGGTGGGCAGAAAGGGAGGGTGGCAATGAGAACCGCGTATGAGATCGTGCGGCGGATCGCGGAGAGTGCTATGAGCCGCCACGGATTGGACGCCAGGAAGCTGGCCAGCGCGGCGGGGATCAGCGAGAAGAGCATGGGCAAGCTCCTGCGGGACGAGCCTGTCCGGCTGGATCAGGAGCAGTATTTTAACCTGTTTGTCCTGGGCGGGGCGATAGAACTGGGAGAGGTGATGAAATGAATCAGACGAGAAATGAGCGGAAGCAGCGGGCGCAGGAGCTGGTATGGATCGCGCTGGTCACCGCGTTTTTGTTCGGCGTGTTTGCGCTGGGCATGAGCGTTGGGATCTGGCTGGCGGAGGTGGCATAATGTTTACTCCGGAAGAATTGGCTGAGATGGCAGCTGCCGATGCGGAGATCGACACAGAGTTCCGGCTGACTCAGGAGGACCTGGAACGGAGTCGTGAGCTGGACCGAGAGGCGAAGTTCTGTGCACTCCCGATGAAAAAACAGAAGGTGGCCGAGTACCAGAAGGCCTACCGGGAAGCCAACCGGGAGAAGGCGGCCGAGTACCAGAAGGCCTACCGGGAAGCCAACCGGGAGAAGGTGGCCGAGTGCCAGAAGGCCTACTACGAAGCCAACCGGGAGAAGGTGGCCGAGTACCAGAAGGCCTACCGGGAAGCCAACCGGGAGAAATTGGCCGAGTACCAGAAGGCCTACCGGGAAGCCAACCGGGAGCAACTGCGGGAACGAGCCCGGAATTATATGCGGGAATACCAGGCAAAAAAGAGAGCCGCCGCAGGCGCTGTAACACCCACGACGGCAAAGAAATAGTAAGACACCCATATTATATGGGACAAGAAAGGAATCGTCAAGATGGATTTGAAGCTGATGGATCTGGAGATCCGAAATTTTAAGGGCTGTGGGAGCTTATCTCTGCCGCTGGATGGGCGCAGCGCCAGTATCTATGGGGACAACGCCGCAGGCAAGACCACGGTATATGACGCGCTGACCTGGCTGCTGTTTGGGAAGGACAGCCGTGGGAACGGCAGCTTCGAGATCAAGCCGTTGGACGCCGCCGGAGAGGTGGCGGACCATGGGGCGGTGACGGAGGTCTCTGCGACGCTGCTGGCGGATGGAGATCCGGTGACACTGCGCAAGACCTACTATGAGAAGTGGAGCGTGAAGCGCGGAAACGCGGACGCCACCTATGACGGGAACACCAGCGAGTACTATGTAGATGATGTCCCTGTCAAGAAGTACGCCTTTGAGGCGAAAGTGGACGAGCTGGCCGGTGAGGACCGCTGGCGGATGCTGACCAGCGTGGGCTGGTTCTGCGAGGGGCTGGACTGGCGGAAACGGCGGGAGGCCCTGTTTGAGGTGTGTGGCGTGGCCTCCGACCGGGAGATCATGGAGCGGGAGCCGCGCTTCGCGGCGCTGATGGAGTCCATGGGCCGGCTGAGTCTGGAGGACTACAAGAAAAAGCTGCAGGCCAAGCGCCGGGGGTTGAACGGAGCCAGGGATACAGTTCCGGCCCGTTTGGATGAGCTCAAAAAAACGGTGTCCGAGCTGGAGGGGATCGACTTCACCGCTCTGGAGGAGGAGCGGGGCCAAGTGGCCGCACGGCGGGACAACCTGCGGGGGGAACTGATCCAGCTGGAGAACAACACCCTGCTGGCTGCCAAGCGGAATGATGTGGCCCGGCTTGAGAACGAGATGGCCGCGCTTCGGACTGAGAATCATCTGCACCGGCAGAGTCAGATCGTCCCGGTGAAGGACCGGAGGCCGGCGCTGGAAGCGGAGATCCGGGCAGCAGAGCGTGAACTGCTGCGCTGCACACAGCTGGCCCGGAATGAAAAGGGTCTGATGGAGCATCTGGAGGAGCGGATCCAGCGGTGCCGGTCCCGGTGGTCTGAGGCGGCGGAGCGGACATTTGAGGAGACGGTGTGCCCCACTTGTGGCCAGAGGATGCCGGAGGAGGCACAGAAGGCCGCCCGGGCGGCCTTTGAGGCGAACCGGGAGAGGGTCCAGACGGAGGCCGTGGAGGAGGCGGACCGCGTTAAGGCGGAACGCTCCACGGCACAGGCCCGCCGGGAGGACGCCATTGAGGCTGGGGTCCGGGCGGAAAACGAGATCGCCCGGCTCCGGGCGGAGCTGGAGGCGTACAGAGCCCCGGCCCCCGCGGAAGTGGAGGACCTTCCCGGATTTGCCCGGCAGGAGGCGGAGCTGACCGCCGCCCTGGAGGAGGCTCGCCATCAGGCGGACGGCCTGAGCCGGGAGAACGGTGCGATCCGAACCGAGATCGAGGGGCGCATTTTGGAGCTCCAGCAGCAGCTGGACAGGCTGGACCGGGACCTGGGCCGGAAGGCCATGCTGGACTATGCCAGAGAGCGAATGGAGACCCTGCGGCAGGAGGCCCGGGAGAGTGGGCAGCAGCTGGAGGAGCTGGACAAGCTGCTGTTCCTGTGTGACGAGTTCAGCCGCTGCAAGGTGCGGTACATTGAGGATCAGATCAACGGCTGTTTCCAGCTAGTGCGGTGGAAGCTGTTTCAGGAGCAAGTCAACGGAGGGCTGGCCGACTGCTGCGAGGCCACGGTGGACGGGGTCCCATACCGATCCATGAACAACGGCTCCAGAGTGAACGCCGGCCTGGACGTGATCCGGACGCTGTCGGAGCACTATGGGATGCGGGTGCCGCTGTTCATTGACAACGCGGAGAGCGTGACCGGGCTGCTGCCTGTGGGGAGCCAGACCGTCCGCCTGGTGGTCAGCGCGGGAGACAAAAAACTGAGGTGTGAGTATGAAAATTAAGGACCGGGCGAAGCCAAAACTGCCTCCTGTGGAGCCGGGGGTGTACATTGCCACCTGCGTGGGCGTGGTGGATCTGGGGGAGCAGTACAGCGAGAAGTTCAAGAACTACCGCAACGAGGTGCAGTTTATATGGGAACTGTCCGGTGAGACGGTGGAGGTGGACGGGGAAGTGAAGCCACGGCAGCTGTCCAGGTCCTTCTCGATGGCCACCAGTAAAAAGAGCAATCTGCGGGGCTTTTTGAGCAGCTGGAATGGGGTGCAGTACAGCGACGATCAATTTGGGGAACTGGAACTATTCGATCAGATTGGCCGCGCCTGCCAGCTGAACGTGGTGCTCAACGACACCGGGGAGTACGCCAATGTGGACAGTGTGATCCCCCTGCCCAAGGGGATGCCGGCGCCAAAGACGGACACAGAACCCATCTGCTGGGATATGGAACAATGGGACGACGCGGTGTTCCAGGCGCTGCCGGAATGGGTGCAGGAGAAGATCAAGAAGTCCACCCAGTACCAGAAGGAGCACACGCCAACGGACACGGTGGACTTCCCGGCTCAGGCGGAGCGAAGCGGACTTTGCAAGGACGAAGGGGGTTGTCCCATTTGAAGCTGATCCCATTGGCCAGTTCCTCACACGGGAACGCCTATCTGGTAGAGGACGGAACGACCTGCCTGCTGATCGAGTGCGGAGTGAGCTGGAAAAAGCTCCAGAAACTGACTGGATTCGGCGTGTCCGGCATTGCCGGGTGTCTGATCTCCCACGAGCACAAGGACCACGCTGGCTGCTATGAGCAGCTGATCCGGAGCGGGGTTCCGGTCTACGCCAGCCGTGGGACAGCGGAAGCACTTGGGTGCGAACAGTTGGAACCGCTGGAGGACCGTGAGGCGGTGACCCTTGGCAGCTTCGACATACTCCCATTCCCAACCTTTCACGACGCGGCGGAGCCTATGGGCTTTCTGATCCGCAGCCGGACGGACGGGGACAAGTTGGTCTTTGCCACAGACACGGTCAACCTGGGGTATCAGTTCCCCGGTGTGGATTTGGTAGCTATCGAGTGCAACTACGACGAGGCCGCCCTGGAGCGGTCGGAGCGGATGCCGGAGAAGGTGCGCCGTCGGGTGGCCAACGCCCACATGAGCGTGTCCAGGGCCTGCGCCTGGCTGGCGGGCCTGGACAAGTCCCGGGTGCGGGAGGTGTACCTGATGCATCTGTCCGACGCCTGCGGCAACGAGTGGATGTTCCGCCGTCTGGTGCAGCAGGTGGTGGGGGATCGGGTGCAGGTTACGGTGTGCCCCAAAGAAAGGAGTCAATAAAAATGGCAGCAGCGAAAGAAAACCCGGCCGGCGTCGCCACCACGATCCGGGTTCCGGAACATCTGTTGGAGAAAATCAGAGCGCTCGCGGCTGAGATTGGAGACAGCCAGAACGGTGTGATGCTCCATCTGATGTTTATGGGGATGAAGGTCTATGAGGGCAGTGTCCAGATCAGTCTGGGTGCTCCTCAAGATACTCGATCAAAGCCCCCTCGATGAAATCTGTCAGCTGAGAGTTGATAGAACGGTGCTCGGCCTGTGCGACCTCTTTGATCAGGCGGTACACTTCGTCATCCAGCCGAAGGCTGAAAACTGTGGTGTGTCCCGTCTTTTTGAAGTAATTACGGTCTGAGATCTTCATAGCGTTACCTCCATGTTATTTTGACATTAGAACAATATCACAGAACAGCAAAAAAAGATAGAGCCACCTTGATGTTAAAATAATATCATTTTGATATTGACACACAGGAAAGTGATGTTATAATGATGTTATTATAACATTGAACGGAGGCTGCCTTATGAACACCGATCACGCAACCAACTTTCTATTTGCTGTGGAGCAACTTCAATTCAGATTTTCGTGTGGGGTCAATGCGCTGGGGGCGATCCATACCGCCATGGAGGAAGGGTCATCATCCCCGGAATGTTACCTGGATGGGCTATTTGGCATATATCGCCATCTCTGCTATTTGAGTGACGAATTGGAGAAAAATATTTATGCCGAGCTTCAGTCGGTACGCGATGAAAAGGAGAAAAAATGAACGAATTGATTAAAGTGGACTTCTCTGGGGAGAGGCCCGCAGTCTCGGCCCGAGAGCTGCATGAGTTCCTGGGGGTGGAAACCAGGTTTAACGACTGGTTTTCCAGGATGTGTGAGTATGGGTTTTTGGAGGGTGAGGACTTTTACTCATTTTTGAGTAAAACCCCGACAGGTGGACGCCCAGCACAGGACGCCGCCCTCTCCATCGACATGGCCAAGGAGATCTGTATGCTACAGCGCAATGAAAAAGGTAAACTGGCACGCCAGTATTTCCTTGCGCTGGAGCGGGATTGGAACAGCCCGGAAAGGGTCATGGCCCGGGCGCTGGAGATCGCCCACAAAAAACTGCGGTGTCTGGAGGAACAGCGGGAGCTGGACCGGCCCAAGGTCCTGTTCGCGAATGCGGTGGCTGCGGCCAGGACCTCCATCCTTGTGGGAGAGCTGGCCAAGGTGCTGAAGCAGAACGGGGTGGACATGGGCCAGAACCGTCTGTTCACCTGGCTGAGAGAGAACGGCTATCTGATCCGGCGGAACGGGAACGACTATAATATGCCGACCCAGAAGGCCATGGAGATGGGACTGTTTGAAATCAAGGAGACCGTGGTGGCTCACGCAGACGGGCACACTGATACCAAGAAAACGCCCAAGGTAACAGGGCGTGGACAGCAGTATTTCATAAACAAATTTCTCGGTACTTAAAACAGCGGCTGGCGGGGCTGGGGCGTCCTGGCCCCGCCGGTAGAAAGCGGGTGATGAGATGGCCGGACGGCCGAAGGAGGGCATTGAGTTCTCCGGCTGGGCCACGGACGTATTTGAAGATCCGAAGATAGACAAGCTGATCGACGGCCAGGGTGTGGCCGGGTTTACGATCTATTTCTATCTTTGCCAAAGGGCCTTCGGGCTGCATGGATACTTTTTGCCATGGACCTGCGATGATGCCGCCAGCGTTGCAAGACGGATCGGCGGCGGAGTTGGGTCAAAGGCGGTACAGGATACCGTCGGGCTGTGCTTGCGTATTGGCTTGTTTGACCGCATGCTGTACGAGGGGCACGGAGTACTGACGAGCAGGGGCATCCAGCGCAGCTTTGTACCGGCGCTAAAGAAACGCCGGGTAAGGTCTGTCATAGCCGATTACTGGCTTTTGGGAGCCGACGAGAGCGTCGGTTTGGTTTTCATACCCAAAAACGGCGGGTAACGCCCATCTGTGTCATGCAAATACCCATTTGCGGCCTGCGAATGACACATAGGATAGGATAGGAGAGGTATAGGGATAGGAGAGGTAGTTCTAAAGATAGAACTCAAAAAACTATACCCTCTACTTCTATCGGCGCGCACGTTCCACGGAAAAACTCTAAGAGAAGAACAGGGAGCGTTAACAGGCGCGCAAAAAAAGAGAAACAAAAGGAGTTTTTGTTGTGCAGATCGAAGATATTCAGGCGTTGTTCAGCTATCTCCGTGTGCTGCACCCAAACTGTCCGCCGGATAAGGTCCCAAAACTGACGCGGACCAGGGCCCAGGAATGGATCGCCGCGGCGGAGGGGTACAGCCGGGATCAGCTGTTTCAGGCGGCCCGGGAACACGCCCAGAGCTGCCGCTTTTGGCCGGACCTGTCGGAGATTCTGGCCCGCCTGCCGCCACTGGCTCAGGGGGAGAAACTGCGGTACGCCCCGCCCGGTCCGCTGGAGGCGGAGAGCATGGCCAGGCTGAGGGCGTGGCAGGAGGAACTGCGGGAGCGGGGGCTGCCAACGCTGCGGGAAGCTGTGGCCCGGGGGATGAGCCCCAGGGAGTGGAATGTACTGCTCCGGGAGGCCGGCGTGTGGGAGGCTGCCCATGGCTGACACACTGTGTCTGAGCTGCGCCAGGTGCTATGGGGACTGCCCGTGGTCTGAGCGGGACCCGGAGACCAAGCGCATCAAATTCCAGCCTGTGCCTGGGTGGACGGCAGAGCCTACATGGAAGCGGGGCTGCGGGGCCTCATACCGTGTGGTCGCCTGCCCGCTGTATGTGAGCGACGGGAAGGACTACTCCGCCGGCCGGGGCCAGAAGCCAAAATATGATGTCCGGGCGGTGTCGGACTGTCTGCGGGCTGGGATGACTGATAGGGAGATCATGCGGCGGACTGGGATCCAGTCGGAGAGGACATTGCAGGAGTATAAGCGGCGGGCGAGGAGCCATGACTCAACAAACAGGAGGATAATATGAGCAATAAGTTAACTACCTATAAGGGAACCGAAAAGGATATGAAGTGTCATGGTGGGTTCCGGTATGAGCTAGGAAAAAAGTACGAGGATAACGGGGCCATCCGATGCGGCGGGAGCGGATTCCACTCCTGCAAGACCCCGCTGGATGTATTCAGATATTTCGCTCCGAATAAAAGTCGATATTTTGTTTGTGAAGCTGGCGGCATTGTAGATGAAGACAACGAGGACAGCAAGATCGCGTCCTCTGAGCTGACGCTGACGGCTGAAATTGGGATTCCGGGTCTGGTCAAGGCGCACATTGATTATGTTAAGTCGCATACAACCACGGAGCACACTGATCCCAAACAGGCCACCGCCGGGGAC
>OCPU01001748.1_pt1 | contig 15648 bp, 16 predicted proteins | sample 1538661 | NCBI WGS metagenome assembly OCPU01 (sample SAMN04571716, study PRJEB22368) | human gut metagenome | biome: human gut; material: stool | host: Homo sapiens | place: Luxembourg | collected 2012-10-19
TCGAGCAGATCGAGCGCATGTGCAGCAAGGTGGCATGGCTGAGCCACGGCCACCTGAAAATGAACGGCGATACGGCAACGGTCTGCGCGGCCTACAAGGCAACGCAGCGCGGCGAGGCCTGATATGAATGTACGACTGAAACGCGCCCGAGAACTGGCAGGCTATGCGGTGCAGCTGACGAGGGACGAGGGCCTGCCCACCATGCTCAAACGGGGCGCGGGCTTTGTCAAACGCCGCTGCTTTGGCAAGCGTGCCCGCTATCTGCCCGCCAAAAAGGTGCTGGAAGCCCAAAAAGCAGAAATGGCCGGCAAAACGGCGGCAGACTGCGGCCTGCCCACCATCAGCATCCTGACCCCGCTGTATAATACACCGGAAAAATACCTGCGGGAATTTCTGGATTCCTTTGTGAACCAGACGGCCCCCAACGGTCAGCTCTGCCTTGCGGATGCTTCCGATGCTGAACATGCCGATGTGAAGCGCATCGCAGAGGAATATCAGGCAAAATATCAACGTATCGTATACAAAAAAATCGAAAACAAGGGCATTGCGGCAAATACAAATGCGGCGGCAGAGCTTGCCGCAGGCGAATATCTGGCCCTTGCCGACCACGATGACATTCTGGCACCCCATGCTCTGTACACCATGGGCAAAGCCATTCTGCAGCTGCGGCAGCGCGGCGAGCCGGACGGCTTTCTGTACAGCGACGAGGCACTGTTCACCAAGAGCATCCGGCGGCCCATGGTGGCCCACTTCAAGCCGGACTACGCCCCGGACTACCTGCTGTGCTGCAACTACATCTGCCATCTGGCGGTGTTCCGGAAAGCCCTGTGGGACGCCATTGGCGGCGAGCGCCCGGAATGCGATGGCAGTCAGGACCACGACCTGTTCCTGCGCCTTGCCGAAAAGACCGGCGGCGCGGCCCATGTACCGCAGGTGCTCTACTACTGGCGGGTGCACGCAGGCTCCACCTCCGGCGGCGCGGACGCCAAGCCCTATGTGGCGGCGGCGGCAAAAAAGGCGCTGGCCGACCATCTGGCCCGCACCGGACGCACCGGCACCGTGGAGGACGGCCTGTTCCCCAGCACCTACCGGGTGAAGTGGGACATTGTGGGCGAACCGAAGGTAAGCATCCTCATCCCCAATAAGGACCACACCGAGGATCTGGAAAAGTGCCTGCACAGCATCTGGACCAAAACCAGCTGGGAGAACTTTGAGGTCATCGTCATCGAGAACAACTCCACCGAACCGGCCACCTTTACCTATTATAAGGAAGCCCGGCAGCGCTACGACGGCCTGCAGGTGGTCAACTACCCGCAGAAGGGCTTCAACTTCTCCGGCATCAACAACTTTGGCCGACAGTACGCCAGCGGGGATTACCTGCTGCTGCTGAACAACGACGTGGAGGTGCGCAATGCCGACTGGCTCACCGAGCTGCTGCGGCAGTGCGCCCACCCCGGCGGTGCGGCCATCTGCGGCGCGGAGCTGCTCTACCCGGACGAGACGTTGCAGCATGCGGGTGTCGTGACCGGCCTTGGCGGCTACGCGGGCCACAGCCACAAATACCGCAAGGCGGGCGGCAGCGGCTACATGTTCCGCGCTGCCACGGTGCAGGACTTTTCCGCCGTCACCGGTGCCTGCCTGCTGGTAAAGACCAGCGTGTGGAACGAAGTGGGCGGTCTGGACGAAGCCTTTGCGGTGGCTTTCAACGATGTGGATTTCTGCCTGCGGGTGCGGGATGCAGGGTACCGCATTGCGTGGACACCCTACGCCCGGCTGACCCATTACGAGAGCAAGAGCCGCGGCGGCGACGAAAAAGACCCGGTGAAGGCCCGGCGCTTTGCTGCCGAGCAGCAGCGGCTGTATACCGTGCACGGCAAGGCGAACATCCTGCACGACCCCTACTATAACCCCAACCTGACCATGGACCGGGAGGATTTTTCCGAAAGCAATGATCTGCGCGGGCTGAAAGAGGGACGCATCACGGTGCAGTGGAGGAAATAACAGCATGAACATCAAAGGCCATTTTGAGACCATCACCCGGCACAAGCTGCTGGTGATGAAATACTGCTTTGCCTGCGGGCTCTATGAGCAGGGCCTTGCCCACGACCTGAGCAAGTACAGCCCTACCGAGTTCATTCCGGGCTGCATCTACTATCAGGGCGACCACAGCCCCAACGAGGCCGAGCGCGCGGCGCGGGGCTACTCCTCCGCGTGGCTGCACCACAAGGGCCGCAACAAGCACCATCTGGAATACTGGATCGACTACAGCACCCGGAAGGCGGGCCTTGCCGGCATGAAGATGCCCCTGCGCTATGTGTGCGAAATGGTGTGCGACCGCGTGGCCGCCAGCCAGATCTATCTGGGCGACAAGTACACCGATGCTTCCCCGTGGGAATACTACGAGCGCAGCAAGACCCACTACCTGCTCCACCCGGAGACCCGCGCCCTGCTGGAAGAGCTGCTGAAGATGGTGCGTGACCTTGGGCACGACCGCACCTTTGAGCACATGAAATACCTGCTGGGCTGCGAAAAAGATTACTAAAAGGAATATTTTTGCTTAAAAACACCGCTGAGGGAGACCCGGCGGTGTTTTTTGTTGAAAAAATCAGGGATTTGAGTACAAAAATGCATTCAAAAAAGTATCCGAAAAGAAAGTGCAGGTGCCAAAAAAGAAAAGATATTTTTTACTGAAAAACCGTGAAAAAAGAGCAAATCAAACAAAAGTTCTTCCATGGAAAAATCTCTGGGGGAGGGTAAAATAAAAGCAGGAAGGGAGTCGGAGAACATCCGCTCTGAAACATTCAACGATGGAAGGAGAATTTTGTTATGAAATTGTTCAAGCGTCTGATGACTGCTCTGCTGGCCGCTGTACTGGCAGTGGGCATGCTGGCCGGATGTAGCGGTGCACCGGCTGCCCCGAATACTCCGCTGCCCAGTGACGCCGAAGCTCTGGCACTGTATCAGGGCGTCTCGGAAACCTGCACCCGGTACAATGTCAAGACGCCGGTGTACGCCGCAGAGCTGGAACCCATCGCGCAGGAGATCGCCAAGGCGGCTGTGATTCACCGGTACTACACCACGCAACCGCCTGCTGCTGTAATCGACAAGGCGAAAACGGATGTGTCTGCTCTGGTGGATGGTGCAGAGTATCTGGTGTATGATCTGAACCCTTATGACACTGCCGCCAAAACCCCGCTCTCCGTCACTAGCATGAAGGACAAGATCATCCAGAAGGGCGCAAACCGTATGGGTATTGTGATCATCACCCTGACGAATGCTGATACCAAGGAAGAAGTGAAGTACGAGTGCACCGTGTATGCTCGTTTCCCGGATGCAGCTGCACAGGAATAAACCGGACAGGAGGAAAAAACGATGAAACTGTTTAAAAAACTGATGTCCGCAATGCTGGCCGGTGTGCTGGCGGTAGGGATGCTGGCTGGCTGTTCTGGCGGCAGCGGCAGTGTGAACGGCCCTGTGCCTACCAGTCCTCGCCCGGAAGACCCGGCTGTGCAGGCTGTATATGAATTGATCGAGCAGAAAACCGCAAAGATGAACTTCGTTTCCGCCCCGGCCTACAGCAAAGAAGCTTCTGAGCTGGCACAAGTGTACCTGAACAACGGCAGCAGCAGCGAAAAGACCGCTGCCTTTAATGAGCTGAAAGCCACTCTGGCCCAGCAGGGCCTGCGCATTTCCAATGCTCAGGATACCGCTGAAGCATCCAGCCTGAGCAAGTTTTCTGGTCCCGATGCTGTGTGGACCAGCGAGCTGGAAGAAACCAACTATAGTTTGAACAAACGCTATACCGATACTATGATTGCGGGCTTGGTGGATTACCGTTGCAACAGCGTGGGCATTGCCGTGAAGGACGGCAAGATGTCGATCGTCTACCTGCGCATTACCGAGATCCCTGCTGAAAACAGCTGACCTCAGCATTTTTGCTTTCCTCATAAGTTCTCCAAGTGCAGCGCCCTGCCGGGCTTTCCCTCCGGCAGGGCGTTGCCGCATTTTCGATGGTGTGCTTTACTGCAAAAAATACACGACGTTATATCGAATGTATTATCATGCTGCAAGTGCGTGGAAACAAATAGGAATTCTTAAAACACCGCTGAGGGAGACCCGGCGGTGTTTTTTGTATGCCATGAAAAAACACAAAACCACTCCGGTTGGCCATCACGCAGGACTGCAAAAAATACATGTCATTTTTTGTGGCATCCGCGAATTGACAAAATGGTACGGGGGGGGGGTAAACTTAACTCATCCAAGCCGGAGGGGTTCCGCTTGGGTGTGAAAAAACTCTGATATTCAGGAGGAAATGCAAAATGAAACTGTTCAAGAAACTGGCAGCCGCCGCTCTGGCAGCTGTTCTGGCCCTGTCTATGGTGGGCTGCGGTAAAGCAGAGGTTGGTGCTGCTTACAAGACCGAACTGACCAACATGCTGAAAGACAGCGTGTATGGCACAGAGGCTACTGTTGAAAATACGACAGAGCTGGACAACGCAGCTCAGGTGCTGCTGGCAAATGCACAGACCGAATATGGTAAGCTTTCTGCCGAGCAGCAGAAGAATTTTGATGAGAGTCAGATCATCAATTGGCTGAAAGCTCCGAATGCTGTGGAAAAGGCAACTGGCCTGAAGGACAAGTACTGCTTTGTGTCCTTTGTTGAGAACCCGAACCTTGTGAGCAACTTTGGCAATCAGTATAAGTATGCGATGATGATGGAGAGCCTGACACCTGGTTATGATAGAAACGGTCAGATTCAGTTGAAGTCTAATCAGGCTATTGTTAACAGTGAGGCTAAGAAAAACGATACGAAGGATGCCAAGGTTGGCTTTGCAAGCGGCAAAATCGGTGACAAGACCTATGTTGTTATGGTCATGTTCTGATCTTTTGGCAAAGGAATAAACTGTTAAGTAAAACTCCCGGCACATGGAAAAACCCCTTCCGTGTGCCGGGCGTTTTTTGCGCCGGTTATTTCCGGCAAAAAACCACAAATCCCCCAGCCCGGGCAGCGGCGTGCCGCTCAGGCTGGGGGATGCTTTTGTGCAGGACGCGGGGTTACTGCTCGTTCTCGTAGATCTGGATATAACGGGGTGCGTTCTTATCCTGAATGAACAGCAGCGCGGCGGTCAGGGCCACCGCCAGAGCAGTGAGGACGGCGAGCAGTGCTTTGAGAACCTTCATCGTTTCAAGCCTCCTTGGTAAGTCTGGCGCGGAGCGGGGGACGTTCCGCAGTTTTTGGTTGCCTTTAGTATAGCATAATCCGCATACAAAGGCAAACACCGGATGCAGGAAGAAAAATACGGTGGTTAGTTGTATATAACCACGAAAAAATGAAAAGAAAGTTCAGGAAAATACATCATTTTTGTGCCATTGTCGTTGACTTCCCACGCCAAAATGATACAATAAGTGTGTTAAGCAGCTGCTGTCCCTGTACCAGTGCGCCTGCATGGGCGTGGGGGCGGCAATTCAAGCAGAATGGGGGATTTGAATTCCATGTTGAACAAGCTGAAACGTGCGGCGCTTGGCGCGCATACGCCGCATGACAAGGCAACTGCTGCAAGCAAACCGGTCCCGATGCCTCTGCCCGCGCAGGTACGCATCCTCATGAGCCAGCATATCGGCGCTCCCGCCAAAGCTCTGGTCAAAAAAGGCGACGAGGTATTCGTTGGCACCAAGATCGGCGAGGCTGGCGGCTTCGTCTCTGCAAACATCCACTCCAGCGTCTCCGGCACGGTTGCCGCGGTGGAGCCCTTCCGTCTGTCCAATGGCCGCATGTGCGACTCTGTCGTTATCAAGACCGATGGCAAACAGACCGTGGACCCGGCTGTCAAGGCACCGGAAGTGACCGATAAGGCCAGCTTCCTCAAGGCTGTGCGTGAGTGCGGTCTGGTCGGTCTGGGCGGCGCAGGCTTCCCGACCGACGTAAAGCTGCAGCCCAAGCAGCAGGTGGATACCCTGCTGATCAACGCTTCCGAGTGCGAAGTGTGGCTGACCAGCGATACGCAGGAGATGCTGAACTGCAGCGATGATATCATCCGCGGCATCAAGGCCGTGCTGCAGTACACCGGCATCCCGAAGTGCGTCATCGGCATTGAGAACAACAAGCCCGAGTGCATCGACCTGCTGTGCAAAAAGACCAATGGCGACAGCACCATCGAGGTCAAGCCCCTGCCCAGTGTCTACGGCACCGGCGCAGAGCTGATCCTCATTGAAAAGTGTCTGGGCCGCGAAGTGCCCCACGGCGGTCTGCCCGCAGATGCCGGCGCTATCGTCATGAACGTGACCAGCGTCTCCACCCTTGGCAAGTATCTGGCTACCGGCATGCCGGTGGTCGAGCGCACCATCACCGTGGACGGCGACGCCTGCGCAAAGCCCCAGAACATCGTTGTCCCCGTGGGCACTGCCTATCAGGACATCATCGATTTTGCGGGCGTTAAGGGCGAACTGGGCAAGGTGGTTGCCGGCGGTGCCATGATGGGCCCCGCTGTGGAGAACCTGAACTACCCCACCACCAAGACCACCTCCGGCCTGATCTTCCTGAGCAAGGCCGCTGCAGAGCCTGCACCGGTAAATCCCTGCATCCGCTGCGGCCGCTGCGTGGAGTACTGCCCCATGGGTCTGGAGCCTGTGGAGGTCAATCAGGCTTACGCTGCACGCGATGTGCAGGAGCTGGGCAAGCTGCATGCAGACTACTGCTTCAACTGCGGCAGCTGCTCGTTCGTCTGCCCGGCAAAGCGCCCTGTTACCCAGATGATGAGTCTGGCAAAGGCGTTCTACCTTGGTGAAATCAAAAAAGGAGGCAATAAGTAATGGATACGAAGCTTATTGTTTCGGCCTCCCCGCACCTGCGCAGTGAGGAAACGACCCAGAGCCTGATGGCCAACGTGATCGTTGCCCTGTGCCCCTGTGTGGTGGCCTCTGCAATCATCTTTGGTGCGCGTGCCCTGCTGGTCACTGCAGTGTCCGTTGTGGCATGCGTGGCCTTTGAGTGGCTGTACTGCAAGCTGCTGAAGAAGGCAAACCCCATCAGCGACCTGTCCGCTGTGGTCACCGGCATCATTCTGGCCATGAACGTGCCCGTGGGCATGCCCATCGGCCAGCTCATCATCGGTGATCTGGTGGCCATCGTCATCGTCAAGCAGCTGTTCGGTGGCATCGGCATGAACTTTGCCAACCCCGCTCTGGTGGGCCGTATCGTGCTGTTCATCAGCTTTGCCGGTTCCATGAACAAGTGGGTGTTCCCGGATGCAGCGGTGGATCAGCTGTCCAGCGCTACCCCGCTGGCTGTGGCCGATAAGTCCAAGCTGAGCCTGCTGGATCTGTTCATGGGCATCCACGGCGGTGTGCTGGGCGAGACCTGCGCACTGGCCATCGTGCTGGGCCTTGTCTATCTGGTGGCCACCAAGACCATCAGCATCGCCATCCCGGCTTCTTACGTCGGCAGCATGTTCGTGTTCTACCTCATTGCTACCCACAGTGTGCACGAGGCTCTGGTTGCCGTGCTGAGCGGCGGCCTGCTGTTCGGCGCTGTGTTCATGGCTACCGACTACGTTACCAGCCCCTTCACCCTGAAGGGCAAGCTGGTGTACGGCGTGGCACTGGGCATCGTCACCTTTGCCATCCGTTACTGGGGCAGCTACACCGAGGGCGTGTCCTTCGCACTGCTGTTCATGAACCTGTGGGTCCCCTACATCAACGATCTGACCCGTCAGACCCCGTATGGCTACATCAAGCCTGCAAAGAAAGCAAAGGAGGGTGCTGGCAAATGAGTAAGTCTTCCAACTGGGAGAGCACCATCAAGCCCATTGTTGTGCTGAGCGTTATCTCCCTGATCGCCAGCCTGCTGCTGGCACTGGTGAACGGCATGACCGCCCCGGTCATTGCCGAGAACACCAAGCGCACCACTCTGGCCGCTTATGTCGGCGTGCTGCCCTCCGTTTCGGACGCCAGCGAGCTGGAAGAAGTGACCGATTACACCACCGCCGGCATCACCGGCGTGGTCAAGACTCCGGACGGCAGCACTGCGATCAAGGCCGAGGAAAAGGGCTTTGACGGCGGTATCCTGACCGTTATCATGGGCTTTGATGCCAATGGTGCCGAGACCGGCATCTGGGTAGACGCTTCCACCCAGACCAAGGGCATCGGCTCCAACGTGAGCAGTGACGACTTCCTGGCGCAGTTCGATGGCATGGATGGCACCCAGAACATTGTGATGAATCAGGATTACGATGCCTACAGCGGCGCAACCATTTCGTCCACCGCTCTGTTTGCTGCCATCAATGACTGTGTCAACTGCTACAACGAGCTGGCGTAAAGGAGGTTGGTAAGAAATGGCACAAGAAAATAAGTCCAAGGTAAGCATCCTTACCAACGGCATTATCAAAGAAAACCCCGTTCTGCGTCTGGTTCTGGGTACCTGCTCCATTCTGGCAGTTACCACCGCAGTTTCCAGCGCTCTGGGCATGGGTGCCGCCTTCACCTTCGTGCTGGTGTGCTCCAATATCATGATCTCCCTGCTGCGCAAGGTGATCCCCGGCAAGGTGCATCTGCCCTGCTACATCGTCATCATCGCAAGCTTCGTGACCATCGTTCAGATGTTCATGCAGGCTTACATGGAAAGCCTGTACAACGCTCTGGGCGTGTTCCTGCCCCTGATCGTTGTCAACTGTATCATTCTGGGCCGTGCCGAGATGTTTGCCTGCAAGAACAGCATCGTGGACTCCGCACTGGACGGCGTGGGCATGGGCGTTGGCTACACCCTCACCGCTACCCTGATGGCCTCCATCCGTGAGATCCTGGGCAGCGGCACCTGGCTGGGCTTCCAGGTCCTGCCCGAGAGCATGGCCAAGATGAGCATTATGACCCAGGCTCCCGGCGCATTCTTCTGCTACGGCGTGCTGATGGCCGGCTGCGTCTGGCTGGAAGGCAAGCTGGATGCCCGCATCGAGCGCAAGAGCTGCTGCGACCTCGACAACCTGAAGAAGGAGGCAGAATAAGATGTTAGTCAAACTTGCTGCGATCTTCTTCAGCATGATCCTGGTGAACAACTACGTGCTGGTGAAGTTCTACGGTATCTGCCCGTTCCTGGGCGTTTCCAAAAAGCTGGATTCTGCGGTTGGTATGTCCGGTGCCGTTATCTTCGTCATGTTCATGGCAACGGCCGTTACCTTCCCCATCCAGATCTTCATTCTGGACCCGGCTGGTCTGAGCTACCTGCAGACCATCGTGTTCATTCTGGTCATTGCTGTTCTGGTGCAGTTCATCGAGATCTTCCTCAAGAAGTACGTGGTTGCACTGTATAACTCTCTGGGCGTTTACCTGCCCCTGATCACCACCAACTGCTGTGTTCTGGCTGTCACCATTCTGGTCGTGGGCGACTACGGCGCAGATGTGGCTGCTATGGGCTTCGGTGTTGCTTACATTGAGGCTCTGGTCTGTGCCATCGGCGCAGGCTGCGGCTTCATGCTGGCCATGGTCATGTTCAGCGGCGTGCGCAAGCGCGTGGAAGCCTGCGATCCCCCGGCACCCTTCAAGGGCCTGCCCATCACCCTGATCGCAGCAGCAATCACCAGCCTGTCCTTCATGGGCTTCGGCGGCATCGTCGAAAACCTGTTCAATGTCACGCTGTAAGGGAGGAACAGGATTATGAATATTGTATCTGCTGTTATCCTGTGTACCATCGTGGGCGCAGTCGGCGCGATCGTTCTGGTCGCAGCGGCCAAGTTCATGGCGGTGGAGGAAGACCCCCGCATTGAAGAAGTTACCAACTGCCTTGCCGGTGCGAACTGCGGCGGCTGCGGCTACGCAGGCTGTGCGGACTACGCAAAGGCTGTGGTCATGGACGGCGTGCCCTGCGACAAGTGCGCACCCGGCGGCCCCAAGGCTGCCGCTGCCATTGCCAAGATCATGGGCGGCACGGCCAGCGCCGTGGAAAAGAAGGCGGTTGTCCAGTGCCAGGGCAATTCCGAGCACTGCAAGCCTGCTTACGATTACAAGGGCATCCAGACCTGTGCAGCCGCTGCTGCGCTGTACGGCGGCCCCAAGACCTGCTCCTTTGCCTGCGTCGGTCTGGGCGACTGCACCAAGGTGTGTAAGTTCGATGCCATCCACATTGTGGACGGTGTTGCCAAGGTGGACAAGGACAAGTGCACCGGCTGCGGTGCCTGCGCAAACATCTGCCCCAAGCAGGTCATTATGATCGACGTGGGCGGCCCGCGCAAGCCGGTGGTCATGTGCTCCAACAAGGACAAGGGTCCTGTGGCCATGAAGGCCTGCACCACCTCCTGCATTGCCTGCGGTATGTGTGAGCGCACCTGTAAGTTCGACGCTATCCATGTGGTGGACGGCGTGGCCCGCATCGACTATGACAAGTGCAAGGGCTGCGGCATGTGTGCCCAGAAGTGCCCCAAGCACATCATCCTCTTCCCGCTGAAGGATGACCCCAATCCCCCGAAGCCGGTGGTGAAGCCCGCCGCTCCCGCTGCTGCCCCCGCAGCAAAGCCGGAAGCCAAGGCTGAGGCAAAGCCCGAGACCAAGGCAGAGTAAACTGTAAAAACCAAAGCCCGCCGTGCAGCGATGCCCGGCGGGCTTTTTGCATAGAAAATGATTGGGAATGCCCTCCGTGTCGCTCTGAACCACTTTTTCACGGGAGAGGCTGTAAAGGCAAATAGCAACGCACTCCGCAGCGCTGCGCTTCCGAAGGAAGCGGCGCTGCAAATGCAGTTTACCATTGCGACTCTTCTCGTGAAAATGGTAGAACGGAACGCCCGCAGGCGTTCCGTTCTACCGAAATCCAGAGTAATATTTCCTTGAATTATGCCCAGAGCAACGCGGAGGGCATTTTAAATCGTCCATGCCCCGGCGGGCTTTTTGAAACTTTTTGTAAGAAAATCCGGTTGCAATGAGGCGGAATTATGGTTAAATAGAAGGAGGATATTTTCACAGAAAGAGGACGATTATGGAACAACAGTCTGCACGCCTGCGGAATACAGGCTTTCTTACCTTCTTCTTCAGCGGCATCTGCGCCATCAGTGCTGGCGTTGTGGTCAGCCTTTTGCAGGAAGAGTACGGCTTTGCCTACGGCATGACCGGCACCCTGCTCTCGCTCATGAGCATCGGCAACCTGATCGCCGGGTTTCTGGTGGGCGTGCTGCCCGGTGCGCTGGGCATGAAACGCAGCGTGCTGCTGTTGACCATCGGCTACGCGGTGGGTTACAGCCTGATGGGCCTGACGGGGGCCGTGGCGGTGCTGGCGCTGGCGTTTTTTCTGGTGGGCATTGCCAAGGGTAGCGTCATGAACACCTGCACCATTCTGGTCAGCGATAACTCGGCCAACCGCACCCGGGGCATGAACCTGATGCACAGCTGCTACGCCTGCGGTGCGCTGCTGTGCCCCTTCCTCATTGCAGCGGCGGCAAGGGTGAGCACCGCACTGGCAGTATTCCTGCTGGCAGTGCTGGGCCTGATGCTCTGGCTGGTGTATGGATTTACTCCGCTGGGCGGCGGGAGTCAGAAAACAGCCCGGACGAAAGAGGTCATCGACTGGAGCTTTCTGCACGCGCCGCGCTTCTGGCTGCTGACCGGCCTTTTGTTCTGCCAGAACGCGGCGGAGCAGAGCGTTACCGGCTGGATGGTGACCTATTTTAAGGGCAGCGGCATCATTGCCGGTTCGCTGGCGGCCTACACCGTCACGGTGATGTGGGGTGCCACATTGGTGGCACGCCTGCTCATTGCGTTCGTGTTCCCGTTCAGGAACCCGCGCAAGGCCATGGTAGGCATGAGCGTGCTGTGCACCTTCTTCTATGTGTTGCTGGTCATGGCGCACACGCAGGGCATGGCCATTGTGCTGCTGTTTGCATTTGCATTCTCGATGGCAGGTCTGAACCCCACTGCAGTCGCCAGCGCAGGCCGTATGACCAGCGTTACCAGCATGGGCATTATGCTGCCGGCGGCGTCCAGCGGTGCCATCCTCATGCCGTGGATCATCGGCATCGTGGCCGAAAAGGTGGGCCTTGCCGCCGGTATGGCGTCCAACATCGTGCCCTGTGTGGGGCTGATTATTTTCACCCTGCTGGTAGCTAGATTGCCGGAGGAATAAACCCTCTCAGGCGCTATCGCGCCAGCTCCCCCTTCGGGGGAGCTTTATGCGCTAAAACCGTTTGGTATTCTCTTTTCAGTAAAGAAAATAACCGTTGGGAAGTAGAAAAAGCTCCCCTCTCGGGGGAGCTGGCATTGCGCAGCAATGACTGAGAGGGTTATTTCTCAATGCCACGTGCCTTTGCGCTGAACTCGCACCCGCAGTAATCCTGCCGGTACAGGCCGTATTCCTCCGAAAGCTGCAGGCTGCGTAGGTAGCCGTTGTGCTTTTTGAAGTCTGAGGGCAGATGCTTGACCCCAAATTCTGCCTCCAGCTCCTGCCCGATGGCGTTGATACGCTTGGCGTCCTTGTGGGGGCTGATGGACAGCGTGGTGGTGAACCAGTCAAAGCCGTTTTCACTGGCGTACTGTGCCGCCCGGCGCATCCGCAGTCGGTAGCAGACCGTGCACCGACTGCCCCGCTCCGGCTCGTTTTCAAGGCCGGTGACGGCGGAGTAGAACTCCTGCGGGTCGTAGTGGTCCTCCACCACGGTCACACCCAGAGGATGGGCTGCCGCCACAAATTTCTTCAGTTCCTCGCCGCGGCGGTGGTATTCTTCCGCAGGCCAGGTGTTGGGGTTATAGTAAAGCACCGTGATCTCAAAATACTGGCACAGCTGTTCCAGCACGGCGCTGGAACAGGGCCCGCAGCAGGCGTGCAGCAGCAGGCGCGGACGGGTGCCGCCCAGCTCCTTGAGCACGGCATCCATCTGCTGTGCAAAATTCAATTGAGTTGCCATTTTTATCATCCTTTGCTATACTGATTGAGAAAATTCCTTAAAAAGCTCGCCCCTTCGGGAGAGCTGGCATTGCATGGCAATGACTGAGAGGGTTTATTTTCTTATTATAACATATTCCGCTTGAAAATACAGGAGGCCCCATGACACAGGAAAAGATCGCCCGCATCAACGAGCTGGCAAAAAAGAGCAAGACCACCGGCCTGACCGAGGCCGAAAAGGCAGAGCAGCAGGCCCTGCGCCGCGAGTACATCGATGATATGAAGGCCAGCCTGCGCGCACAGCTGGCCAACACCTCCATTCAGGAGCCGGACGGCACCATCCACAAGGTGACCCTCCGTGCCGACCTTGAGAAGTCCCGCAGCTGAACGCACAATTTTGCGCGCATTTTTTTGGAGGAAAACGCAGCTCAAAGCTGCGCTTTCCTCTTTTTTTGCGCGGAAAACTGTGCTATACTATACTAGCATTGGTGCGTGCATGATGCGCCGGTGCGCTTTCCCAAGGTGGCGTATCCCGGGCAAGGTGCACGGAAAAGGCTGTCTTTTGAAAAAATGATAAAGAGGTCATTTATTATGCTTACTGCAATTACGGGTATCAACTGGGGCGATGAGGGCAAGGGCCGCATGGTCGATCTGATCAGCCAGGAGTATGACATCGTTGCACGGTATCAGGGCGGCAACAACGCAGGCCACACCGTGAAGAACGAGCGCGGCAAGTTCGTGCTGAACCTGCTGCCCTCCGGCATCCTGCGCCCCAATGTCGTCTGCGTCATGGGCAACGGCATGGTCATCGACCCGCATCATCTGGACGGCGAGATCAACAAGCTGCGGGAGCAGGGCGTTGAGATCAGCCCGGCAAACCTGAAGATCTCCGACCGTGCAACCATCACCATGCCCTACCATGTGGAGCAGGATGGTCTGGAAGAGGCACGTCTGTCCAAGACCGGCGCACAGTTCGGCTCCACCAAGCGCGGCATCGCCTACGCTTACGGTGATAAGTATATGAAGAAGACCCTGCGCATGGGCGACCTGCTGCATCTGGACGACGCGGTGAAGAAGCGCCTGGTCACCATGGTGGACTCCAAGAATCTGGTGATGGAGGGCAGCTACAACGCCGCTCCCATCAGCGTGGATGAGATGTGGGCATGGCTCGAAAAGTATGCCGCCATCTTCAAGGACTACATCTGCGATGTGGGCCAGTATCTGGCCGATGCCGATGCCGAGGGCAAGAAGGTGCTGTTTGAGGCACAGCTGGGCGCTCTGCGCGACATCGATTTCGGCATTTACCCCTACACCACCTCTTCCAACGTCATCGGTGCCTACGCTCCCATCGGCGCAGGCATCCCGGGCCACAAGCTGCACAACTCCATCGGTGTCATGAAGGCTTACTCCTCCTGCGTGGGCGACGGCCCCTTCGCTGCCGAGCTGGCAATGACCGAAGAGGAAAAGCACGACCTGCGTGAGGCTGGCCACGAGTACGGCGCAGCCACCGGCCGTCCCCGCCGCGTGGGCCCCATCGATCTGGTGGCAAGCCGCTACGGCGTGTTCTGCCAGGGCTGCGATGAAGTTGCCCTGACCCTGCTGGACGTGCTGGACTACATGGAAAAGATCCCCATGGTCACCGCTTATAAGCTGACCGACGGCAGCACCACCACCCGCTTCCCCATGGGTGAAGCTCTGGATACCGCACAGCCCGTGGTGGAGTACCTGCCCGGCTGGCACTGCGATATCACCGCGGCCCGCAAGTGGGAAGACCTGCCCAAGGAAGCACAGGACTACGTGGAATATCTGGAAAAGGCCGTTGGCTGCAAGATCACCTATATCTCGGTGGGTGCCGAGCGTGAGGCTTACATCCATCGCGTCTGATGTTCCCGGCAGCCCCGAATGTTGCAGAAAAGGAAGCGTCACAGATGTTTGATATCATTACCGACAGCGCATGCGACCTGACGCCGGATACGGCCCGGCAGCTTGGTGTTGAGGTCGTGCCTTTCTACGTCTCGCTGGACGGCGAGCACTACCGCAAGGAGGGCACCGAGATCGCCGTGCGGGATTTCTACCAGTTCATGGTGGACAACCCCTCGGCCTACCCCAAGACCAGCCTTGCCTCCATCGAGGACTTTGAACAGACCTTCCGTGCCCATGCTGAGGCGGGCCGGGCTGTGCTGTGTCTGGTGTTTACCAGCAAGATGAGCGGCTGCGTGGGCAGCGCCCGCAATGCCCGGGATCTGGTGCTGGAAGATTTTCCCGATGCCCGCATTGAGGTCATTGACAGCGCGGCAGCTACCGTTACCGAGTCCACCATGGTGGAAAACGCCGTGGCCATGCGGGACGCAGGCTGCTCGCTGGACGAGACCGTGACATGGCTGGAAGCAGAGAAGGCCACCAACCAGATCTTCTTCACGGTAGGCAATCTGGACTATCTCATCAAGGGCGGCCGCATCGGCAAGGTGACGGGCCGTGCAGCCAACATGCTGGGCATCAAGCCGATGATCCTGTTCAAGGATGGCGAGATCTTCTCCGGCGGCGTGGCCCGCGGACGCCAGAAGAGCTTTGAAAAAGCACTGGAACAGCTGATGAACTATCTGGATGCCCACGGCGGCACCCCGGACGACTACCGCATCACCGTAGGCTACGGCTACGATGCCGACGAGGGCAAGCGCCTGTGGATGCAGACGCGTGCGGCTCTGCGTGCAAAGTATCCCGGCGCACAGTGCGAAGTGGGCCTGCTGCAGATCGGCTGCACCATTGCCGTGCACACCGGCCCCTATGCGCTGGGC